>LFIK01001732.1_pt1 | contig 17434 bp, 17 predicted proteins | sample 643401 | NCBI WGS metagenome assembly LFIK01 (sample SAMN03777447, study PRJNA286221) | soda lake metagenome | biome: soda lake; feature: Kulunda steppe; material: water; isolation source: sample T5-Br brine of Lake Tanatar-5 | place: Russia: Kulunda steppe | collected 2010-07
CACCGCTGATGGGGCTACTGCGGGATGTGATCCGTCGCGGAGTGAACCGGCGCGTCCGTGTGATTCAGGGAAATCGTGTTGCGGAACAGATCCTTTATCGCGAGGAACTGGCGCAACTTGCCAGGGATGGCCGGGTCAGCGTCCATCAGGCGCTGTCGGAACCACCCGCGGACTGGGACGGTGAACGGGGCGTTCCCGATGAGGCCCTGCTCAACCGCTGCGTCCCGGAATCGGAACGTGGCAATGCCGTGTTCTACGTCTGTGGCCCCCCGGGCATGATCGATAGCGTGGAGCACACCCTGCTGCATCGATTCCGGGTACCACCGGAGCGGGTGATCTGCGAGCGCTTCCGCTACACGCTTGGCAACCGTCGCGGCAGCACCGGCCGGCTTCTCCGGGCCTGTCTGGGCACGGTCGCGGTGCTGGTGCTGGCCATCTTGCTGTTCGCACTGCGGTGAACGCAGACACGCGGCATGACGTTCCTGATGTGTCGTCGACTGCGAACTCCGTTTTCCGCACCAACGGGCTGACCCGCACCTATCGTGTCGGCGAGACCGAGATTCATGCCCTGCGTGGCATCGACCTGACCCTGTATGCCGGCGAACTTGCAGTCATGCTCGGCGCCTCGGGCTCGGGCAAATCCACCCTGCTGAATATCCTCGGCGGGCTTGACCACGCCAGCAGCGGTCAGGTTCTGTATCGCGATCAGGATCTGTCACAGGCCAGCGAGCGGCAATTGACCATCTACCGTCGGGATCATGTCGGTTTCGTGTTTCAGTTCTACAACCTGATCTCCAGCCTCACCGCGCGCGAGAACGTCGCCATCGTCACCGACATCTGCCGTGACGCCATGGCACCGGAGCAGGCCCTGGAACTGGTGGGGCTGGGCCAGCGGCTGGATCACTTCCCGGCTCAGCTCTCCGGCGGCGAACAGCAGCGCGTGGCCATTGCCCGCGCCATAGCCAAACAGCCTGCCGTACTGCTTTGCGACGAACCCACCGGGGCGCTGGACTCCGCCACCGGGCGTCAGGTGCTGGAGGCCCTGCTGGCGGTCAATCAGCGCCTGGGTACAACCACAGTGATCATTACCCATAACGCGGTGATCGGCGAGATGGCCCATCGGGTCATCCTGCTGCGGGACGGACGCATCGCCAGCATCGAGCGCAATGCGCAGCCATGTTCGCCCAGCACCCTGGTCTGGTAGACCCGGATGCGCAGCCTGCGACGCAAACTGTTTCGCGAACTTGTCGGGATGCGCGGCCAGGTGCTGGCCATTGCCGTCGTCATCGGCGCCGGGGTGATGACCCTGATTCTCAGCGTCACCACGCTGAATGCCCTGCAACTGACCCAGGAGCGGTTCTACCAGCAACACGGCTTTGCCGAACTTTTCGCCGAACTCAAACGCGCCCCGGAAAGCGTGGCCCGCCGGCTCGCCGACAGCCCCGGCATCAACCACCTGGAGACACGGGTGCGCAGCGGCATCCGCCTGCAGGTAGCGAATTTCGACGATCCGGTGCGCGGCCTGCTGTTGTCGCTGCCGGATGGCCGCCAGCCTGGCATCAACCGGCTCTACCTGCGCAGCGGTGGCCTGCCCGACCCGGAGCGCGGCGATCAGGTGGTGATCAGCGAACCCTTCGCCGAAGCGCATGAGCTGCGGCCTGGCGACCACTTGCAGGCCATCATCCAGGGGCGACAGGAACGACTGACCATAAGCGGCATCGCCTTGTCACCGGAGTTCGTCTACCAGATCGGGCCTGCCGACCTGCTGCCGGATTACCAGCGCTTTGCCGTTGTCTGGATGAACCGCAGTACGGTAGCCCGCGCCACCGACATGGACGGAGCCTTCAACAGCCTGGTGGCAACGCTGCAACCGGGGGCATCCGCGGCGGAGATCCAGGTCCTGCTGGACGCGGGCTTGGCCCGTTACGGCGGCCAGGGGGCCTATGACCGCGACGATTTGCCGTCGCACCGCTTCATCAGTGAGGAGATGAATCAGCTCCGGGTCATGGCAGTGGCCTTTCCGCTGGTTTTCCTGGGTGTTTCCGCCTTTCTCCTGAGCGTGCTCATGGAGCGCATTGTCCGGACCCAGCGGCAGGACATCGCCGTGCTCAAGGCCTTTGGCTACAGCAACGCGCAGATTGCTACTTACTACCTGCTTTTGACCGCATTCATCGTGGCCGTCGGCCTGCTGCTGGGAATCGGTGCTGGCGCCTGGGCCGCCGAGGGCTATGCCCGCCTGTACATGGAGTACTTCCGATTCCCGACCCTGGAATTCCGTCTGCAACCGGGCGGGATCGCGCTGGCGATTCTGGTGGCGGCCGCGGCAGGTGGCATCGGTACGGCGCGTGCCGTGCACCATTCGGTGCGGCTGACGCCGGCACAGGCCATGCGGCCGCCATTGCCGGAACACTTTCAACAGAGCTGGCTTGGCGGAACCCGTTTCTGGCGTTGGCTGGACCAACCGGGACGCATCATCCTGCGCAATCTGGGCCGGCATCGGCTGAAGGCTATTCTCTCGGTGCTGGGCATCAGCCTGTCCACCAGCCTGTTGCTGGTGGGCAGCTACCAGTTCCAGGCCGTGGATCGGATGCTGGACGTGCAATACCGGCTGGTGCAGCAGGCGGATCTACACCTGAGCCTGACCGACCCGACCTCGGAACGCGCCATCGGTGAATTGCGGCATCTGCCCGGGGTGCTGCTGAGCGAGGGCTATCGCAGCGTGCCGGTGCGCATCGCCCTTGGCCACAGAACCTACCGCACGGCCTTGCTGGGCATGGAAAACAGATCGGTGCTTCGTGGTCTGATCGACGTTCGCCATCGACAGCAGTCACTGCCGGAGCACGGTCTGATCCTCACCGATTACCTGGCGGACGAACTGGGAGCCCGACCCGGCGACAGCCTGGAACTGGAGATCCTGGAAGGTGAGCGTCGCAGCCGCACCATCGTGCTGGCCGGCGTGGTCGCCGAACCCATCGGCGTTGGTGCCTACATGGAACGGCGAGCACTGAACCGACTGCTGGGCGAGGGACCGGCGATCAACGGCATCTGGCTGCAGGTCGACAAAACCCAGCTCGACGCACTATTGCCGCGACTGGACCGTCTGCCCCGTGTGGCCGGCATCGGTCTCACCGGTGAGGCGGAATCGGCCATCCGCAGCTATATCGATGAAACCGTGCTGGTACTGATGGGTATCCTGCTTCTGCTCGCCGGCAGTATTGCCTTCGCGGTCATCTACAACAATGCACGCATCGCCTTTGCCGAACGCCAGCGGGAACTGGCCACCCTGCGGGTGCTGGGCTTCAGCCGTGGCGAAGTGGCCTGGATTCTGATCGGCGAATTGCTGCTGCTGACCCTGTTGGCGATCCCGTTGGGCTGGGCCATTGGCAGCGGGCTCGCCTGGCTGCTGAACCAGGCCCTGAGCATGGACCTGCTGCGGATTCCGTTTGTCATCACGCCGCAGGCCTATGGGTTCGCCGCCGCCGGCGTCTTGCTGGCCAGCGCCCTCTCTGTTCTTCTGGTCATGCGCCGTCTGTACCGCCTGGACATGGTGTCGGCGCTGAAAGCCGTGGAGTAGATTCATGCCCCTGCGTCGCAAGCTGCTCTATCTGGTCATGAGTCTGGCGCTGCTGGTGGGCCTTGGCGCCCTGTTGCTGCCATCGCCGGTGACAGTCAGTGTCTCCACGGTGGAACAGGGGCCATTCGCATTGGTGGTGGAGGAAGAGGGCCGCATGCAGCTGCGCGACCCGCATACCGTATCGGCTCCGATCAGCGGTTTTCTGCGCCGCGTGACAATGGAGCCAGGCGACACCGTCAGTGCCGGGGATGCCCTGTTCGAACTGGAAGCAATGCCCTCGCCGTCGCTGGACCCCCGAGCCCGGGAACAGGCCCGGGAGGCCGTCTCTGCCGCCCGTGCACGACTGGAACTTGCCGAAGCCGAGCTGGAAATTCGCCGTACCCAGTTGCGGGTCGCCGAGTCGGAACTCCAGCGCCTCGAGACGCTGCACGGCCAGCAGTTCGTCTCCACGGAGCAGCTGGAACGCAGTCGCGGTCAGCGGGACGCCAGCCGGGCCGCCGAACGCAGCGCACGCCACGCCGTGGAAATTGCCACCTTCGAACTGGAAGCAGCCCGTACCACACTGGCTATCCAGGACGGCGAACGTGCTCCCGCAAGCCAACCGACCCTGACCGTACGTGCTCCTATCGATGGCACCATCCTGGCACGCCCGCGTTGCTGTGAGGGTCCGATCAATGCCGGCGAGGCGGTTCTGGAAATTGGCGACCTCGAACAACTGGAAGCGCGGGTGGATCTGCTATCCATGGATGCGGTGCAGGTAGAGCCAGGCACCCGTGTGGAGTTGACCCGCTGGGGTCGGGACGACGCCCTACAGGGCGTCGTAAGACGGGTAGAACCTCGCGGCTTCGAACGCACCTCGGCGCTGGGCGTGGAGGAGTTTCGCGTGCCGGTACTGATCCGGATCGAAACCGCCCGTGAAACCTGGCAACGGCTTGGTGACGGCTATCGGGTGGAAGCCCGATTCGTGCTTTGGGAAGACACCGAGGTACTGCAGATTCCCTCCAGTGCACTTTTCCGTAGTGACGAGCAGTGGCAGGTTTTCAGCATCGACCAGCAACGGGCCGTGCGCCGGGATGTCCGCATCGGCCATCGAAGCGGCGCTTCGGTCCAGATCATCGACGGACTCAGCGCCGGCGAAACCGTTATCGTGCATCCCAGTGACCAGGTCGGCGATGGCGTCCGGGTGCGTCCGGACAGGAACTGAGAAGCCGACCATCAGTTGCCCCGCAATGCCAGTCTCGCCAGACCATCGGCATCGACAATCCGAATTGATCGTCGTCCCAGACTGACCAGACCTGAGCGCTCGAACTCCTTGAGCAGGCGGCTGACCACCTCTCGGGCCGTGCCCAACTCGACGGCGACAGCCTGATGCGTCAACGCCAGGGGGCCGCCGTGCGCGGCGCGTTCTGTCAACCAGGCGGCCAGGCGCTTATCCATGCGACCGAAGGCCACCTCCTCGATGACCAGCATCAGGCTGTCCAGCCGTCGCCCGTAAGCCGCCATCACCTCGCGTCGAAAGGCGGCCGATTCGGCCATCAACTGGTCAAATAATGCGGCGGAAAGCAGCAGCGCGGTGGTCGGCTGTTCGACGACGGCCTCGGCGCGGTAATGCTGCGCAGACATCAGACAACCGATGGACAGGGTGCAGACATCGGCGTCACCGATCCGATACAGGACAATCTCGTTGCCGCTGCAGCCAACCATCTGTACCCGGACACTGCCCTGCAGCACCAGAGGCAGTCCCTGACAGCGCTCGCCTGGACGGAACACCTGATGATCGGTTTCAAGGCTCACCATCGGTGCCTGCCCCAGCACCTGCTTCATTCGTTCGGGTTCCAGGGCCGCCAGTAACGGATGATGCTCAGCAGATGACTCCATGTTCGTTTCCCGCCCCTTGTACCGATATCGCTCCAGCATAGCCCCGGCAACGCGCACCTCTGTGACCAAGTCACTGAAGCGCCTCCGGCGAAAGGCGTTTACTGTCCCCAGTTACCCACAGCATCAGGAGGATTCATCATGTTCCAACGCAACATGGGCACTGTTGACCGCGCCATCCGCGCTGTCGCCGGCCTGTTCCTGATCAGCCTGGCCCTGGTCGGCCCGCAGACCCTCTGGGGATGGATCGGACTGATACCGCTGGCCACGGCAGTAATGGGCTGGTGCCCGGCCTATTGTCCGCTGGGCATCAACACCGATCGCACCAGGCACGCCAACTGACCCCGGGAGCACAGCATGATTCAAAGGACACTGTTTCTTCTACTGTTCGTTGTCTTCGGCACCACGGTAGCTACCGCCGCTGACGGCAAACCGCATCTGTTGTCGGTGATCACCTCCGGTTCAAACGACAGCCAGGCCATGGCCCTGATCCTCACCAGGAATTACATCCAGAGCGGTGGCAGCGCGCAGATCCTGCTCTGCGACACGGCGGCGGAACTGGCACTGCAGGAGTCGGACACCGGGACAGGGGTGGTACAGCCGGCTGATGCATCACCGCGGCAGATGCTGGGCGGCCTGATCGAGGCGGGCATTCAGGTGGAGGTGTGTGCCATCTTTCTGCCAAACCGGTCCGAGGACGAAAGCGACCTGCGGCAGGGGGTCGGTGTTGCCAGGCCGGGTGCCATCGCTACCATCATGGGGCAGCAGAACAGTCGGCTGTTTACCAACTGAGGCACCACTGACTTATTCCCGCGCCTGCGCTCCGGATCAATCCGGACCGCAGGTATCGGTTTTGCACCGTCGTGCAAAACGCCGATCCGCATACCAGACGTAGAGGCGCTCCAGCGGTCGCACCAGGCAGAGGCCACGAACCACCCGGGCCAGAAGCCACCAGCCCGGCAAGTGTTCCCAGACCAGTGCGAAAGCATCGACCCCGGTGCGCATGCGGCCTTCAACGTCGCGCACATGGAAGCGGCGCATGGCGGTGTCCAGGTCCACACCGGTGCCTTCCAGGGCCTCGGGCTCACGGGTGATGTCGCGCCAGTCGATGGCCCCTTTTTTCCGGTCCAGACGCTGGTAAAAACCGATCTCCCGGCGACAGACCGGACAGCCGCCATCATAGAATACGACCGGACGTTCAAGGTCACTCATCAGTGGTCTCCTTCTGCGCCATCAGCATGTAGTTGACGCTCATGGAACGGGACAGCCACATTCGCCGACTGAGCGGATTGACCTTGACCCCGGTCTGCCGGATAACCTGAAAGCCGTCCTCCGTGAGCAGACGACGGATTTCATCCGGTGTCGGGAAACGCCGCCACTGATGGGTGCCTTTGGGCAACAGGCGGAAGATGTACTCGGCGCCGAGAATCGCGACCACGTAGGACACCGGGTTGCGGTTGATGGTGGCAATGAACTGGAATCCGCCGGGCAACACCAGGCGATTCACGGCGGCCTGGAACGCCGGCAGATCGGCGACGTGCTCCACCACTTCCATGTTCAGCACAACATCGAACTGCTCGCCTGCCTCGACAAGGGACTCGGCGGTGCTCAACCGATAATCGATGGCCAGGCCCTGCTCTTCGGCATGCAGCCGCGCCACGTGAATATTGCTGTCCACCACATCCACCCCGGTGACGCTGCCGCCAAGACCCGCCATGGCCTCGGACAGCAGACCACCGCCACAGCCGATGTCCAGTATCCGCAGCCCGGAAAGCGGTCGTTGATCGTTCGCGCTGCGCGTCAACGCCTCGCAGAGTTGATCCCGGATATAACCCGTACGGAGCCGGTTCAGGGTGTGCAGCGGCCAGAGCTTGCCGTCCGCCTGCCACCACATGGTTGCCAGCGCGCGATAACGGGCCACTTCCTCAGGATCCACGGTGCGGTCCCGGCTCACATCGTTCTGCTGCATCCAGTGCACTCCCCGGAAAGCGTCATTCCCTGCGGTGGGACCGATTTACGGCTGCGCGGTTCAGCGGAGGCGGGACAGTGCCCCGGCAAGGGCCAGGAGAAAGCCGGTCACGCATCCCCCATAGGCGAGCAGTGACAGGCCCAGCACCGGGGTCAGCAGCGGCGTCACCATGGCCATCAACAGGCTCAGGCTGAGCAGCATCAGGAGGATGCCCGAAACGATCAGTTGCATGGGCTCAGCGGTGCAGCAGGCAGGCGGAGAGATGGCCGGGCCGTGGCTCGAAATTCTCCGGATTCTCGACGTCACAGACGCCCGGCATGTGCTTCGGGCAGCGCGGATGGAAACGACAGCCGGGCGGCGGGTTGAGCAGACTCGGGGCCTCGCCACCGGGAACCTCGCGCAGTTCCAGAGCATTGTCCGGATCGGGGTCGGCCAGGGCGGCCAGCAGGGCCTGGGTGTAGGGATGCTGGGGATGATCCAGCAACTCGTTGACTGTCGCCGTCTCGACAATGCGGCCGGCGTACATGACGAAGATGCGGTCGGCGAAATGCCGCACCGTGGACAGATCGTGGGTAATGAAGGCCAGGGTCAGCTCCCGGCGCTGCTGGATGCGGTACAACAGATCGAGGATCTCGACCCGCACCGAGGCATCGAGCATCGACACCGGTTCATCGGCAATAAGCAGCGAGGGTTCGAGAATCAGCGCCCGGGCGATGACGACCCGCTGCTGCTGTCCGCCCGAGAGCATGTGCGGGAACTTGCGCAGGTAATCATCCGCCGGCGACAGACGCACCTCTTCCAGCACAGCGCGGATGCGACGTTCACGTTCGCTGCGGCCGACGCCGTGAATCTTCAGGGGTTCGGCGAGAATGCGACGCACGTCCAGGAACGGCGGCAACGCACCGAAGGGATCCTGCTGCACGTAACCGACGCGAGCCCGGTAATCGCGCATGCCCCGCCGGCCGAGTCGCGCCATTGACTGGCCCTCGAAGATCACATCCCCCTCGGTGGGCTGGTGCAGACCCAACAGCGTACGAGCCAGCGAACTCTTGCCGCAGCCGCTTTCGCCGACAAAGGCAACTGACTCGCCGCGCCGCAGCGAGAAGTTGACGCCATCAACGGCCTTCACCGAGCCCAGGCGCATAAAGCCCCACTGGCGCAATTCAAACCAGGTGCGCAGGTCACGCGCCTCAACCAGGGGCTGGTCGGCGTCAACCCTCGCAGCAGACGTAGCGTGACTCATGACAACTGACTCCCGCCGGCATGCAGCCAGCAACGAACGCGGCGGCGATCGCCCTTGCGGAAGGCACCGGGATCCCGCTCGCAAAGGTCAAAACGCTGCGGGCAGCGGTCGGCGAAGCGACAGCCCGACGGCGGATCCAGCAGGCTCGGGGGCTGACCCGGAATATGTGTCGGCCGGGCCTCCTGATGCAATCGCGGCACGCTGTCCATCAGCATCCGGGCATAGGGATGTGCCGGCTCGCGGAAGAACTCGGCGGCGCTGCTGGTCTCGACAATCTGTCCGGCATACATCAGTGCGACCCGGTCAGCCAGCTCGCTGGAGGTGGCGACATCGTGGGTGATCAGGATGAAACTGGTGCCCTGCTCCCGCTTGATGCGCTTGAGTACATTCATGATGCTGGCCTGGGTCAGCACGTCCAGCGCCGAGGTGGGCTCATCGAGGATGATCAACTGCGGATCGGTCACCAGCGCCATGGCCAGCACCACGCGCTGCCGCATCCCGCCGGACAGCTCGAACGGATAGCGGGTGAGAAAATCGGTGGATATACCCACCAGATCGAAAACTTCGGCCGCGCGCTCCTGCGCCCGCGCCCTGGACCAGCCGCGCAGCACCCGCAGTGGCTCCGCCACCTGCTCACCCACCCGCACCACTGGATTGAGCGCATTCATCGAGGCCTGCATGACCAGGGCGATCCGCAACCAGCGCACCTGACGCCGGAACCGCTCCTCGTCCAGCGCCATGATGTCCTCGCCCTCCAGCAGCACCCGGCCTTCCGGCCTGCCAGCGTTGCGCGGCAATGTGCGCATCAGGGTCTTGGCCAGCGAACTCTTGCCGCAACCGCTTTCGCCCAGCACCACCAGCGCTTCCCGATGACGGATCTCGAAATCCACGCCGGCCACCGCCTGCACCAGACCCTGACGGGTGTGGTAATTCAGACTGAGATTCTCGACGCTGAGCAGCGGCACGGCCATCTACAAGGTCCTCAGTCGCGGATTGAAGATACGGTCCAGGGCGAAACCGAGCATGGCGAAGCCGAGCCCGGTCAGCATCAGCAGGAAGGCCGGCGACAGCACCCAGTAGTAATACTGGCTGTACAGGGCGCTCTCGCTCTGGGCATCGTTCAACACCTTGCCCCAGGTGGGGAGCACCGGATCGCCCAGCCCCAGCACCGCCAGCGATGCTTCAAGGAAGACGAAGGTCGGGATCAACGTAACGAATGTCGGAATCAGTACGGGCAGGATGCGCGGAATCATGTAACGCAGGATGATGCGCGTGTTGCCGGCACCATAGGCCTGGGCCGCCTCGATGTAGGGGGCCTGGCGCAGCGGCAACAGCATGGCACGGTACATCTTGATGCCGGCGCTGAAGATACCAAGTGCGACCACCACCCCGAGCATCAGCCAGATACTGGTGGAATACAGCGTCCCGACCATGACCAGGATCGGCAGCAGCGGCAGGATCATGTTGACCTCCGTGAGCCGCTGGATCGTGGCGTCGACCCAGCCACCGAACCAGACGCCGGTTGCCGCGATGACCAGCGTGGTGATTGTGGTCCCGACTGCCGCCAGCAGGCCGAAGGCAAGGGCCACCGGAGTGCCCCACATCAGCGCCACCATCAGATCACGGCGCTGGTGGTCGGTCCCTGCCAGGCCATGGACCCGGCCGAAGAGCACCAGCTCGGCCTGAAAATCGGCGTCCTCCTGAAACACGATGACATCCAGCATCAATGTGTATTCGCCGGTCTGCACCCGGGCGGCGCCGGCCTCGGAATCCGGCGTCGCCAGCAGGCCGATATGTGGTACCAGGCCCAGGCGCTGCTCCAGCGCCCGATCCTGGGAAATCGATCTACGATCCTGAGACGCAATGCGACTGCCACCCAGCGGCATCTCCCGGCCATCGGGCGTGCGCCAGACGAGGCGCGCGAATGGCTCGCGTTCATGTCCATCTGCATCGAAGAACACCGTCATTTCCGACGGAAAGTCACCGGCCTGATAATCCACTCGCAGGGGAATGGACAGCCGCTCCCCGCCCTCGAAGGACTCGCGTTCGATATCGGCGTCGCGGCTGGAGATCACCTGGGTTTCGGGCGCCCGCCCGCCCCACAGCCGATCAGCCCAGACCGGGCTCGCGTTCACCGGGTACAGCCGCCACTGCTCTCCACCACGCCATTTGTCCAGCGCATCATCGTAGGGAATGGCGATCACGGTATAGACCGCGAGGCTGACCAGAAAGGCGATGATCCCCAGCCCGACAATGGCCGAGGGATAATTGCGCAGTTCGGACAGGGCGGAGAACCGTCCCATCAATCGCCTCCAATGCGTATGCGCGGATCCAGGATCGCGTAAAGGATGTCGAGCAGAAACACTGTCAATGCCAGCAGATAGGCAAAGATCACCACCGAGCCGATGATCACCGGAGTATCACGGTGGCCAATGGCCTGGAACAGCAGCGTGCCCAGCCCCGGCCAGCTGAACACCTGCTCGAGGATAATTGCGCCGCTCCACAGACCGATCAGCATCAGCAGGAAGCTGGTGACAATCGGTGACAGTGTCGGCCGCAGGATATAGCGACGCTCGATCAGCTTGTCCGGCAGGCCCTTGGCCCGGGCCATCTCGACATAGTCCTCGCTGGAGTGGATCAGGAAAAAGGTCCGCCAGGAATAAATCGAGATGAAGATCTGCGACAGGAACATGGCCAGCACCGGCAGCAGCATATGGCGCAAGACATCGAGGGCGTAAAGCAGCGGATTCTCCGGCGGCGGCGCCTGCACCATGCCACCGGAGGGCAGGATTGGCATGACGAAGGCAAACAGCAGGATCAGGAAAATGCCATAGAACCAGGCTGGCGCAGCAGAACTCGGCGCCAGCGCGATCACGCTGCGATCCATGGCACTGCCATAGCGTCGTGACAGCGAAAGCGCGATATAGACCGAGAAGAAGAACACCAGCAGATTGGCCGTGCCGAATAGCAAAAGGGTTGCCGGCAAGCGCTCGACGATAATGTCATAGACCTGGCGTGAGCCACTGTCGCTGTGCATCTGCTCGGCACGTCCCAGATCCAGCAGCATGGCCCGGTACAGGTAATCAAAGCTGCGCAGGATGAACGGCTGATCCAATCGCAGCCGCTCGACTTCCAGATCCACCTGCCGCTGGATCAGCGCATTGCGTTCCTCACTCGGCATGTCCTGGAACGAGGGATCGGCGCGGACCATCTCGGAGACCTGGCCCTGGATCTGGACCATGCGGAGGTCATCCACGCGGCCGCCCATGTTGGCGATCAGGATGGTCAGATAGACCCCGACGAGGATGGTCAGGAAAAGCGCCAGCAAGCGTTTGCCGGTAAACAGCCCGAGACGCCGGATATCCCTTTGCATTCCCCCTGCAACGCTCATTCGCCACCTCCCGTTCGGGCCGCGCGGCGCGCGGGCACGGTAGCGAAACCATGGGTGGCAAAACTCGGTAATGCGACGCGATGACTGGTGACTGCAAACTCCAGACTGTTTGCGCCGGAGCCCAGTGCCTCGACCTGCCCGCGACTCAAGGTCACGCTCCAGACGCCGTCGTCGTCCGGCGCCGCATCGCCGCGAACCGCCAGTTCGCCACTACCGTCGAACAGCAGATAGCGCACGGCCTCGATGTCTTCACTGGGATAGGGCTCGCCCTCAAAGGTGATACGGAGGCGGAACGCCGCTGCCTCGCCCTGCTCCACCACCAGCGGCCCGTCCAGGCTCAACTCCGGGATTTCGGCCCTGGTGAAGCGCAGCCATTTGTCGGACGCGTCCGGGAAGTCCTCGAACCGTCGCAGCACCAGGCTGCGCTCGACCGCATGCACCGAGTGCAGATAGAACGGACCATCACCGACCAGGAAATGGCCTCTTTCCGCGTACCAGTTACCGAGCGCCGCATAGCGCTGCCGGGCTTCACCTTCGCGGAGCGCCCCCTTGAGCACGTTGGCGAAAGGCACATAATTCTCGTTGCGCGCGCGCTCAAGATGCCGGTCCAGGATTGCAAGACTGGGCCCGCCGACCAGGTTCAGCCAGTCCACCTGCAGGCGATCCGCCTTGTTCGAGGAAAATGCGATATCGCCAGCACGCTCGGCGCGGATGCCCAGTGCCAGCATGTGCCACGGCTGCGCCGCGGGCACGCGCGCGCCGACCATGTTCTCCGCGTCCGGGAAAATCTGATCGCTGTAGATCTCGATGGTCAGCGGCGATTCCGAAACGATGCGCCAGCCACGGAAATGCTGGCGATAGACTTCAAACGTGGGCACGTGGGCCGGATCGAATAACGGGCTGTCTTCGTCCGCCCGCTCGTAGCTGAGGATCCACGGCAGCAGGATGTCCGCCAGCGAGACCTGGCTGCCGTCATGCCAGCGGCGGTCGAAATAGCCATCCTCATACTGGATGCGAATCCGACTGCGGGCCGTGAGCGGCTCCTCACCATGAGCCTCCTCCACGGTGATGAATTCGCCCCGTTCACTGCCCCAGTCGATCCAGGCGTCGCCAGGCACCGTGATTTCGCCGGCGAATTCCAGGCTCAGCCAATCCAGGGTTCGATTGACCGGCACACCCTCCTCGACGGTCACTTCGGCTCCGGCCAGTCGCTGGGGCCAGAACAGACCAGTGAACGGGTCCGGCATGACGGCGGAGTCCTCGATGGCATTCAGGATCATGCGATCGAAAATCCAGCCGCTGCCGGAGACCGGGTTCCAGGGTTCGGTGAGCAGGCTCGGCGCGGCCATGACCATACTGCCACCGAGCCGGTCCCGATATCGCAGGGTGTAGGGCCAGAGTGCCGAGCCGGCGGTGCCACCGGCAAGATCCGCGGCCAGCTCCACGTTTTCGGCCCGGGGCCAGGCATTCAGCTGGTCGACAATCCAGACCCGCGAAGAGTCCTTCATCGCCAGTTCCAGGCCACGCGCCATCAGCGCCTGCCGTTCGCTCCAGCTGCGGTAGTCACGCCGCTGCAGGCGATCGGCCAGTGCGTCGAACTCCGGATCCGGCTCGTAAGCCTGCCACAGGGCTTCAGCCCGGCCCCGCGGCGTGTAGTAATAGGCCAGATCGGCGGCGACGTCGCGATTGATCGATGGCGAGATCCAGCCACCCGTATAGATGTGCCACTGGCCGGATGAGGGCGGGGCGGCAATCCAGATCCGCGAGGCCTCCTCCGCGGTGCGATAACGCCGCTCCACCCGGAACCCCTGATCTTCGAGCAGGTTGGCCACGTAGTCACCGACGCGACGACGCTCGTCCTCGGTGCGGATCAACACGATCAGCCGCACCGGGCGGCCCTGGTAATGCCAGATATCCGCCTGCTTCACCGCGCCCAGCCCACGCATAGTCTCGCTGATCACAGCGGCCGCAGCATCCGGATCATGCTGATATTCCAGTTCCAGCGCGCGAGCCACGTCCGCCAGTCGAGCAAAATCCGGGAATGCAGTGTTGATCGGCAAATACCGCGGCACGGCCAGACCGCCGTAGATTTCTTCGGCGATGTAACGCCGGTTGATCAGCCGGTTCAGCGCCTCGCGCATGGCCGGAACATGAAACGGGTTGAGACTGCCGTCGTCGAACTCGGGACCGGACGGATTCAGCGACAGTTCCACCGAAGAGCCATAGGACAGATCGCTGACCACTTTCTGTGAATCACGGATCCGGTGAAACACGGAAGCGCTGGTGACCCCCTGGGCAAAGACCTGATGCGCACCGCTCTCGATCAGGCCGCTAACCTTGCCGATGTCCGATTCCTGAGTGAATACGACCTGATCCACCAGGGCACCCCGACGCTCTGAAGGATCGCCGGGGGTGGTGCCTTGCTCACCCTGGGTCGACGTCCGATCAGTGCCGATCAGCGTCGCTGCCGTCGCCAGGACCAGAATCACCAGGGCACTGCCGAGCAAGACCTTTCTCAAACCTGCTCCTCCACTACCTGTCGGGATGCTGAAGACGCCTGCATGACCGCCCTTTGTTGTCTGAACTTGAATAAGCCGACAACACTACGGCGTGTTTGTCCGCAAAAAAACCTCGTCGTCCAACTGTTCAGGGATCAACGCGTCCCGGGCCGTTGCGCAGCATGGTCTCAAGCGCGTATACGTGGGAATCATCCTCGTCCAGGCCACGCAGTGCCGCCGCGAGTTTCAGCAAATACTCGCGATTGCTGCCACTCGGTCCCCGGGCGGCGGCGATCTGCCTCACCAACGCGGCGTCCGGTGCCGGCCCCAGGAAAGCCGGGTTGTCCGGCCCGGCGATGTAGACCAGCCCATCCACGGCATCTCCACCCGCGAGGCGGACAGGCACCCAGAGTCGCAGGTAGCCGTTTTTTTCACGCACATCAAGTGAGCGGAAAACCCGGCCGGCGACCTGGTAGGCCACGCCGCCGCATTCCGCGCCAGGGGCCTCCACCAGCGTCACCACGCGCCCCGGACGCCCGGGGACACCCCGATGGTCTTCCGAGCCCTGCCAGAAGCGGCGCTGCCAACCCGTAATGCAGGCCGGACGGCGACGAATATAGGGAAAGTCGACCTTGTAGATCAGCGAGCCGTAGCCGAACAGCCAGACTGGCTCATCATCCGCGAGCCGATGGAACGCAGCATTCTGGGCGACCGTGTCAGCGGCTGTCTTACCTTCCGGCTTCAACGCAGTTGGCTGTCCTTGCTACCACGCCGGTTATAACCACTGAAGCGTTTCTGATCTTCGTCGCGCTCACTCTGGCAAGCCACGCAGAAGCGCACGCCAGGCACGGCCTCGCGTCGCGCCTGCGGGATCGGTTGCTCACAGGCATCGCAGAATTCAGCACTTTCGCCGCGAGGCAACTGGCTTCGTGCACGCGAAACTGCATCTTCCACCGTGCTGTCGATCTGTTCCTGTACGGCACCCTCTCGTGCCCAGCCATTGGCCATGACAACCTCCGCGACCGTTAGGCAACTGGTCGTTTCATTGTGTAGGGTAAGCCCTGGAGGGCACCGGTACCTGTCCTGGTACCGCATCCAATCCTAGGGCTCCATCGGCATCATCAGCATGCCGTCATCATTGCCATAACCATAGCAAGAGGACGAATCGATGGCTGAAGACAGAGACGATACCTCGTCCGACCTACCGGAAACCGAGGGGGTTCCCGCTCCGGAAGGGGCTGCCAACCCGATCGACACCGATTACGTCATCGGTCAGGACAACTACACGGCGAAGCCGCTCGGCGTCCGTCTGGATCTCCACGGCAGCGTTTTCATGTTCTCGGGGGCAGTCATTCTGTTCTTCCTGATCATTACCCTTGCCCTGCAGGATCAGGTCGAGCCGATGTTCGAAAACGCGTTCAGCTTCCTGACCAGCAACATGTCCTGGTTCTTCCTGCTGGGCGCCAATATCTTCCTACTCCTTGCGATCACGCTGATTTTCACGCCCCTGGGCAGGGTACGGATCGGCGGGCAGGATGCGACACCGGACTTCAGCTATCTCGGCTGGTTCTCGATGCTGTTCGCCGCCGGCATGGGCATCGGCCTGATGTACTTTGGCGTCTCCGAGCCGATGGACCACTACGAAACTGCCCTGGCGGGCATCACGACCGAGAACGGAGTCCGGACCGACTGGGCCCCACTGGGCGGCGCCGAGGGCAACGAACAGGCGGCGATCGCGCTGGCCATGGCGGCGACGATCTTCCACTGGGGACTTCATCCCTGGGCCATCTATGCCGTCGTGGCGCTGGCACTGGCGATCTTTTCGTTCAACAAGGGTCTGCCGCTGACCATGCGCTCGATCTTCTACCCGATCCTCGGGGAGCGCGTGTGGGGCTGGCCAGGACACGTGATCGATATCCTGGCGGTCTTCGCCACCCTCTTTGGTCTTGCGACCTCTCTGGGGTTCGGTGCCCAGCAGGCCACCAACGGCCTCAATGATCTGTTCGGCATTCCCGACACCAATACAACCATGGTGCTGCTGGTGGTCAGCATCACGATCGTGGCCATGGGGTCGATCTTCCTGGGCGTGGACAAGGGCGTGCGGCGTCTCTCCCAGTTCAATATCGGGCTGGCCTTCCTGCTGCTGGGCTTCGTGATCATCGTCGGCCCGACGCTAGTGATCGCGACCGGTTTCTTCCAGAACCTGCTGGGCTACGTCGTCAACCTGCCGGCCTTGTCCAACCCCTTCGGTCGTGAGGACGCAAACTTCAGTCAGGGCTGGACCGCCTTCTACTGGGCGTGGTGGATCTCCTGGTCACCGTTCGTCGGCATGTTCATCGCCCGGGTCAGCCGGGGTCGCACGGTACGCGAATTCCTGATCGCCGTGCTGCTGGTCCCCTCCACGGTCTCCGTGTTGTGGATGACCGCCTTCGGCAGCGCCGGGATCGAGCAACTGCTCGCCGGCACCTTCGAGGGTGAGGCGGACAAGCTGTTCGTCATGCTGGCCGGCCTGCCGCTGACGGAAATCACGTCCTTTATCGCCATCACACTGGTGATCGTGTTCTTCATCACCTCGTCGGATTCCGGCTCGCTGGTGATCGACACCATCACCGCCGGCGGCAAGGTCGATGCGCCGAAGCCGCAGCGCCTTTTCTGGGCGATCATCGAGGGTGCAGCGGCCATCGCGCTGCTGATCGGTGGCGGCCTGGCAGCACTTCAGGCGGCGGTGACCTCCACCGGTCTGCCGTTCACCCTGGTGCTGCTGGTGGCCTGTTACGCCATCATCAGGGGCTTGATGAGCGAGCCTCGCGACTGACCGGCCGCTGTTCGCAGAAAAGGGCGCCCGGCGGGCGCCCTTTTTTTATGTCCAGAGTCGGCCGACCGG
>LFIK01001733.1_pt1 | contig 17432 bp, 17 predicted proteins | sample 643401 | NCBI WGS metagenome assembly LFIK01 (sample SAMN03777447, study PRJNA286221) | soda lake metagenome | biome: soda lake; feature: Kulunda steppe; material: water; isolation source: sample T5-Br brine of Lake Tanatar-5 | place: Russia: Kulunda steppe | collected 2010-07
GGCGTGACGTCTGCACGGTGCAACCGATACGAGGTGGTACGGCGGCGCGAACGCCGTCCGTCCATCGTCGTCACCAGGAGTCCGTTGCCGTGCGCCGTCTCTTCGAGGGCCTCGCCGCCGCCGTCGCCCGCCGCCCCGTGGTCACCCTGCTCGCCGTCCTGATCGTCACCGGGGTGCTCGGCTTCTTCGCGGGGCAGGCCGAGCAGGAGGACGGTGTCGCCGTTGAGAACGAGCTGTCCGCCGCTCTCGACACCGTCAACGAGCGGTTCGCCGACCCCCAGTCGGTGGTGCAGATCGTCGTGCAGACCACCGACGGCAGCGATGTGCGCAACCTCGATGCCCTCGAGGCCAGCCTCGACATCCAGGCGGCGATCGAGGACAGCGAGCTGGCCGACACCCTGATCGACTCCGGACAACAGCCGGCCGTCGCCTCCTTCCTCGGCGGCGCCGAGGTCGGTATCGAGATGGCCGGCGTGGATCCGGGGATGCTCGATGACGAGGCGGTGCGCCAGTTCCAGGCGGACGCGCTCGAGATGCTCCCACCGCAGGTCGCTGGGCTGTTCGAGGGTCTGGTCGGTGACGGTGACCCGCCCACCGCCGGCCTGATCCTGGTGTTCCAGGACACCGAGGGGCTCGACGACGCGGGCGTCACCGACCTCCAGCAGGAGCTCGCGGCGCTGATCGAGGGGGTCAGCGTCGCCGACGGCCTCCAGGTCGACCCCTTCTCCTTCGGGCTGCTGCTCGGCGCCGGGGACCCCGGTCCGGAGATCGGTCGGCTCTTCGGCACCGCCTTCATGATCATCCTCGTGGTGCTGTTCTTCGTGTACTGGATCGCCCCCGAGGCTGGCCGCCGTCTGCGCATCGGTCGGCGCACCGCCGCCGATGTCGGCCTCACCCTGGTGGTGATCGGGCTCGCCGTGGTGTGGATGCAGGGCATCGGGGTGCTGCTCGGACCCGACTACGCCGGGCTGATCAGCTACTTCTCCCCCCAGACCCAGATCGTGCCCATCCTCATCATCGGCCTCGGGGTGGACTTCGCGATCCACCTCCTGGCGCGCTACCGCGCCGAGGTGGGTGCGGGTGCCTCGCCTGTGGAGGGCTTCGCCACCTCCTACCGCACCGTCGGCCTCACCCTGCTGCTGTGCACCGCGGCCACCGCGATCGGGTTCCTCACCAACCTCGCGAGCCCCGTGGACTTCCTGGCCACCCTGGGGGTGCTGGCGGCCGCAGGCATCGCTGCGGCCTTCGCCCTGACCCTCACCTTCCTGCCCGCCGTCCGCCTGATGCTGGACCGTCGCGCCGCCGCGAAGGGTGTGCTGCCCGTCGCCTCCCTCGGGACCCAGAAGGACGCAACCCTGCCCCGGGTCATCGGGCGCACCGCCTGGCTCGCGGAGCGGGCACCGGTTCCCACCCTGGTGGTCGCCACGCTGTTCGTGGCGCTCGGTGGGTACGGCTTCACCCAGCTCGACAGCGAGTTCAACCTCACCGACTTCGTGCCCCAGGACGAACCCCTGCTCGAGGTGTTCGAGGCGTTGGAGACGGAGTTCGGCGGCGGGTTCGAGGAGTCCACCGAGGTGCTGCTCCGCGGTGACCTCGCCCGACCTGAGGCCCACAACGCCCTGGTCTCCTCCCTGGAGGCGACCGGTGATATCGACGACGTGGAGACCCTGGCCGATCAGCCGGACGCGACCTCGCTGGTGTCGGTGCTCCGCGACGCCGCCGGCGACGACGCCTCCCTGGCTGGCGAGCTCGCCGAGCTGGGGCTGCAGGAGGACCTGACCGTCACCGACGACGCCGATGTGGTCGCCCTGTACGAGCTGCTGCTCGCCGAGACCGACAACGCCGCCAACGTGCTCGACCTCGACGGGGCAGACACCGTCTCACGGGTGACGGTGCGCACCAGCGCGGGGCAGTCCGGTGCCGCACAGCTCGAGGCCGACCTCCAGGCGGCCTTCGCGCCCCTGGCCGACACCGGCGTCGAGGTGGTGCCCACCTCCCAGGAGATCATCCAGGCCGGTATCGGCACCGACATCGAGGAGTCGCAGATCACCTCGCTGCTGATCGCGCTCGGGGCGGCCATGGCCCTGCTGGTGGTGCACTTCTCCATCGCGGAGCGCCGCCCGATCGTGGGGGTGATCACCGTGCTGCCGGTGGGTCTGGTGCTGGCGCTGACCTTCGGGACGATGGCACTGACCGGTATCCCGCTGAACCCGGTGACGGCCACCCTGGCCGCCCTGTCCATCGGGATCGGCGTGCCCTTCACGATCCACGTCACCTCACGCTTCCTCGAGGAGCGGCGGGTGCTGTACGACGGGTCCACGGCCCTCAGGCGCACGGTCTCGCAGACCGGCGGTGCGCTGGCCGGCTCCGCCCTGACCACCGCCATCGGGTTCGGGGTCCTGGTCACCTCGACGTTGGTGCCCTTCGAGCAGCTCGGCTACGTGATCGTCTACGCGATCGTCTACTCCGTGGTGGCGTCCATCCTGGTCCTGCCCAGCATGCTGGGGTTGTGGGACCGGTTCGACCGTGCACGCCACGGTGCGCCCACCCCGGCCGGCGCGGCGGACGGCGCGCGGGAGCCGGAGCCCGTCGGCTGAGGGTCAGAGGTGGCCAGGGGCCGCGGGGTCAGCCCGCGGTCTCCACCCGCCGTTCGTCCACGAGCACCGTGACGATGTCGCGGATCGACACCACACCGGTCACCACGCCACGACGTGCGACCGCCAGGTGCCGGGTCTGGGCGTCGCGCATCATGGCGGCCGCCTCGAACACCGACGCGGCCTCCTCCACCTGCACCACGTCGGAGGTGGCGTAGTCGCGGACCCGGGAGTCATCGAGGTCGACGTCATCGGCGATGGCGGTGACCACGTCCCGTTCGGAGAGCACCCCACGCACGCCGCGGGCGTCCACCACCACCAGCAGGCCGACGGCGTCGGCAGCCAGGGCGTGGGCTGCCTCGCGCAGCGTGGCCGTCGGGCGGATCGTGGCGACGGGGTCGCCGACGAGCCGGCCGATCGGGTCGTCGAGCGTCACCTCGGACATCGGGGATCTCCTCGTGCGGGTTGCGACGAGCATCGCGGCGCCGCTGGTCCCGGGTGAGAGCAGAAGGTCCCTGCTGACCGGGACGGTCGCCGCCTCTGCGGCGACCGTCCCCACACCGATGCATCGGTGGACGTGCGTGGTCGCTGCTCAGGCGTCGGGGGCGCGGCAGTCCTCGCCCTCGCCGTCGTGCAGCCGGAGCCGCTCGCCCTGCCCGCGTGGCGCCTCCCCGTCCGGGCCACCGCCTCCACCGCCGCGGCGGTCCTCCGTCATCCCGTGACGGGCACCGTCACCCTCGCCGCGCGCCGCTTGCCGCTCGGCGCGCCGGTCCTCCTGCCGCTCCGCCCGTTCGGCCGCACGTTCCTCGTGCAGTTCGCGCAGCGCGGCTTCCACCTCCTCGTGTGGGACGTCCAGCTCCTCTGCGAGCTGCTCGGCCTTCTCGGCGTGCCGTTCCGCGCGCTGCGCATCGTCCGGTGGGCCCTGCGTGGCATCGGCGACCGCAGGGATCGCCGTCGCCGCCGCGAGCGCCGCGACGAGCGGGGTCAGCAGCAACCAACGTCGACCGGTGGTCCGGCTGGAACGGGGCATGGTCATCCTCCTGGTCCGGGAGCTGGTACGGGTGGGCTCTCCCACCTCGACACCAGCATCGGTCCCGACCCTGAGAGCACGCTGAGTGCGCGGGTGTGGTCGGTTGGACCGGCCGTGTGCACGGCTCACGGCTGTCAGGCTGTGGTGGGGGGCGTCGGCTCCGTGGGCAGGGTGATCGTCACCACTGCGCCGCCCGAGGGTGCGTCGGCGAGCTCGACCCTTCCGCCGTGGGCGTGTGCCGCCTGGGCCACGATCGCCAGCCCCAACCCGGAGCCCGTCCGCTGGTGCGCTGCGCGACCCCGGTAGAACCGTTCGAGCGCCCGCTCCCGGTCCCTGTCACCGAACCCGGGTCCGTGGTCGCGCACCTGGATCCGTCCCCCGTCGCTGGTCCCGGTGACGACCACCTCGACGTCACCGCCTCCGTGGAGCACCGCGTTGTCGATCACCGCGCGCAGTCCCCGGTGCAGCCGTTCCCGGTCTCCGGTGATCCGTGGGGGCGTCGCGGTCCCGACCACGGTCGCGATCCGTGCGCTGGGGTGGTCACGCCGGGCTGCTGCAGTGACCTCCTCGGCCAACGCCTCCAGGGCCATCTCCTCCACCCCCGTCAACGCGGCCTCCCCCCGCGCGAGTGCCAGGAGGTCATCCACCAGCGATCCGAACCGGGTGAGCTGCTCGTCGAGGTCGAGGAGGAGCTGTCGGTGATCCTCCGGTGGCAGCGTCACCCCGGACCGCAACAGATCGATGTTCGTCCGCAGGCTGGTCAGGGGGGTACGGAGCTCGTGGGAGGCGTCCGCGATCAGCTGGGTCTGGGCCTGACGGGCCTGGTCGAGGCGCGTCAGCATCTCGTCGAAGGCGCGGGCGAGGCGCGCCACCTCGTCGTCCCCGGTCAGGTCCAGGGGCGCCTCGAGCTGCTGGGTGCGGGCGACCCGCTCCGCGGTGGTGGTCAACGTGGCGATGGGCCCGGTGATGCGGCCGGCCACCAGGACGGCGAGGCCTCCGGCCGCTGCGGACACGGCCACCCCGAGGATCAACAGCCGCGTGGTCAGGGTCGTGAGGGCACGCTCGAACTCCACGAGGGAACGCGCCAGCTGCACCCCGCCCCCCGAGGACAGCGGGGCGGTCAACAGCCGTACGGGCTCGCCCGCGACCTCCACCTGCTCGAACAGCGGTGCCGGCAACGCCGGCGGGGAGGATCGGGCCACGGCAGCTGCTGCCTCGGAGACGGGCAGTTCGTCACCGTCCTGTCCGGACATCGGTGTCCCCGCAGCGTCGAGGTACTGCACCGGGCCGTCCACCGCGACGCCGGCCGGTCCGCGTCGCACGCCACCGGGACCGCCGGGGCGCTGCGCGTGGCCGCGGAGGTCGCGCAGGGTGGCGCCGGGCCCGGGGCCGCCCGTGGCCATGCCGCGTTCCGCGATCTCGGCCAGTTCGAGCAGGTCGTCGTCGATCGCCGATAGCAGCGCCCCGGCGGTCTGCTGGCGAGCCAGCACCAGCACCACGAGGACCGTGAGCACCATCATCGCGCTGGTCAGGAGCGCAGCACGCCGCCGCAGGCTCACGGTGCCGGTCGCAGCACGTAGCCGACCCCGCGAACGGTGTGGATCATGCGGGGGGCGCCCTCCGCTTCGAGCTTGCGCCGCAGGTAGCCGATGTAGACCTCGAGGGCGTTCTCCGAGGCCGCCGCCTCGGCCCCCCACACCTCACGCAGCAGCGCCTCGCGGCGCAGCACGATCCGCGGGTGGCGTACCAGCTCCTCCAGGAGGCGGAACTCGGTGTCGGTCAGTTCGAGGCGACGACCGGCCCGCTCGACCTCACGGGACGCGGGATCGACGCGCAGATCCCCGACCGAGAGCGCCCGCTCCTCCGGGAGCTCGATCCGTCGCAGCAGCGCGCGCACCCGGGCGAGCAGCTCGTCGAGAGCGAAGGGTTTGACGAGGTAGTCGTCGGCACCCACATCGAGTCCCTGTACGCGATCCTCCACCGCGTCGCGGGCGGTCAGCACGAGGACCGGGCGGTGGTCACCGTCGGCGCGCAGCCGTCGGCACAGGCTCAACCCGTCCATGCCGGGCAGCCCGAGGTCGAGGATGACGAGCGCCGGGTCCTCGGTCGCGGTGGCCTGGAGCGCGGCGAGCCCGTCGGCCACGACCGTGACCTCGTACCCCTGTGCACGCAGGGCACGGTCGAGCGCCGCGCGCACCGACCGGTCGTCCTCGACCACCAGTATCCGCATGGGCGCAGCGTTGCACACCGAGCTGAGCGGCGCCTGAGGCCTCGCAGCCGCCCGGTCACTCCCCAGAGTCCCCACGGTCGGTGTCGTGGGGTTCCGGGGCCTCGGTCAGATCGACGGACGGGCGGTCGGACAGGACCCGTCGCTTCTGGGCGGCGAACTCCTCCTCGGTCAGATGGCCCCGCTCACGCAGGGACGCCAGCACCTCGAGCTGCGCGAGTACGTCGCCGACCTGCCCACCCTGCCCACCGGGCCCTGCGGGTCCACGCAGCTGGATGCTGCGCGCCTCGCGTGCCCGGTAGATCTCCGACTGGAAGGCGTCGGGGTGGGGGATGTCGTCCAACCGGCTCTGTCCCTGGCTGCCGGCCGACTCCACCAGCACGTCCCCGTAGCCCAGCAGGCGTTGCAGGGTGCGCTGCCGGAACAGCACGTTGGTGATGCTCTCCAACGGGATCTCCGTCCCGGTGCGCGCGACGAGTCCACGGCGCACCACGATCCGTTCCGTGGTCAGCACGTAGGTCGTGCTCCACCAGGAGACCGCTGAGCGGGTGGCCAGCAGCAGCCACAACGCCAGCGCCACGGCCACCGACCACCACCGCCAGGACGCCGGCAGGGCGGCCAGGGCCATGCCAGCCAGGGCCGCGAGCAGCATCCCCCAGATCACCCCAGGGAGCAGCACCTTCCAGTGGGGCCGGAAACGCAGCAGCACCTGCTCATCGTCGCTGAGCAACCGGGTGGGGAAGTGCACCGCCATCGACTCCCTGCGGCGGGCGGGGCCCCGCCGAGCCCACCCCGTCCGCGACGAGGCTCCCGTCAGCGTAGGTGGCACGGCCCCTGCCGCCGTGCGGTCGTGGTGGCCCTGCACATCGGGGTCGCAGGTCCCTGTCCCCGGTGGCCCAGCTGTGTGCACCCTTCGGAAGTGGGAACCTGTGGGCGCCCCGACGCGTCCTACCCGGTATCGCGGTTCCCGACGGCCGGATCAGCACCCAACGGATCAGCACCCAACAGGGAGCGGGAGGGGCAACCCATGGGACGTATCGTCGTTGGTCTCGACTCCTCGGCGGAGTCCGCGCGGGCCCTGAAGTGGGCGCTCGACGAAGCGCGGCTGCGCGGCGCTGAACTGCACCTCGTGCACGCCTACCCGACCCCGGAGCTGGTGGCGCTACCGGCCGTGGTCACCCTGCCCTCGGACGACGAACTGCGGGCCGCTGCGGGTGAGGTCATCGACGAACAGCTCGCCAAGGTGGGCGGGAGCGAGGAGGTGACCCTTCGGACCACGGTGCGGTCCGGAGGCGCCGCGGCCGTGCTGTGCGAGGTGGCTGAGGGCGCGGACCTGCTGGTCGTGGGCGCACGTGGGTTGGGCGGTTTTCGGGGTCTGCTGCTTGGCTCCGTCACACACCAGGTGGTGGCGCACGCGCCCTGCCCGGTGGTGGTGACGGTGCCGGAGCACCGCTGAGGGCTACGTGGCGTAGCGCGAGCGGCCTTCGGCCGGCACGGATCGGCGGCCGAGGAGGAACGGTGCGAGCCCACATCGAGCGGATCGGGACCACGTCGTGACCGTCGAGGTACGCCCGCTCCAACTCGCCGTTCCCGCCGCTGCTGCCGGGGTCGTCGACGCGGCCGTGCACGAGCCCGGGCGCGCCCGCGGCCGACCGGTCCTGCTGCTGCCCGGCGCCGGTGGTGACCTCGACAGCGAGCCCCTGGTCGCCCTCGCCGAGGTGGTGGCCTCCTGCGGACACCGCGTGGTGCGGGCCAACCTGCCGCACCATCAGGCCGGGCGTCGCGCGCCCCGCGCGGAGACCGCGGTGCCCGCGTGTCAGGAGATCCTCAGCGCGGCCCAGGAGGCGTTGCCCGGCAAGCCCCCGTGGGTGCTCGGCGGCCGTTCCTTCGGCGGCCGGGTGGCCTCCCTGGCCGTGGCTGCGGGCACGGAGGTTGCTGGCCTGCTGTTCTCCGGTTACCCGCTCCACCCGCCGGGCAAGCCGGAGCGGCTGCGTGTGGACCACTGGCCGAACGTGGGCGTGCCCTGCCTGTTCCTGCAGGGTGACAGCGACCCGCTGGCGGACCTCGAGCTGCTCGACGCCCACCGTCGCAAGCTCCCCCGGCGCTCACAGCTCGAGGTGGTGACCGGTGGCGATCACGCGCTCCGTGTCACCGCGGCGCGCAGCCCCGACGGCGCACCCCGCTCGCCGGCTGCCGCCGCCCAGGACCTGCGGGGGGCGGTCTGCGCCTGGCTGGCGGAACGCTGACAGCCGGCGTCCGACCGGGGCCGTCGCGCCCACGATCACCTGACGCTCGTTAGCGTGGTGGGGTGTCGCTGGTCGACCGGCCACGACCTCGCCTACCGGCCCACGAGGAGGCCCACGTGATCGCGGAGTTCAAGGAGTTCATCGCTCGAGGCAACATGGTCGAGTTGGCCGTGGCGTTCGTGCTGGGGGTGGCGTTCCAGTCCGTGATCTCCGCCATCACCGGGCGGGTCCTCACACCGCTGATCGCGATGGCCTTCGGCGAACCCAACTTCGACGCGCTGCTGACCTTCGGTCAGATCGACCCGGAGACCGGCGTCCCGGCGGGCAGCGTCGGTGCCGTGCTCACGGCCCTGGTGAACTTCCTGCTCGTCGCGATCGCCCTGTTCCTGGTCGTCAAGGGGTACAACCGGCTGAAGCGGCGCCAGGAGACGGCTGAGGAAGAGGTACCCGCGGAGCCCGAACCGGACCCCGAGGACGTGGTGCTGCTGCGGGAGATCCGTGACGCGCTGCGTGGGCCTCGTGCGGGTGGTGACGGCCACGCGGGCTAGTCGGCCGGCCGCCGGACGGTCAGCGTCCGCGCCGCTTCTTGCCCCGCGGTTGGTACGGGCGGCGGTCACCGGAAGCCGGGCCGCCCGTGTCGCCCTGCGCGGTCGTGGGGTCGTCCTCGTTCGCGGGCTCACGGGGGGCGGCCTCACCCGGCAGGTGCCCGCTCGGCCGCCCGGCGGAGCTCGGCTGCGGTCGCCGGTCACGTCCACCCCACCACCGTCGCGGGGTGCGCTCCGCCTTGGGCGTGGCCGCTGAGGCCCCGCCGCTGTCGGCGCCGTCACCAGCGTCCCGACGCGGCCTCGGACGGCTGCGGTCGCCCAGGGCGAGGTTGGCCTCCTCCGCACGGCGGGCCCGGAGGTAGAAGAACGCGGACATCGCGCCGAGGAAGGCGGACGCCATCAGGGCGTTGATCACCGCCGCCACCCAGCCGAGCTGGTTGATCTGTATCAGTCCGACCGCCGGACCGATGAGCCAGGACCACTTCCAGAAGCGCATCTGCCGTTGCGCCATGTGGACGGCCAGGGGGGCGTGCTTGCGGTTCTCCACCGGGTTGCCGCGGTTCACCGCCTTGACGATCGCCCGCCGTTCGGTCGCGTCGAGTCGGGCGAAGCGTTGCTGGCGTTCCCGGCGCTCGTCCTTGGTCGACACCTCGGCTCCGTCCCTGTCGGGGCCCGCCGGCCCGGTCCGTGGAACGGCGAGGGTAGACGCCGCGGGCAAGGCCTCGGTCGGCCCCGGACCGCTGCGCACCGGCTCCGAACGACCGACGAGCACCCGCCGCCCTGAGCAGGAGTCGCCATGCGTTCCCGCCCCACCCCCGACCCCGTCGGCCCCGGCCAGGAGTCGGTGTGGTCCTACCCCCGCCCGCCCGCCGTGGATCCCACGCAGGAGCACGTGGTCGTGGAGTTCGCCGGCCGGGTCATCGCCGACACCCGGGCGGCACTGCGGGTGCTGGAGACCTCGCACCCGCCCTCGTACTACCTGCCGCTGGGCGATGTCGACAGCGACGTCCTGCTGCACAACCCGCGCCGGACCTTCTGCGAGTTCAAGGGGCAGGCGGCCTACGTCGACCTGGTCGCCGGTGAGCGCCGCTCGGAGCTGGCGGGCTGGTACTACCCGGAACCGACCCCCGGCTTCGCCGAGCTGGACGGGTATCTGACCTTCTATCCCAGCCGGGTCGACCGGTGCCTGGTGGATGGCGAGCTGGTCACCGCCAGCGACAGCGACTTCTACGGCGGGTGGATCACCTCGCGGGTGGTGGGGCCCTTCAAGGGGGCACCCGGCACGGCCTGGTGGTGATGCACATCGCGAACCCCACCCTCAGCGCAAGCCGCACGCCACGGTCGGACGGCCGACATCCACCCTGTGCAGCAGCCGCACACTGAGTTAGGATGAGAGGTCAACGCACTGCTAAGGCGCCGAGCAGAAAGGTCAGCCATGTCCATCGTCAAGATCAACGTCATCGAGGTGCCGCCGGGTCGGGGTGAGGTGCTCGAGGAGCGGTTCGCCGCCCGGGCCGGCGAGGTGGAGACGGTGGACGGCTTCGAGTCCTTCGAGCTGCTGCGTCCCACCGACGGGACCGACCGCTACCTGGTGGTCACCCGGTGGCGCGACGAGGCAGCCTTCGAAGCGTGGGTGTCCTCGGACGCCTTCCAGCGGGGCCACGCCGAGGGCCGCGACAACAGCGTCAACGACCCGACCTCGGGCCACCCCGGTGCGGAGAGCGCCTCCGAGGCCGCGCCGAGCGGGCCGACGGAGGGCCACCCCGGCGCGGAGAGCGCGCCGGCGGCCGCGCCCAGCGGGCCGACGGAGGGCCACCCCGGTGCCGGCAGCGCCCCAGGTGGCGAGCCGAGCGGCCCCGATGAGGGCCACCCGGGTGCGCACAGCCGCGGTCCCGCCGCCACCGGCAGCGAGCTGTGGAGCTTCGACATCGTGACCTCGGCGGTCCGCAAGGACGCGTGAGGTGACCGGGACACCCTGACTGTCCGACGGCATCCGTGCCCGCCGGTGGACCCCGGCGGGCACGCTCATGTCTCCTGCGTGACCGCCACCGTCCTGTGGAGCCAGGCCAGCACCAGGTCCAGCACGTCCTCCCACCCGCGTTCGAGGGGCAGGGCGTGTCCGAGCCCCCGGAACAGGTGCGCGCGGGTCCCCAGCAGGCGGGCCGTCCGGGCGACGCTGGCCGGGGGCACGATGCGGTCCTCACCGCCGCTGACGACCAGCACGGGGGTGCGCACGACCGGACGGCGGCGGGGCAGGGTCACCTGCAGGGCCGCGAGCGCGGGCTCCGCCTGGAGCCGTTCGACCAGCCGCTGTGCCTCCTCCCGGGGGGTGGCCGGCCCCACCAGGGCCGCAGCTCGGGGGCGGGTGCGCAACCCCACCGCCCCACGCGCCAGCGTCACCGGATCGTGACGGGCCAGCGCGCCGAGCAGTGCCAGGCCGTGGTCGGGGCCGGGCGCGCTGAGCAGGACCCCGGCGGGCGCGCTGCGGTAGCGCTCGAGGAGCCGCTGGACCACCACGGCGCCCAGGCTGTGGCCGACCAGGACCGGCGGTGCGGGCAGCTCGGTGATCGTCTGCAGCACGTCGTGTTCGTAGTGCCGCAGCGTGGTGGTCGCGGGGCGTGCGGGGGCCTGGCTCCCGCCGTGGCCGCGCAGGCTGACGGCGACGCCGTGCCAGCCGGCGGCGGCCAGTGCCGGCAGCCAGCGCTCGAAGGCCCAGGCGCCCATCCCCGCACCGTGCACGCACAGCACCGGCGGTCGTCCGGGGACCGGCGCCTCCGGCCGTGCGTGCACCACCTCCCGCTCGATCGGTGCGGGTGGGAAGGTCCAGTCCAGGCGTCGCTGGACCTTCTCGCCGCGCACCCGAGCCCCGCGGCTCACGCGGCCACCGCCGCGAGCCGCCGTGCCAGCTCCGCGAGGTCGCGCTCCAGGTCGCGCGCGTAGGCGGCGTGCTCCACCTCGATGAGGTGGCGGGTGGAGTCCACCAAGGCGATGCCGGCCTGGGAGCGGTCCTCGAGGTGGCGGGCGGCGTCACGCAGGTAGCGCTGGGCGGCGGCGGGGTCCCGGGCATCCAGCTCGAGGAAGGTCGCCAGCAGCACCGACTGCCAGTGGACCAGGGCGAACTGGCCGGAGTCCGGTTGGATCAGCCCGATCACGGCCAGATCCGTGCGCTCGGGGTGCAGGACGTTGCGCAGCAGCTGTGGCCGCGCACCGCCGGGGAGCAGCCCTTCGGGCAGGAAGGGGAACCGGATCAGGTAGCCGGTGGCGAACAGCACCAGGTCGGCCTGCACCCGGGAACCGTCGGTGAACACCACCTCGTCGCCCGCGAAGTGGTCCACATCGGGCTTCGGTGTGATCGCGCCGTGGCCGACGTGGTAGAGCAGTTGCTGGTTGACGATGGGGTGGGTCTCCAGGAAGCGGTGGTCGGGGGTGGGCAGCCCGTACCGCTCGTAGCGGCCGACGACCAGCCGTGCCGTCGCCTGGAACAGGGCCTGGGTCACGCGCATCGGCAGGCGCAGCGCGAAGATCAGGTCGCTGACCTGGTCGGCGGGCTTGCCGAAGGCGTACTTCGGCGCGTACCAGTACGCGCGCCGGGTGGAGTGGTAGGTCACCGCGGCGCGCTGGGCGGCCTCCACGGCGATGTCGCAGCCGGTGTTGCCGGCGCCTACCACGACGACCCGCCTGCCCGCCAGCTGGTCGCCGCTGCGGTAGCCGGCGGAGTGGAGGAGCTCGCCGGTGAAGGTGTCCTGGCCCGGGTAGGTGGGCCACTTCGGGGACCAGTTGTGGCCGTTGGCGATGACCAGCCGCCCGTACCGGCGCCACCGCCGCGTCCCGTCGGGTCCGGTCAGCGCCACGTCGAAGCCCCGGGGCAGCGGCACGACCTCCTCCACGGTGGTGGAGCGCTCCACGACGCGGTCGAGGCCGAAGTGAGCCGCGTAGCGCTCGAGGTAGGCGAGGACGTGGGTGTGGTGGAGGTAGTCCGGCGCGGCGTCCGGCATGGGGAAGTCGGGGTACTGGGTGAAGGGCTTGGAGGAGATCATCCGGGTCGACTCGTAGACCCGGCTGGCGGACCCCTCGATGTTCCAGTTCCCGCCGAGGTGCGGCTCACGCTCCACGACGTCGACGGCGAAGCCCCGCTCCCGCAGGTTCTTGGCCGCCGTCAGCCCGGAGCTACCCGCCCCGAGCACCAGGATGCGCCCGCGCCGGTCCTCCACCCGCATCCCGTCCCGCATGGTCGTACCCGTCACCGGGCTCCCTCCCGCCGTCGGTGGCCGATGATGCCACGCCGTCGGCCGCACAGCCGCAGCGGGAGGGGCCGGCGGTAGCATCCCGGGTCCACACCGGCCCACCGTGGCCCTTCGTCCCCTCACCGCTGCAGGAGCACCTCCAGATGGCCACGAGCCACGCCGATGCGCTCGCCGCTGCCCGCGCACGCGTCGCGCAGCTCGAGTCCGACCTCGACATCGCCGTCAAACGAGACCGGCACGGCGAGCTCCAGGAGCGCGCCGCCGAGCCGGGGCTGTGGGACGATCCAGACCACGCCCGACAGGTCACCACCCAGCTCTCGCGGGTGGAGGCGGAGCTGACCCGTTTCGACGCCCTGGTGGACAAGCTCGACGACCTCGAGATCCTCGACGAGCTCGCCGTGGAGGAGGACGACGCGTCCTCGGCCGCCGAGGTGGTGTCCGGCCTGGAGGTCGTGCGCGCCGAGCTCGACCGCCTCGAGGTCGCCACCATGCTCGGGGGCGAGTACGACCACGAGGACGCCATCGTCTCCATCCACGCCGGCGAGGGTGGCGTGGACGCGATGGACTGGGCCCAGATGCTGCAGAAGATGTACCTCAGGTGGGCGGAGCGTCGCGGCTACGACACCGACGTCTACGACCAGTCCTACGGGGAGGAGGCTGGGCTGAAGTCCACCTCCTTCGAGGTGCGTGGGCCGGACGCCTACGGCTGGTTGACCGTGGAGCACGGGGTGCACCGACTGGTGCGGATCAGCCCCTTCGACTCCCAGGCGCGGCGCCAGACCTCCTTCGCCCTGGTCGATGTGGTCCCGGTCCTGCCGGAGCTCGACAGCGAGGTGGAGGTCCCCGACGAGGAGATCCGGGTCGACGTCTACCGCTCCTCCGGGCCGGGTGGCCAGAGCGTGAACACCACCGATTCGGCCGTCCGGATCACCCACCTACCCACCGGCACCGTGGTCAGCTGCCAGAACGAGAAGTCCCAGCACCAGAACAAGGCGGTGGCGCTGCGGGTGCTCAAGGCCAAGCTCGCGGAGCTCGAGCGGCAGAAGCGCGCGGAGGAGCTCGACGAGCTGCGCGGCGGGGTCCAGAACGTCGGCTTCGGCTCCCAGATCCGCTCCTACGTCCTCGCCCCGTACCAGATGGCCAAGGACCTGCGCTCCGAGCACGAGACCGGCAACGTCCACGACGTGCTCGACGGCGACCTCGATCCCTTCATGGAGGCGGAGCTGCGCCGACGGGTGCGCGAGGCCAGTGAGCGCGAGACCTGACCGGTCCTGACCGGCCCGTTCGGTGACCCTGGCCGTTCGCCGGGGCTGCCGCTGGCACGGGGCGCAGGTCCCGAGGTTGTACGCTTCCCGATCGTTGCACGGGGGCCCACGCGCTCGTGCGCGCCTCGACAGCGCAGGCGGACCACGTGATCAAGCTGCAGAACGTCACCAAGACGTACAAACGCGGTGCCGATGACCAGGTCATCGCCCTCGAGGACGTGACCGTCGACGTCGCCAAGGGCGAGTTCGTCTTCGTGGTCGGGCCGTCCGGATCGGGCAAGTCCACCTTCATGAAGCTGCTGACCCGCGAGCAGCTGCCCGACGACGGCGAGATCTACGTCGCCGGCAAGAACCTCGCGACGCTGCGGCCCTGGAAGGTCCCGGTGCTGCGCCGCGAGATCGGCTACGTCTTCCAGGACTTCAAGCTGCTGGCCAACAAGACGGTGTACGAGAACGTCGCCTTCGCCCTGGAGGTCATCGGCCGGCCCCGGCGGGAGATCGAGAAGCGGGTGCCGGAGGTGCTTGAGCTCGTCGGCCTCACGGAGAAGGCCAACGCACACCCCCACGAGCTCTCCGGTGGACAGCAGCAGCGGGTGTCCGTCGCACGCGCCTTCGTCAACAACCCGCGGATCCTGCTGTGCGACGAGCCCACGGGCAACCTCGACCCCTCCACCTCGGTGGGGGTGATGAAGCTGCTGGACCGCATCAACCGCACCGGTGCGACGGTGGTCATGGCCACCCATGACCAGCACATCGTCGACTCGATGCGTCGTCGCGTGATCGAGCTGGAGAACGGACACGTCGTCCGTGACCAGTCGCGGGGCGTGTACGGCTACGGCGGCTGATCAGGAACGAGCTCCCGCCATCGAGGTGGAGGGCGGGTTGGAGGCAGGATGACCGCGCGCTGGACCTACGTGATCCGCGAGGCCTTCATCGGGCTGCGCCGGAACCTGATGATGACCGTGGCGGTGATCCTGTCCGTCACCGTGTCGCTGACCCTGCTCGGCGCCAGCCTGCTGCTCTCCGAGCAGGTGGACCTCGCCACCGACGACTGGACCGGGCGCGTCGAGGTCTCCATCTACCTGTGTGACGACCGCGTCTGCCCTGCGATCACCTCGGAGCAGCAGGAGCAGTTGCGCGAGGACCTCGAGGCGCAGGAGGTCGTCGCGGAGGTGTTCTACGAGTCCAAGCAGGACGCCTACGAGCGGTTCACCGAGATGTTCGCCGATCAGGAGTCGCTGATCGAGGCGATCGATCAGGACACCCTGCCGGCCTCCTTCCGCGTCCGGCTGGAGAACCCCGAGCTGTTCAACGTGATCGCCGATCAGTTCTCCACCTACCCCGGTGTGGAGGAGATCGTCGACCAGCGCGAGGTGCTGAACCAGTTCCTGCGCTTCACCAACGTGGTGCGCAACGCCGCGCTGGTGGTGGCCGCGATCCAGCTGGTGGCCGCCGGCGTGCTGATCGCCAACACGATCCGCGTGGCGGCCTTCGCACGGCGGGAACAGACGGGCATCATGCGTCTGGTGGGGGCCAGCAACTGGTACATCCGGCTGCCCTTCGTGCTCGAAGGCGTGTTCGCGGGGCTGATCGGTGCGCTGGTCTCCTGGGGGTTGCTGTGGGCCACCGTCCCGCGGGTCGCCGGCGGTCTCGCGCAGGACATCGAGCTGATGCCCTTCATCGGTGAGGCGCAGGTGCTGGCGGTGGGACCCTGGCTGCTGCTGGCCGGTGTCGGTATCGCAGCCGTCTCGTCGCTCCTCGCGCTGCGCCGGTTCCTGGACATCTGAGCCGCGATGACCGGATGCGCGGTTCGGCGCCCGCCGGCGCGTGACCGCTTCAGTCGCTACCGCCGGGTGCCGATGTGCACGTAGAGGCCACTTCCGTGGCTCGTGTGGTTCCTGTAGGCTCCTGCGCTGTGGCCGGTAGCAGAGCGTCGGGTTCCGCTCACGTTCGGTTGTTCGGAGACGGTCGGTGCGTACGCGGCAGTCGCGTGGTCGGCATGTGCTCGTACTGGCGTGCGCCCTCGCGCTGCTGCCGGTGGCCGCGTGGGGGCAGTCCGGTGAGCTGACCGCGGAACTCGGTGACGTCACCAGCGAACGGGACCGTGTCGAGGCCCGTGTCGAGTCGCTCCGTGAACGCGAGGGCGACGCCCGCACGCAACTGGCTGCAGTGGAGGCCGAGCTCGAGCAGGCGGAGGCGGACCTCGCCCGCTCCGTCGAGGCCCTGGAGCGCGCGGAGCAGGATCTGGCGGCCGCTGAGGAGGCCACGGATCGCGCCCGCGCAGGGCTCGAGGAGGTGCTCGCCGACCTCGAGGTGTCAGAAGCGGAACTCACTGTCGCCACCGAGAAGCTCGAGGCCCGGGTCATCGCGGCCTACAAGTACGGGAAGATCTCCTTCACCGAGGTCTTCACCGGTGTACAGGACATGGCCGACTTCATCAGCTCCAGCACGATGGTCGCCCACGTCCTCGACGGTGACCGGGTCATGGTCGAGGAGTTCACGACCCTCCACCTCGCGGTGGAGACCCAGCGGACGCGGGCGCAGTCCCTGCGCGTCGAGGCGGAGCGGGAGCTCGCCGCTGCCGCTGCGGCCGCCGCGGAGATCGAGGCCGCGACCGAGGCCCGTGCGTCGGCGCTGGCCACCATCGAGGACCGCCGAACCGAGCGTGAGGCACTATTCCTCGCGTTGCGCGACGACCGTCAGGCGGCGGAGGGACACCTCGCCGGGCTCGAGGAGGAGTCCCAGCGCATCGCCGACCAGCTGGCGGCCATCGCCCGGCAGCAGGCAGAAGCCGAGGCCGCCGAGGAGGCCAGGCGGCAGGCGGAGGCTGAGGAGGCCCGGCGCCGCGCCGAGGAGGAGGCTGCGCGGCAGGCGGCTGAGGAGGCCGCTGATGCGGATGCTGGTGGCGGGGGTGGCCAGGACCCCGAGGAGGGCTCCGCCGCAGGAGATGGCGGCGCAGGCCCGCCGGCCCCAGCCCCGTCCCCGCCCCCGGCCAGCGCGGAGTCCGGACCGTGGGTCCGCCCCGCGCCGGGGCCGCTGACCTCGCCCTTCGGGCCGAGGTGGGGGCGCCACCACAACGGCGTGGACATCGGGGGCGCGGAGGGCACCGCGATCGCCGCCTCCCGACCCGGCACCGTGGTGTCCGTGATCTCCAGCTGCCACCCCAACAGCTCGTGGGGGTGTGGGGGTGGGTTCGGCAACTACGTCACCGTCGCCCACGCCGGCGGGATGGCGACCATCTACGCCCACCTCGCGGGGGTGTCGGTCGGGGCCGGCCAGCA
>LFIK01001734.1_pt1 | contig 17431 bp, 19 predicted proteins | sample 643401 | NCBI WGS metagenome assembly LFIK01 (sample SAMN03777447, study PRJNA286221) | soda lake metagenome | biome: soda lake; feature: Kulunda steppe; material: water; isolation source: sample T5-Br brine of Lake Tanatar-5 | place: Russia: Kulunda steppe | collected 2010-07
AAAGAATATGTGATTGCAGTGTTCCGTTGGTGGTTGTTCTTATTGGTTGGCATTCGTCATTTGGGAAATGGTAAAGTGCGTATTTGTGGTGGTTCGAGATTAATCCGGACAGTAAGGGGCTGAGGGAATGGTGCGGAAAGGTATGAAGATAGTTATAACCGGAGGCGCTGGATTCATCGGTTCCGCTGTTGTGCGCCAGTACATCGCAGAGACCGATACCACAGTGATCAATGTCGACGCGCTGACCTATGCGGGGAACCCGGAGTCCCTGGGCGATGCGCGGGCGCATCCGAAGCATGTGTTCGAGCACGTGGATATTACGAGCCGCGCGGCATTGGAGCGGGTGTTTCGGGAGCACCGCCCAGATGCGGTGATGCACCTGGCGGCCGAATCCCATGTCGATCGTTCCATCGAAGGGCCGGCGGCGTTCGTGGAGACGAACGTGACTGGAACGCACAACCTGCTGGAGGCCGCCCGGAGTTATTGGTCGGAGCTGGAGAGCGCCGCGAAAGAACGCTTTCGATTCCATCATGTATCCACGGACGAGGTGTATGGGGACCTCGGGCCGGAGGATCCCGCCTTTACGGAGGGCACGCCCTATGCACCGAGCTCGCCGTATTCGGCCAGCAAGGCGGCCAGCGACCATTTGGTGCGCGCCTGGCACCGGACCTATGGGCTTCCGGTGGTGATCACTAACTGCTCGAACAACTACGGTCCCTACCAGTTTCCGGAAAAGTTGATTCCCCTCATGCTGCTGAATGCTCGGTATGGCAAGGCGCTGCCGGTCTACGGGCGCGGGGATAACGTTCGTGACTGGCTATATGTCGAGGACCACGCACGGGCCCTGCGCCACGTGCTGGCCCACGGCGCAAGCGGACGAACCTACAACATCGGGGGGCGCTGCGAGCGTACCAATCTGGAGGTCGTTCACGCCCTTTGCACGATCCTCGACGAGCTGGTGCCGGATGAACAGGGCGCCTACGCACGCCTGATTGAGTTCGTGACGGATCGGCCGGGTCATGATCGCCGATACGCCATCGACGACACCCGTATCGCAACCGAGCTCGGTTGGCAGCCGGCGGAAAGCTTCGAGACGGGCCTGAGAAAAACCGTGCAGTGGTATCTCGACAACCCGGACTGGGTCGAGCGGGTGCGCACGGGCGCCTACCGCGAATGGATCGATGCCAATTACGGCCAGCGGGGGCTGGCCGTATGAAGATCCTCCTTCTCGGAAGCAATGGTCAGGTGGGCTGGGAGCTTCAACGCGCGCTGGCCCCGCTTGGGACGGTGATCGCCGCAACGCGGGATGGAGAAGCGGGCCTGTGCGGTGACTTGAGCCAGCCCGACGCGCTGGCGGCCACGGTCCGGGGTGTTGCACCAGATGTCATCGTCAACGCCGCCGCCTACACGGCGGTGGACCAGGCCGAAGACGAGCCAGAGCTGGCCGAAGCCGTGAACGCCATCGCTCCCGCCGTGCTGGCGCGGGAGGCTCAGGCCCTGGGGGCCTGGCTGGTGCATTACTCCACCGATTACGTGTTTGATGGAACCGGTGTGCAGCCCTGGTGCGAAGAGGATCCCACAGGCCCGCTCAACGTGTACGGCCGCACTAAGTGCGAAGGCGAGATGGCCATTCAGCACAGCGGTTGTCACCACCTGATTTTTCGCACTAGCTGGGTGTACGCATCTCGGGGCAAAAATTTCATCCGGACCATGCTGCGGCTGGCCGTCGAGCGCGATGCAATGCAGGTGATTGACGATCAACACGGTGCGCCGACCGGCGCCGCCCTCATTGCCGACGTGACCGCGCAGGCACTGCCCTTGGCCATACGCCAGTCGCCGCTGGGAGGCCTTTATCATCTGGCTGCCGCAGGTGAGACCACCTGGCTTGGGTACGCCCTCCGGGTGATTGAACAGGCGCGCAGGGAAGGGTGGCCCGTGAAGGTGGCTCCGGAAGCTATCGCATCTGTCACCACCGATGCTTTTCCCACTAAGGCCCGCCGGCCCGGCAACTCCCGGCTGGATTACAGCCGCCTGGAAGAAGCATTCGGCCTGTGCATGCCTCAATGGCAGCAGGGAGTGGATCACGCCCTTGCCGAAATCCTCGCGTGCGAGCCAGCCCAGGCCGGATAGGCGTGAACCGTAATGCGGCCAGCCACAAGCCTATAGATTTATACTTGGGCACAAAGAGCGCTCGTCGAGGTGGATTGCCAGCCCGCCGAGTGACCATTGTTAGCCCCCTTCCTGTTTGAGAGAGAGCGGAACCCATGCAAAAACGCAAGGGCCTTATTCTGGCGGGCGGGTCCGGGACCCGGCTGCATCCGGCAACACTGTCGGTCAGCAAGCAACTACTGCCGGTTTACGACAAGCCGATGATCTACTACCCTCTTTCCACGCTGATGCTGGCGGGTATTCGCGATATCCTTATCATCTCCACGCCGCAGGACACCCCACGTTTTGAGCAACTGCTGGGTGATGGCAGCCAATGGGGTCTGAACCTGCAGTACGCCGTGCAAGCGTCACCGGACGGTCTGGCGCAGGCCTTCGTTATCGGCGAGGAGTTTATCGGCAATGACCCGTGTGCCCTGGTACTGGGGGACAACATCTTCTATGGGCATCATTTCGATGTGCTGCTGGCCCGCTCCATGGAGCGCGAGAAGGGTGCCACCGTGTTTGCCTATCACGTTCACGACCCGGAACGCTACGGCGTGGCCGAGTTCGACACCGACGGCAAGGTCCTCTCGCTGGAGGAAAAGCCCGTGCAGCCGAAGTCGAGATACGCTGTCACGGGTCTGTATTTTTACGACAACGATGTCGTGTCCATGACCAAGGACCTTAAGCCATCAGCCCGTGGCGAGCTGGAGATCACCGACCTTAATATCGGCTACATGAACGCAGGCAAGCTCAATGTCGAGATCATGGGCCGCGGTTACGCCTGGCTGGACACTGGTACTCATGAATCCCTTTTGGATGCCGGCCAGTTCATTGCCACCCTTGAACAGCGCCAGGGCCTAAAGGTGGCATGCCCGGAGGAAATCGCTTACCGCAGGGGATGGATAGATGCCAACCGGCTCGAAGAGTTGGCCCGGCCCCTGTTAAAGAACGGTTATGGCCGTTATCTCCAGCGCGTACTCGAAGAAAGGGTTTTCTGAGATTGAAAGCTACCCCACTGTCAATCCCCGATATCGTACTCGTCGAACCGCGGATATTCGAAGACGAGCGCGGTTTCTTCTACGAGAGCTACAACCAGAAGGCGTTCGATGAAGCCCTTGGATATCCGGTTGCCTTCGTACAGGACAATCACAGCCGGTCCCTGAAGGGAACCTTGCGAGGCTTGCACTATCAGTTGCCGCCCCACCCTCAAGGCAAGCTAGTGCGTGTGACGGTGGGCGAGGTATTTGACGTAGCCGTGGACATACGAAAGCGTTCACCCACCTTCGGTCAATGGGTAGGTGCGACTCTCGCGGCCGATAACCGACGCCAGCTTTGGATCCCTCCCGGGTTTGCCCACGGCTTCCTCGTCACCAGTGAAGTGGCCGAGTTCCAGTACAAGTGCACTGATTACTATGCCCCTAATTGCGAGGCGAGTATCCGTTGGGACGACCCTCAACTGGCTATCGATTGGCCCAAAGCGAGCCTACCCCTGCTTTCGGTCAAAGATGCGGGCTCCCCATTGCTCCGTGATGCGCAGTATTTCGAATGAACACCGACCGACAAGGGGTCCGATCTAAATGGTAGCTCTCTGTACGACTAGGCATCGCGATAACTCATCGTCTTCACGGGCGATTGTCGTTCTAGGTATGCATCGCTCCGGCACGTCCGCGGTAACGGGAGTACTTCGATTGTGTGGTGCATGGGTTGGGCAAGAAGAGGTTTTGACAGGTGCTAGCAGCGAAAATCCAAAGGGTTTTTTAGAACGTCGCGACGTTCGGGATCTCTGCGATGCGCTTCTACACGCCGGCGGCTTTGACTGGTGGAAGGTCTCGGATTTCGACCTTGCGGCTATCCCTGATAAAGACACCATTGTGCGGAAATATAAATTTCGAGCAACGATTAATGAGTTGGAATCGCACGGCACTTGGGCGGTAAAAGAACCTCGATTATGCCTTCTTTTTCCATTGCTAAGGGATGTTATTCCCGATCCGGTCTGTGTGATTCCCTATCGAAATCCGGTGGAGGTAGCCGAGTCGCTTCGCACACGGAATGGCTTCGGAATAATGGAGGGTCTGGCACTTTGGGAGACCTACACTCGTAGCGCATTACAGTCATCGCAGGGGCTAAGACGTTTTCTCGTTTCATATGAGAAGCTTGTTGGGAACCCGCACGAGGAAGTGGCCCGGCTCTTTGACAACCTTGAGGGATATGATGTTCAAGGAATTTCATTGCCCAACGACTACGAAATTGATGACTACGTTTCGGTGAGCTTACGCCGCCATCGAGCAGAACCGTGTGAAGTTGCTGAGCTCTTGCGCCCCTCGCAAAGGCAGTTATGGGACGATCTCGAGAGCGGCGAAGCACTTCGGAAGGACTACTCGGGAAAAAAATCAGGTCCAACTTTACAGAGCCTGAGGGATCTAGAATTGCGTGTGTCTAACGCAATGAGCCAGACCGAAAAGGCTAATGCAGGGATGAAATCTTCTAGATTATTGCTTGATGAATTGACTATGGCGAAGCGCGAGAACACCAGTCTGGAAAGCAGACTTGAAGAACGGGCAAGAGAGATCGATAAAAAGGATAGAAGGATCTCGGCGGCGAAGCGCGAGAACGCCAGTCTGGAAAGCAGACTTGAAGAACGGGCAAGAGAGATCGATAAAAAGGATAGAAGGATCTCGGCGATGCATAAGTCTACGTCTTGGCGCTTGACTCGCCCGATGCGTGTGTCTGCACGTGTACTCAAGGCGGTTCGGGGGATGTTCACAGGGCAGAGGGAACACGCTAAAGCCGAGATAACTTTGGTCTTTAACGAACTTCCGAGAGGTGCGCAGAGGCTAATGCGCGTGTGGGTGAAGCGTGCGATGAAGAACAGCGCTCAAGGTGGATTGCCTCTCTCTTCATCAGCGGAGTTGCGATCTGCAGTGTCTGCCGCAGAGACTGCTTTCTCAAACGGCAATTTCGATCAAAGTAAATTGCTGTGGTCGTCTGTGCTAGAACGATTTTCTGATCAGGAATTGATTCAGGACTTGGCGCGACTCAACGTGAGCCTGTCAGATCGGCTAAGTAATCTGAAAGAGTACAAGGCGCGCGTAACGCATTATAAGGCGCAACGAGAATCAGAAGGTCGTCCACTCTTTCAGGGCAAGAAGATCGTGATATATACGGCCATTTCAGCTGGCTACGACACGTTGAAATTGCCGGCTACGATAGACGACCGATTCGATTACGTTGTTTTCACTGACTCACCGATGCACGATACGGGCATCTGGCAGGTCCGTCCCATGTCCTATCTCCATGAAGACAACACCCGTTCGGCGCGGTTTGTGAAGACGCATCCGCACATGCTTCTGCAGGATTATGACGTTGCTGTATGGATTGACTCCAATATTTCGATCCTGGGCGATATATCGGAGTTGGTCGAACAATTCATGAAATCGGGGCACTCCGTAGGCGCGGTTCCGCACCCCATCCGAAACAATGTGTATGAAGAAGTAGATGCATGTCATGAGCGTAGTAAAGACGTCCTTGAACGGATGCGCAAACAGGTGTCCCGGTACGCGAACGAAGGTTTCAAGCATGACGATCTGATCGAAAGCAATTTCATGATCTTTGACCTAGCTGCGGATGGGGTTGCGCAGTTTCTAAACGTTTGGTGGTCTGAGATCGATCATGGTAGCAAACGTGACCAAATTAGTCTGAACTACGCGTTGAGAAAATCAGGTCAGGAGTGGCACCGTATCACCGAATGGCCCCAGTCGATCCGAAACCACCCGCTGTTCGCCTTGGTTAAACATGACGGGGGTGAGGGGCCTTCAATGGCGCTGATTGATGCGGTGAATGCGTCGCCGGTCGATCCTTACGCTGGCCCTACTTATGCAGAGGTTCGTGACGACCGAATCGCGGTACAGAGGGCCAGGAGAATCGACGTGGTCGTGTGTGTGCACAATGCGCTGGACGATGTGAGGCATTGCCTAGAGTCCATTAAGCGACACAGAAAGAGCGAAAATCAGCACCTGATCCTAATTGACGACGGCTCCGAGGAGGCGACTGCGAGATACTTGCGAGACTTTTCGGATCAGAACCCCTGGTGTGAGCTACATCGTAACGAGGCCGGTAGCGGCTATACGAAAGCCGCGAACCAAGGGCTTAGGGCCTCTACGGGCGAGTTCGTGCTGCTTTTAAACAGCGACACCGTAGTTACCGATGGGTGGGCCGAAAAACTGGCGGATGCTGTGTTCAGTACTCCGGGTTCCGGTGTGGTCGGGCCAATGTCCAGCGCCGCCAGTCATCAATCAATTCCGGAGCACCGAGGTGGGAAAGGGCAGACCGCGATGAATGACCTCCCACCAGGCTTCACAGCGAATGATCTAAACCTGCATTGTGAGCGATGGACCGTTGAGAATGTTTTGCCTCGTGTTCCTTTGGTGCACGGGTTTTGTCTTGGGTTGAGGCGCGAAGTTATTGAGTCGATCGGGTATTTCGATGAGGAGAAGTTTCCTAAGGGTTATGGTGAGGAGAACGATTATTGTTTCCGGGCGACTGACGCTGGGTTTGGGCTGGTCATTGCAACCCATACCTATGTGTATCACGTTAAATCAAAAAGCTATACGGGGTCAGATCGAGTGGAGCTAATGAAAAGGGGCGGTATAAATTTGCGAGAGGCGCACGGTGTTGACCGAGTTGAGAGCGCGGTTAGTACCATGCAGGGGAACCGTCTCCTACAGAATGTTAGGGAAAATGCTAAAAAGCTCTATTTTTTGGGTGGCGTCTAACCTGTATCTTGGAGAGCGGAAAACCTCGGTTTCGTGCGCGAGGTGTTGGAGTGGGGCGTCTGAGCGACAGAGAGAGGGCTGACTGAACCGGACCCGATTTGCTGGAGGCCTTATCCCTGAGAGCACAGAGCGATGCATGATTTGACACGATATATCTTGGAGATCCCGCGGCCGTCCAGGCAAGGGAATACGTACCTTTACCTACGAGACGACATTTATTCCGAACAGGCCAGCGGACACACGGACGATCACCGTTTGACGGAAGTCCTGCGTCGCTGGGCGCATGAGCTGCTGAAGTAAGCGGTAGAGGCGAGTTGTAGCCGTCATGTCCGTCTCATCGTTTGTGGGTGCTTCAGTCGGAGGGTGTGGGCCGATCCGAACCCAGTACCGCTGGTACATCCCATGCATGCCTAGATTTGACGTGGTGGGCCACGGCCCATGTTTCTTGGTGATTGCGGCCTGGGGTACGCGTCGGCCCGTTACCACGAACGCCCAAGAGGGAAGCATGGGCCAACCTTTGGTAGTTTGCCGTATTGGGGTATCTCACGGATCTGCGCGCCGTCTGGCGGGCTGCGCTCCGTTGGTTAGGGCGGTTCAGTTGATGGCGAGTATTACGATTGGGGGTAGCTATGGACTTTAGTCGATTTGACTTTTTGGATTTTGGCTGCAGCAAGGGCGGAACGATAAAACAGATCGAGAAGCTTGAGCCTGACTTGTTGGGATTAGGGATTGATATTGCACACCACAAAATAGAAGAAGCGCGCAGGGCCGGGTGCTCTGCGATTTTTTACGACATCTTAAAGCTCCCAGAAAAAAACTCGTTAGTTTTGTAACCATGAGCCATTTTCTTGAGCATCTTTCCTCCGTGAATGAAGCGGAAGCCTTTTTAGTTCGGGGTATTGATGTTTCTCGGCACTCCGTCTTTATTCGGCAGCCGTGGTTTGACAGTGATGGGGAGCTCCTCCAACTAGGTCTAAAATTTTATTGGTCGGATTGGACTGGTCACCCAAACAAAATGACTTCGCTAGATTTTTACAAGCTATTAAAGAAACAATTGGATAAGGGCGCGATCCGTGGGTTTGAAATTTATGGCGACGTCTCGATAGCGGATTCATCTCACCCTGCGATTATTCCTCTGGATTCCCCGCAAGATCAACACTCCTATGACGAAAAAAAACATGGAAAAAAGGAGATGGGGGTGACTTTGGAAAGCGCTGCATACAAAGAGATTGCCGTCTTTGTGGACGTTGATGGCGGTTCGGATAGGCCCCGCTTTTTGCGTTTAATGAAGGATCCAGTTTCTATAATAAAGGTTTATCGTTAGGTTTCGTGAGATGACATCCGGATACGTGTCTAGGTGTTGGGTAACGGATGATTCTATACCGCACGAGAAGCCACCCCTGTTTCGTGCCCGGGAGTGGCTGAGTATCGTGTGCGGCGGCTCCACGCAGGACGGATAGCATGGCGAGCACGATCCATTCCAACGCGCGGACTACACCCCAGATCCGGCGAGAGCTGCAGGAAGCGCCGCCGGGCGTGAGCGATCCCGAGCTGGCCCGGCGCTACGGCATTACCCGCATGACCGTGCGCAAGTGGCGCTACCGCCGGGAGGTGGAAGATCGGTCGCATTGCCCCAAGCGGCTGCATACCACACTGACGCCGGAGCAGGAGTCGATCGTGGTCCAGGTTCGGGAAGTGGCCGTGCTGCCGCTGGATGACCTGCTGATCGTGGCGCGCGAGTCCCTGAACCCGGATCTCAGCCAGGCAGCGCTGGCGCGCTGCCTGCGCCGGCACGGCGTGGGCGACCTGCGGGCCCTGCAGCGGGAACGCGACGGGGAACCCGAGGAGCCGGCCCACAAGCCGTTCAAGGACTACGTGCCCGGCTTTGTGCATGTGGACGTGAAGTACCTGCCGCAGATGGCGGACCAGGCCTCGCGGGGCTATCTGTTCGTCGCCATCGACCGGGCCAGCCGTTGGGTGTACCTGGAGGTGCGGCGCACCAAGAGCGCTGAACTCATCGCGGCTTTCTGAAGAAGCTGCTCGCGAAAGCGCCGTTCCATATCACCCACCTCGTCACCGACATCGGCGAGGAGTTCACCGACCGCTTTGCGGCGACCGGGGAGCGGGAGCCGACGGGGCATCACCCCTTCGACCGGCTGTGCGCCGAACACGGGATCGAGCGTCGCCTGATCCGGCCCAAGCGGCCCCAGACCAACGGCATGGTCGAACGCTTCAACGGGCGCATCGCCGACCTGCTGCGGACGCGGCACTTCAACTCTGGCCAGCACATGGACGAGGCGCTGCGGCAATACCAGCGGCTGTACAACCATCATATCGGCCAGAAGGCGCTGGGGCATCGGACGCCAGTGGAGACCCTCAAGGCCTGGCAGCATGAACGCCCCGATTGTTTTCGGAAACGGGTATATGACCAGGCGAGACCTGAAAGCTAACGAAATGAAGGCGAGTGAGAAAGCCCCTTCAGCGGCATCCGCCGGATGCAGGCTGGTGTTTTCTTGGATAAAGTGGCGTATTATTGCGCACAGGTATCTGAGATGGTGAGGATTTTGCGGAATCCATTAACCGCGTAATGGAAAAAACGCCGAAATGGCCGAAACAATCGCTATGCAACCGATCGGCGGTTAGTGAAAACAATCTATAAATAGGTAGAAAGATGATGCTAGGGAACGACACGATAGAAACCGCAGATGCGTTTAAAGGTCTTGGAAATGGCACTGAGCCTGGAGTTATTTGGATTTCGGGTTATTCCGCATCGGGGAAGACGACGGTGGGGAGGATGGTGCAGCGGACACTGTCTCAATCGGGCATCCCGGTTGTGTTTTTAGATGGCGACGATCTCCGATCAATATTTGCCGGAAAATGGGGGTATGGTCGAAACGACCGTATCGAGCTCGCGAAAATCTATTTTCGCCTCTGCAGCCACCTAGCCGCGCAAGGGAAGACGGTAGTGATTTCGGCCGTTGCGATGTATGACGAAGTAAGGGACTGGCTGAAAGAGAACGTGCCTGGTTCGGTTGAGGTATACCTAGATGTTCCTGAAGGGGAACGCAAACGTCGAGACCAGCTTACCAAGAATCTCTATTCGGAAATGGGTTCGACGGAGGTAATGTATGACTTACCAAAAAAACCAGACCTTGTTATAAAGAATTACCAAAAGATAGACGCGGTAGAAGCGGCGAAACAGATTATTAGCTACTGCGCTAACCGCCGGGTCTCACGAGCAGACCGGGGTCGGCAGAAACACTGGTCTCAGTATTATAGTAGTTCCTCGGTTGCGACCGAACCATCGCCGTTCGCCGAGTTTGTTAATCAACAGATTCCAGGCTGCCAGCGCGTTCTAGAGATCGGGTGCGGTAATGGCCGCGACGCGTCTTATTTCTCCCGACAAGGTCATGATGTTACCGCGCTTGATGTCTCCTCGGCGGCCATTAAGCGGGCAGAAGACACATATGCAAACCTAACTACCAAATTTCTCTCGGGTAGTATTTTGGATGTGAGGGAGCGTTTACCTGTTGATTTTGATATCGCCTACTCTCGCTTTGTTCTTCATGCAATGCCGGTTGATGAAGAGATGGAGACATTGGCGGTTGCGAACGGTGTCTTGAAACGCGGCGGAACGCTCTTCGTAGAATGCCGGTCAATTAACGATCCGCTCGCAAGCCGTGGAGAGGTAATAAGTCCAACAGAGCGTATCCACGGACATTATAGACGTTTCATTATTCGTGAAGAGTTGGAGTCTCGTCTTGAAGACACCGGCTTTCAGATATTGGAGTGTATCGAAGGGAAGGGGCTAGCGCGATACGGCGACGAGGATCCCGTGGTGATTCGTGCGGTCGCGGAGAAGATGGATGGGGCATAATGAAATGTTTGAAGTCCAGGTTAATTCAGATCGGTGTTCCCCCTTTGTCGGTGGTGGGCGACAAATCGTCTTCCATGGGGTAAATAAGAGTGGGTCTTTAGTTCTGAGTGATGTTTTGCGATCCGGGTACAACGCGGCTGGGCGAGAAGGCGAGTTTCACTCACATTACCATAAAACGGTTGGGTCTATCGAAGAGTTGGTGGGATTGGCCGATGGAGGGCGTGTTGGCGGAATATTTATTGCGCACTATCTTTGGGGGGCGTTGCGGGCGATGCCATCGAGAGTGTTTATAACGCAATTTAGGCACCCACTTCCAAGGGTTGTATCATGTTATCAATGGTTAAAAAATAAACATGAGAAAAGGGTGAGGTTGGGAGAGTCCTCTGTGGAGTTTCCTTCCCTGCCGCAGTTTGTAAAAGAAACGGAAGGGAAAAAGCATAGTCAAGTGTCGCAATTTTGTGCAGGGTTTGGCGAGCATGCGCGTATTATTAACGGAGAGCTGTCTGCGAGACAGATGCTCCCGATCGCAAAAGATTCGATCCATCGAGGAATTCATTCCATTGGAATTGCCGAGCATTTTGAAGAAACGCTATTTATGTTTTCGTATCTTTGTGGTATTAAAGCGATTCCAGCTTGGAAGCGAGATGAACGAAATTTGGGACGCCCCTTGGTGAGCGAACTGGAGTCGGAGGATGTTGCGATTATACGGGAGGTCTACGATGCGGATTTCCAGCTTTATGAGTGGGCAGTGGAGAGATTTAAAGAGCAGATGGAGCAATACGAGATGGGACCTTCTTTGGCGGCATACAAGGCTTCATGCGCGGCTGAGTATAAGGACCGGTTGCAGCTTTAGAAGTCTGGGGGACATGGATTGATGTCACAGCATTGGATTTCCTCATTCGATGAATCGATTTTGTGGGGCTGTCTTCGCGGTTTTTGAATTTACGATTGGCATCGTGTTTTGGGTTAGACGTGACAAGTAAATACTTAGTTAAGCAATTCGGCATCGAAACTGCTGAGTCGTGTTGTGTGCTTGTTAATTATCATTCGCATGACGATGTTGAAAAGTTATTAGGAGATTCGACCTTTCGGGCATTGGCTGACTGTGCTGTATGGGTTGTAGACAATAGCGCTGATCAGAATGAAGAGCAGAAGCTCACAGATATTTGTGAAATGTATGAGGTGAATCTGATCGTTCCGCGTTCCAATCTTGGGTACTTGGGCGGGGCGAAGGTGGCTTTCGATGAGCATTGTGGTGTGTACGGATTCCCAGAATACGTTTTAATTGGAAATGTCGACTTGAAATTTGTCGGGGCGGGATGGCCCAAGCTTTTTCGCTTTATCCGAGAATGTAATGGCTCGGAAGAATCCAATGTCATGATGGTAGCGCCGGATATTAGAGACGCTAAGACGGGCAGGGGGTTTAATCCTTTTATGGTAGTCAGGCCTGGTCGTATTAGGATGGCGCTGATTGTGGGAGTGTTTTCTACGCCTTTGATCCGGGCAGGTTATTCTACCATTCGTGAAAAGTTCGGTAGAAGCGGTAATCAGGCATCGGACGACAGGGCCCACGCGATCTATGCGGGCCATGGGGCATTGTTTGTCTTGACGAAAGAGTTTTTCTTGAGGGGCGGGCGCCTCAGTTGGCCGGTCCTTCTTTATGGTGAAGAGCTGTATCTCGCGGAACAGATAAGGACTCTTTCCGGCCAAGTGATTTTTGCCCCTTGGTTGAAAGCCCTGCATGTTGGACATGGTAGTACAGGGGGGCGTAAACGGTCATGGCAGTTTGCGCTTCATGGGAGAGCGCTGAGGGTTCTTATTAAGAGATATTGGTTTCCGTGGTCTATAAAAGGCGATTGAAGGGCGTATGTAGTTAATCTTTTATCCTAACGGAAGAAGGGCGTGCTTATATGGGCCACTTTCGGTCCGCCCATGGGTGTCAGTCGGGTTTGATGGCGCGATTATAGGAAATGGTACGAGATGATAGGTGATGGTTACCTGACACGATGTAGGTCGGGGGAGGGTCTAGGTGATTGCGGGGCTTTCGAAGTGGCCAACAGCACAGCGGGTGCTCTGCTTGTAGCTGGTTGGAGACGATATAGAGTTAGAATACGGGCCCTTGTGATCAGGGTTTCGGGTAATTAGTGGATCCAAAACGGGGACAGATTTATTTTCCACAGATTTATTTTCCGCTGCACGGATGCGGCGGTCGGGACGAGTGACCAGGGAGGGAAGGTATGCCAAGGATGGCGCGAGTGGTGTTGCGGCATATGCCGCACCATGTGGTGCAGCGGGGACATAACCGGCAGGTGGTGTTTGCCGGGGCCGAGGATTATGAGCGGTACCTGGAGGATCTGCGGGAGCTGAGCGCGGCGCTGGAGATTCGGGTGTATGCGTACTGCCTGATGACCAACCATGTTCACCTGTTGCTGGGGCCGGGCGAGGAGGTCGCGGCGATGGGCCGTCTGATGAAGGCGCTGGCGGCGCGTGCCACGCGGTATCGGAATCGGCTGGAGGGCCGCTCCGGTACGTTGTGGGAGGGGCGCTACAAGTCCAGTCCGGTGCAGACGGAGACTTATCTGCTCGCCTGCACGCGCTACATCGAGCTGAACCGGGTGCGGGCGCGCATGGTGCCAGCGGCCGGTGACTATGCCTGGTCCAGCTACCGCCAGCGCATGGGCGAGGAGGACTGCTGGATCGATCCGGATCCGGCGTACCTGGACCTGGCGAACCGTGAAGCCGAGCGGCGCGCGCAATACGCCCGGTTCGTGGAGCAGGGCGTGCCGGAGCAGGAGCTGACGCTGATGCGCGAGGCCCTCCAGCGCGGCCAGCTCACCGGCAACCCGCGCTTCGTGGACGAGGTGGAGCAGATCATCGGTGTACGCGTCGAGCGCCGCCGTCCCGGCCGCCCGTCATCACGCCGGGGGTGAGAAAATGAATGTGTCCCCGGTTCCTGCTGTATCCAGTGCTATTCTAGGTACTGAAATCCGTACTGGAGCGGCTGATGGAAACCGTTATCTCGGCGCAGGAAATCAAGCGACGTGGCATCAGTGCAGTCGATCAGGCGTTGAAAAAAGGGCCGGTGCACGTCATCCAGCGTAATCGACCACGCTACGTGATCTTGAGCGAGGAATCTTTCCAGCAGTTGACGACCGGTGTTGAGGCCCGCGCGCGGCTATGGAACCGGCTGCTGGAAGAAGATTCGGCTCCCTCTAAACCGCGAAGTCGCTCGGAACTGGACCGTGAACTCCAAGCGGAGCGCGAAGGCTGGGGCGATTGATGCTAGCGTTTCTCGACGCCAGGGCCGTGATCTACCTGCTGGAGGGTGACGCACTCACCCGGGAGGCCGTTCGTCAGGTACTCCGGCGGCTGGAGCGTGAAGCGGGCGAACCGCCTGTGCTGGTGGTCTCTGCCTTGAGTCGTCTGGAATGCCGGGTGCGGCCGCTACGGGAGTCGAATGCTCGAGCGCTGGAACGGCTGGATGCGTTTTTCGAGGATCCAGGTCTGTCGGTCGTCGCGCTGGAGACGGCCGTCCTGGACAAGGCGACGGAACTGCGCGCCCATCGCGGACTGCGCACGCCCGATGCCATCCAGGCGGCGAGCCTGCTCACGGTCGATCCAAAAGGGGCCTTCGTGACGGGGGATAGCGACTTCGAGAAGATCCCTGGCCTTCGTGTTGAGCGGATTCCACCCTGATGTAGCTGAACGGGAAAATAAATCTGTCCCCAATTTGCCGCTGGCCGGTGACATGGCCCGCTCGCCGACGCTGATTTACGGGGGCGAGGGCGAGTACCAGCGGAAGGATGTGCGGGTGCTGGGCTGGGAAAGGGTTGGCGAGGTTGTGTAGTGGATAAAGGTGGATATAGGGGACGCTCCCCTGTTTTTCACGGACGGGAAATAGATCTGTCCGGTTCGGCCACGCCGCTGGTTTCTGTGGTGATGCCGTTGCACAACGCGGCTGATCGGGTCGAGGCGGGCGTGCGTTCGGTGCAGGGGCAGTCGCTGGCGGATTGGGAGCTGCTGGTGGTGGACGATGCTTCGACGGATGACTCGGTGGTGCGGGTGGAAGCGCTGGCGGCGGGTGATGCGCGGGTTCGGGTGTTGCGCCTGGAGCGCAATGGCGGGCCGGCGGTAGCACGGAATGCGGGCATTCGGGAGGCACGCGGGCGGTATATCGCGTTCCTGGACAGTGACGATGCCTGGGCGCCGGAGAAGCTGGCGCGGCAGGTCGCGTTGATGGAGCAGGGCGCGGTGTTCAGCTTTACGGCGATGGAGCGTTTCGACGAGAAGGGTAACCGGTTGGCTGTGGCAGGTGTGCCGGAGCGGATCGGGTACGAGGAACTACTGAAGACGAACTACATCGGTTGCTCCACGGCCATGTACGACGCCCAGGTTTTCGGCAAGGTGGAGATGCCGTTGATTGATCGTCGGCAGGATTACGGGTTGTGGCTGCGGCTGTTGAAGCGGGTGAAGTGTGCACACGGGCTGAATGAGCCGCTGGTGCGGTATACGGTTCGGGCGGGGTCGGTTTCTTCCAACAAGCTGACGACGGCGGGATACACCTGGCGGGTGTATCGGGAGTTGGAGGGGTTGTCGCGAGTGCGCTCGGCGTATTGTCTGGCCCATCAGACGGGACGGGCTGCTGTGCGGAATCAGCTTCCGCGGGTGGCGCGGCGGTTGGGGTGGTTGCATCCGGTGGGTGGGTGATCCTGGGCGTGGGTGTCGTTGTGGGCGCTATGGCGCGGCGGCGGTTTCGTATCGCGAGCTGAGATCGTGACCAGGTGGCTTTCGGGGTTTCGCTGGCGAGCCCGCTCCTACGGTGCTTGTGTTTCGCATGAGGGGTGTGTGTTGACGGTGATGTGGGGGCTTTGATGGGCCGGGTGCTGGTGACGGGGGCGTCCGGTTTTGTCGGGAAGGGTCTGGTCGGCCATCTAGCGGATGATGGTTCGGGCTGGGTGCCGGTGGCTGGAGTTCGCGAGCGTCGTGGCCTGTTTGGAGAGGAATGGGCGTTGGGACCTCTGGAGGCGTTCGGGGCGGAGGTGGGCTTGCCCGGGGGGCTGGATGCGGTGGTGCACATGGCGGCGCGGGCGCATGTGCTGGATGAGCCGGAAGCGGATCCGCTGGAGGCGTTCAGGCGGGTGAATTTGGACGGGGCATTGCGGTTGGCGCGACAAGCGGCGGACTCTGGGGTCCGCCGCTTTTTGTTTGTGAGCTCGGTGGGGGTGAATGGGAACGCGTCCCAGCGGCCGTTTACGGAGCGGGATGTGCCGGCGCCGCAGGAGCCGTATGCGGTCTCCAAGTACGAGGCGGAGCAGGCGCTTTGGGACCTGGCGGCCGCGACGGGGATGGAGGTGGTGGTGGTGCGCCCGCCACTGGTGTACGGGCCTGGGGCGCCGGGCAATTTCGGCAGTCTGCTGCGCTGGGTGAACAAGGGTGTGCCGTTGCCGCTGGGGGCGGTGACGCAGAATCGGCGCTCGTTGGTGGCGTTGGATAATCTTGTGGATCTGATAGTGACGTGTCTGGAGCATCCGGCTGCGGCAGGGGAGACCTTTCTGGTGGCGGATGGAGAGGATGTGTCCACGGCCGGGTTGTTGCGCAAGGTGGGGGATGCGCTGGAGCGGCCGGCGCGGTTGGTGCCGGTACCGGTGTGGATGTTGCGGGCCGGGGCGATGGCGCTGGGCAAGCGGGAGATGGCGCGGCGGTTGTTGGGGTCGTTGCAGGTGGATGCTTCGAAGGCGCGGGAGGTGCTGGGGTGGGTGCCGCCGGTTTCGCTGGATGAGGGGTTGCGGCGGGCTGTTGCGCCGTTGCGGCGGTAGCGTTGGCGGTGTTCTGGCTTTGGCGGGGGCTTCGCGGCCAAGGCCGCTCCTACGGGGCTGCTCGTGCCAATCGATGGTTGCACCTGGTTGAAGGGTGACGCGTTAGAGGCGTTCGTTGACTGTGCGTGCAAAGGTCCGGAAGTCGTCGAGGTGGCGTGAGCACACGGCGTGAACGATCTCCCAGTTGATGCGCTCGTAGTTATGGACTGCGATGTTGCGAAAGCCGACGGCCTTCTTGAGCCGGTCGGCCAGGCTCGCTTCAATGATGCCGCCTTCAGCGAGACGGTCGAAGGTCTCGCCCATGGTGTCCGGGGGTGGTAGTTCGAGCGCGGTCACGAGATGGGCTCCAATGTCGACACATTGTTGCACCGCACGGGACAGGTTCAGGGCAATGATGTCCTGTGTGTCCGGATCTTGCTGGAGTTGGTTGGGGTCGTCCGGGCAACGTTGCGCGACCCGCTGGACGCAATAGCGCAGCGTTTCGAGCTTTTGTTCGATTACCCGGCGATCCACGCTTGTCTCCGTTCGGCCAGAATGCGGTCGCGGTAGGGGGAGAAATCGGCCTGGTCGAGCAAGTGGCGCGTGAGGAAGCGCGCGTGGGCCTCGTCTTGTCCAGTCAGGCGGATGCCGCGTGTGACGATCTCGCCCAGTAAGGGTTCGCCCGCCTTGGTGAGGTCCACAAGGTCCACGGGACGCCCGGTGGTGGAGGCAATTTCTTCGATGAGCGCGATGCGCGTGGTGGCTGGAAGCGGCGCTCCTGCGCTGACGGCCAGGTCGACATCGCTATGTGGATGCATTTTTCCGCTCGCCAGGGA
>LFIK01001735.1_pt1 | contig 17429 bp, 24 predicted proteins | sample 643401 | NCBI WGS metagenome assembly LFIK01 (sample SAMN03777447, study PRJNA286221) | soda lake metagenome | biome: soda lake; feature: Kulunda steppe; material: water; isolation source: sample T5-Br brine of Lake Tanatar-5 | place: Russia: Kulunda steppe | collected 2010-07
CCTCCTCCTCCTCCTCCTCCTCCTCCTCCTGATAACCACCATCAACCAACAAGTGCATCGCTTGCTCACCCAGAGATATCCAGGCTCGCCAGGCGCGTCAGCGGCTTCAACTGGCGGAGGCCGCCATCGCGCACTTGCACGCACATGCCTACCCGCAGGTGGCACAGCTGCGGCAGCCCCTTCCCAACCAGCACGAGGGCCTGTGCACACAGCATGCGCATGTGCAGCCAGTGTGGTGTACCAAAATTTTGAGGGCGCAGGCAGCCCCGCGAAAGTTGCCTGGCTGGCCTGCCCCACCTCCCTATCTGTTGCCTTGCCCACTTGAAATGCAGGCGAGTGCTGCTTATCCTGTACTTGGCCCAAACCATGACGGTTGTCTTGTTGCTGCCAGCTTTGTCTGTGGTGCTGGTGCTGCCCAGTCAATCATTGTAGCTTGCATGGTAGGCACTTGTTGCCGCCCACCTTGTCTGTCAGCTGCGTGCACTTTGTAAGGTCCAAGTCCCGCAGCCGGCTGCATCCACATACCAGGCGTGCCACCCACTCCTGGTGCACTTCCTACGCACACACAACCGTGCGCATGTGTGTGTGTGTGTGTGTGTGTGTGTGTGTGTGTGTGCGACACCAAGAAAGCGTGCGAATGTGTGTACATGAGGTGTGGCCCGCCTGTGTTAGTAAGCGCATGTGTTTGTATCTCCTGGTCATGTGTGTCTGTGGGCGCGCGAGCACATGTTTGCCATGCAGAAGATGTGCATTGAAGTTGTGCATGCTCCACATGTGAGCATGAGGTACACGGCCCAGCGGCAAGGAGTATGACCTGTCGCTCGTGGTCACCTTAGCGGTGTCCTCGAGGTGTATGCAATGTTCCAGCGGTATGTGGTTGTATGGTACCACTGCCATGCCAGGCAGGAACATGATGGCAGCTTGCTGGTAAGGCAGTGTGCCTCATGAATGAGGCTAAACATGCACTTGGCGCTGCAAGCCAATAAGTCGTGCGGTATGTGGTTGCATGCAGCGCACTGGGTACGTACAGGGCCAGTTGATGTGGCAAGGCAGACGCCCTTGGCCGAGCCGCCTTGCTCACACCCCTAGTGAGTACTGCAATCCACACCGCCTGTGCGCAAGCTCACCTCTGCGCAGCAATGGAAACGTGCAGCATCTAGGTCCTGGAGGCACTTCAGATGACCAAATTTGAGGCTCCCTGTGCGCTCCAGCTCATCAAATACCAGCTGCACCTGTGTGCATGACACAGCCGCACTCAACCTGTGTGAGTGTAAGCAGGTGTACACAAGCAAATGGCCATATCAACCCGAGACACTGATAGCCTCTCACGCACATGAGCCGGGCGAGCATGTGCTGCTGATCTAGAGGGAGGCAGAGCGCATGCCGTCATTCAGCTTCCACAAGGTGCAAAAGCATGCAGCTGTAAGGCACACCCTTCACAACAACATGGTTTGCTGAACAACACAGCGTCTCAATCTAAATGGCAGGAAAGCGTCTGCAGTGGGCTAGCTCTCAGCCAGCAGAGTGACGGCGCATCTGTCCACGCACCAAGTCCCGTGGCAGTTCCATAAGTATTTTATGGTCCCGATGGCTAGCCAATAGCACATCCATGTTCTTGGCGATCACCCGTGTGCAGATGCCCTGCACATAGAAGTCCACACAGTGTTGGGAGCCCATTATAGGTGAGCACTGTGAGTGGGCAAAAAGGGGACCGTATCAAAGGATCGGTGCATTCTTAGCTGTTGAAAAGTGGCTTTGAGGCGTGCGTCCGTAGGCACAAGAGTGTGTGTGTGCGTGTGTGGGCGCGCGTGTATGTGTGTGTATCTGTACATGTGTGTGCATGTGTTTGCATGTACGCGTGCGTACGTGTGCTTACGTGCGTTTGAGCGTGTGTGTGCGTGTGTGTGTGTGCGTGCATGGGCAAGTGCGTGTGCAGGCTGTGCATCCACACCTGCAGGGAATCTTGAAAAGTCTGCAACTCCCCACCCGTCAGCGACGGCCTCCAGAACACGGGCACGCGGCTGCGCGTGTTTGAGACCCCCTGGCCGCTGATGGTGGACAGCACTGGCAGGTCCTTGACGCCGCGTATGCAGATGTTCCTGATGAGATAGCAGGTCAGGTGTTGGGTGGCGTGCGCGTCATGCTTCTTTGCCATGGGTGAGAGCCCGAAGACTGCGACGGCCGATCTTGAGCGAGCATACATTGAGCCCCAAGCGATGACATGCACAGGGCAGTGGCCATAAAATGCAAATCAGAACTTTCCGCTCCCATCTTTATGGGAGGATTGAAAGACAGAGATTGCGTCCTGTTGATACAAAACAGATCTGTGGCGGGTCACGCTTTGAGCAGTCTACTAGGTCATGATTGTGACGCAGGGCATGTACCAGCCTTATCTCTTACACCCCTCGTCAGCCGCGCATCTGTACTGAAGAACCCTAGAAACCCTTGTTAAAAGACCACGGTACATTCTTGCATGATATCCTGGAGCCTGTTGTCTGACTCATGTGATATATGAGCACGAGATTCTATGCTTGCATGGTTGCATTAAAAAAGTGATAGGAGGGGAATAGTGGGTAGCAAATCTCTCTCTCTCTCTCTCTTTCTCTCTCTCTCTTCAAGCTCACCCCATTGCTGCAGAGAATGAAGACGAAATGAGCCGGAATGATGAAGCCAGGAAGTAAATAACCTCTGCTAGGGTGTTGCTGCTCCAAAGCTGGGGTCCTGCAGGGCTGTCTGGTCCGTCCATGGGAATTTGAGCATCTCGCGAATCGGAAATAAAAAATTTTCAAAAGATTTGCTGACAAGCTTTGCAGAGGATCATGTGCCTAAGCCGTACACTAAAACCCTAGCTAGGAAAGGCGTATAGTGAACCAACGTTGACACTCAGGTTGAGCTATCTTCAAGGGCTGTGTCTCATCATGTAAGGCAGAGGCACTGGCTATTTATAGCAAGTCAGGTACTACCATCCTTTCATTGCCACCTTTTGTTGCCTGAGGCATTCACATGGGGAACATAATTGTTGCTTCTGATGCTGGCTCTGCTACAGGACCATCAATTGAGTCAATTGAATCAATTTTGCAAAGTTTAGGAGCTGGTGATGTGCTTGGTGAAAGTGTGTCTACTGAATCCAACATGCATGTTACATGTGTACTTAATCTTGCTTTACCACCAGCTCAGCTCGTTGGCAGGGTGCCAAGGGCCCAGTTATGGGTCGACCCAGCCGTCTGGTGTTGTGGGTGACGGCTGCATATCAAACTGTTGTGAAAGTAGGCCAGGTAGAAGGTGCCAGTAATCACCTGCTATACAATATCAGGCCCTGAGGTGGATTTAAAAAGTATTCTGTTCAGAAATGGATGCGGCATGTGCACGTGTGAGCGAGGTTTCATTAACGTAATCACTTGCTTATGCACAAGACGCTTCAAATGCTTGATCAGTCATGACTCCAATGTTTTTTAGCCAGGTAAGTGCTGGTCCGAGCTCCTCTAGCAGGAGGGCTCGCAGCAAATGAGATTTTGAATCAGTCCATGTTTGACGCTCCAGACCCCATCATGTGCCTTCATTACTCCTCACGCATCTGTTCCAACATGGCGATTGCCCCCCTCATTTCTGGTTACCTGAGTGTGTTATACTTGGATCATCCATTCTATGGGTCTCCTCACATATACAATCAGTTGGTCATTCCTCACAGATGGTTGATAATGGTTGCTGCAAGTGATGCGCCTTTTTCCCCTGTGTTTCTTTGTAGGTGCAGTCATTGGTGCAACAAAATATTTGCCATATTTATAATTTTCTACCCTTGCAACCTGTGGGTTCGGGGTTCGAACATCACTACAAGCTCACAACCAGCTAAGCTCCCCTTGTTCGCCGGATACAGCCTTGAAAATCTCACAGAAATTACCACAAGCAGCCTTGCAGTCGCACTGTTTTGACTGGTGGCTTATTCTTTAAACCCATGAACCCTTGAAAGTAGGCCAGTCCTTCTTGCCAGTCTTTTTTTGTGGAGGGCCTCCACAAAAAGGTCCACTGGTGACCTGTCATATTTTGCATCCCTTGCCTACTAGGATTTGCCTACTAGTAGTCAGCCTGTTTTCCTTTCGCAACGGCACAACAAATGGCAAAGTTGGCATCTCAGACATTACGGGTTACTTTTTGGCTGGCGAAGACCAGCCACAAACCAATCAGCCTAGCGGCCAGGCTGGCGGTTCATCCTAATTTGTAATTTGCTTTGTCCTCAATCCTGGTTAAGCATCTAACAGTGTGAACTTGCAAACATCACATTGATGGAAGCTTTCCATGTCCTAAGAGAGCGGGGTCCACATTGACCTGCAGAGAATGATACAGCTGAATGTCCAAATACAGCAAACACACTGTTTGCAATAGTTCTCAAAATCCTTGAGAGCACGCTCCACCTAATTACCATGCCCCAAATGAAAGTGCCCTTGCATGCCTGTGCTTGAACACACGTACAAGAAGGCTCATGCACTCTATGCATCTTCGTACAAATACACACGTATGTTGGCCTAGGTGACTATCTGCAAAAGAAGGCATGAGCATTGTGGCACAGCTGAAGACAGAGTGACCTCAGAAGCTGCGTGAGGGCGCACAATACAACAACCTCAGACCAGCAGTGAAAACCAAATCACAGATAAGGTTTCCCTGCAAGAGGGCTTGTGAGCATGTGTCACAGCCGCGTGCTGCTGCTGCTGCTGCTGCTGCTGCTGCTGCTGCTGCGACCACCCTGTGCGTGGGACAAGGCTTCGTGGAGGTAGCCACCTGGGGCAAGCGCTCTCTGCGTAGCCTCCTTCCCTTTAGCCGTGATGGGCATCAGATGGAAGCCATTGGTGCTGCCCCAGCTCAAAGCCTGGCAGGCATGTTAGGTGTAAGGCATCAGGTGTTACAAACAGCAGGCCTTGGGTGGAAGCCCTGGGTGCGAAGGATAACAGGCATTATGTGTGTCAGACAGTAGGTATTGACATGTTGAGTAGCACAGCATGTAGAGTGATCACTACTAGGCGTGACATTTCAATCATAACGTCCCATCTCCTGTGTATAGGATGCTGAGCAGCCATTGGGAGGCAAGCATGGTGGAGCAATCACCGGGAAATGAGACCCAACCTGAATCTTTCAGCTCTGGATGCGGAAGGTACAACCTTCTGAAACGATCCTGGTGGGTCGTGCGTTGACCCAATTGTCATGTTGCAACGCGACCTCTGTCTTGTGATGCAACACGGGGCGAGAAGCCCATGGCGCAGCTACAAGGCTCAATGCCTTACAAGTCTAGCAGGTGGATGAATTAGGCAGTCTTATAAACTGAGTGCCTCCGGCTAGCACGCTGTGCACACCAATCTAGCTGATTTCGCCATTTAAAAAGCCCTGAAGGGGCTTGTTAGGCGGAAAGTAAGCGCTTTGCTCATGACCCGCTACTTCTAAGCAATGTGCTGCATGCTCCCCAAGCTGCGGGTTTACATGCACACCATGCACAGTCTATCAAGCACTGGGCTAGGTCCAGGAACATTGCAGGCAGTGAGCCGCCGCACGTATGCACAAGGGCCTGCATGCCTCAGGCACTCTAGGGCCCAGCAGGCAAAAGTCTGTGAACTTCCCAGGGCATGCGGCCCGCAGGAAGGATGCAGCCCCCCAAGTTTGCTGGCGTGGTCACATTTACCTGAGCCACGAGGTGCTCATTATACTTCGTGCACAGCCGCTCCATTTCTTGCTTGTCCGAGGCCTCTGCGGCACTGATGTGCTTCAGCAGCTGCCGGCAAGATGGCCGGCCAAGGCAGGAGCTCAGGCTCATCCAGAAGGCCAGGTTCCCAGCAGAGCTGCACGTGCACAATCAGGCCGTGGGAGCAATTGCATGGGCAACCGTCCTGGAGGGCAGGATAGAGGACAGACTCAGCCACAGCAAGCGCCTGGTCTCATCATCATGGGCATGCTTTGGCTGCACACGTAGAGCTGCTGCTGTCCGATCCTTGCAGCAGAATAATCGTAAACATGCAGGCAGGCAGTGTGCATTGCATTATACAACTGTAAGCTTCCGTTCGCATGTGAATGCTGGCATCCCTTCACACAAGCATGCACACTCTTTCACACATTCACCCACATACATCTAAGTTGTCAAGTAAAATGAGAACACTGGGCAAAAAGTTGTGGGGACTGATGTATTTGTATGTATACAGCACAAGCACATCAACGCATGCACAGAGTCGATCAGCTGAACCTGTGCCAAATTGGGAGCTAAAATTGCATATGGTATCTGCCAGCCTGTGTAGCATGCGTACAAAAAACATGCATGTATAGGATCTAATATCTCCACAAACATTGCCCCACTACCCTAACGCAGGCTGGCCAGGCACAGGGCAGCCCCAATGCTGGAAAAAGAACCACGTGCAGGCACAAGTTTAAAAGAGTTCCAACGTCTAAATTCATCCCTCATGGCTTGGAAGATCCCACAGTAAACCAACAAAAAGGGCCGACAGCAGAAAAGCCTGCTAGCACACAACTGGCTCCAGGAAAGCATGGTAGGCAGTGTACAGGCTGTCCCATCCAGAGCAACCCAACATAAGAGGTACTTTTTTGTTGGGTGGCTCACCTATGCCTGCAATACCAATTCAGGCTAGCGTGCCTTTAACCTGAAAGCAACACAAATGCCTACCTGATCATGGGGCTAGCGTGCCTGAAAGTAACACAAGCATGCTTGCACACAAATACCTACCTGATCATGGGGCTAGCATGCTTGAAAGCAACACAAGCGTGCTTGAAAGCAACACGGCGTGCTTGCAAGGAACACAAATGCTAACCTGATCATGGGGCTAGCGTGCCTTAGACTTAAAAGCAACACACATGCCTACCTGATCATGGGGTGGCCCACCACCAGCTGTGCTGCCTCCCAAACGCCTCTTTTGCGCGCATCGTCAACCCAGGCTGCAAAGTTGTCAGCATCAAAAGGGGGCTGCGTGAGGAACAGGGTGGCTCCTTGTGCAACCTGAGCATGTGGCACGACCAGATGGTACGACTTGGTTGAGGCACATAGTTCATGGGGATGACCACTCCCTGCCATTTGTCCAACCAAGAACACCATGTTACAAATGACAAAGCAATCCGAATTTTACAAACGTAAGCACAGTTATGATGCCTTGTTTGCTGTGCAAAGCCTTCAAAGAGTGATGACGAGCCAAGCCACAGACCCCTTTGCTGCAACTATCCAAAAAAAGTACCCCTCGAAAAAAGACCCTTGTTCACTGGAACAACGCATGTGCACATGTGCACTTACATACACGCGCCACAAGTGGCAAAGAGTGCTTGTACTTTTCTATTTGAAGCTGCATGCAATCCTGGCCATGCCCATTCTCCCACCTTCTGCTCTGCAAGGGCTGCGCTGTTCTCCACATTGGGGTTGGCCACGGCCCAGAGCTGGGTTGAGGCTGGGATATCACCTGCTTGCTTCAAACGGCTGGCAGATTGGAGCGTGCTCAAGCTACTGGGGAGTAGCCTGCGAGCACAACAGAGAGATGCATGAGGCTATAACTTATGGCTATATATAGTACAAGCAGTGCGCTAATGCACTAGCATGCGTGCACACTGGCCATGCCAAGCCTGGAAACGCGAGCGAAAGGGTGCATCTGTGGAGCTGCCAGAGGCACGGCTGTAGTCCAGCTCACGACCTCAAGCCAAGGCGACGCCGAGATGGGGCTGCATGCAAAGGGCCCTAGTTCATATGTAAAGAGAGTCTGCAGCACATCAGAGCGATAAATCACAGACGTCACGGGTCACTGAAGGGAGCCAATCAGGGCATCAGTGGAGCACATGCATCTTCTGATCGGTGCAGTGGTCACGACAGGGACAGCAATCAGTTGCACTGCAAGCCGCTGGCTGCTGCCGTGTCTGTGCCTCGGCAGCGCAGCAAGATTACTGCTTGCCTAAAACAAGGTGTGGCAGGCTGAACATAGGGGAGTACACAACGTGCACAAAGGTAGCTGGCCCTGCGCTGTAGCATTATCAAATTTTCAAGGAAACCAGGTCGATTAAATGACATGCAGGCTAGCACAGGTGGCGCTCACTCTCACACTCGCAGTGTACACTCACACTCACACTCTGCTCACACTCACACTCTCAGTCTGCTGCCTGCACAGGTGGTGCTCCCACTCACACTCTGCTTAAACTCACAGTCTGCTGCCTGGCAAGGAGCGGACAGGGTGGCTGCCCGACACAATCAGCAAAGCATCCGCAGGACGGCCAGATGAGGTGCCTGCTTGGAGGGAGATTCATCACAGAGCAAGACACCATTGTGACGTGTGCCCAAGGGTGTGCATGCACTCGTGCTTGCATCTTCATGCTGACATGCATGTGTGTATGTTGGGTGTTATGCGCTAGAGTGCTGCGTGAGTGTGTATGTGCGAGTTCTCATCTCAGATGAGTCATCTGAGCATTTCATGCACGCACGTGCGTTCACAGAGCCCTTGCTAATGTGAAGTGCATTCACATGGGCACAGTGAATGCAGGTGTAAATGATGGTACTCCTTTGTCTCTATCCAACTAATAATTATTGCATGACGGTGCTCTGCAAGCTTGCTGCTCGCTGCTGTTTGCATATTATCCACTGATTGTGTGCGCCTATTCTTTATGATTGGTTGCGTCCCAGGGGTGTCCCTTAAATAGAAAATAACCTTATGTTTGGAGACTAGATCTTAAGGCAGCAAGGTAATCCTCTGTTTACAGACTTAAAGGCAGCTGCGTACGCTCCCTTAATCAACGCAGCAGCCGAGTGCAGAGACATGGTCGTTGAAGCCAGCGTGATGTGTGGACCATTGGTAATGATCCATTCTGCAGGTAAGGATGGGGTCACCTGGATGCGACACGAGCGTTCGTATGCGGCCCTCAATCTCTTGCATAGACCGCAACTGCACGCGAAAAGACAGGAGTACATGCAGGAGACGGGCAGTTGGCATGTAGATTTAGGTTTAGGTTGAAGGTCAAGGCTGTATCTGCGGAACAAGGGCAGCTTAGCCGGTCCAAAGCCTCTGATGAGGTTCGAACCTCGAGCCAACAGGTTGCGGGGGTGGACAGCCTACTTCCCATCGCAGGTGCCCCACCGCCTGCTTGAGAGTCCGGAGCTTAGCATGTAGGGCGTGGGGCTGCGATGCGCTGGGGCTATCACGCAAGCATCCTGCAGCCTTTAGACTAAATTGTGCTGAACTTGTTTGGCATGTGTCTCAACAAGATGCCAGGGCAATCTGGCAGGATCCAGGCAAGCTCCGGGAGACTTTAAAAACGAGAGCAGACTGTCAGGCATGTTATACAGCATTTCTCTGTTTGAAAGGCGAGGCCTTAGGCATGATGCCTATCAGCGCATGTGTGCTCAAAATCCTGGCCTCTGCATCACCCTTGTGCATGACTGTGACCGTAGCTCAGCAAATGACGCACGTTTGCAGCCACTGTCATGACTTTCATCACCCCTGGCTGCACATCCGCCTCGCCTTGCACGGCTGTGCCATCTAGGGCAGCTCCTGTACGGTCTACTGTGGACCCCAGTGTGAACCTGCATAGTGCATCAGCATGCCACAACGAGCCCTGACATTGCTCTCCTCTTCGTATTCAGGAGGCCCCTTTATACGACTATTGCTCCTATTGAATCGCACTTGCACTTGGCCCCATGGACTGACATGAGCCATTCATATGAGGACTTGCCCACATTGACGGCAATCAATTCATGACATGCCAAAGCATTGCCTCTAATCGAGCCATGCGTGCTGTTATGTGAACATCTAGGAGGCGGTGTTCACCCATCACCCGTCATGGTTGTAATGATACGTGGCCTTCCTACGCACCGTACACAAAAAAGCATGATTAAAATCTGTATGTAAAGTGCATACACATGCATGTGAATGTGTTTATGTGTGAGTGTCTTGTCAAAGCGGGTGCGCATGCTTCCGAGCACGCTCATGTGCGCGCGCACGCTTGTGCGCTTGAGCAAACGCACGTGCGCATTTTCCGCAACATGCTGCCCCAGGTCGTTGCAGCTGGTAGGTCAGGGAAAATCTCTGCTCCGAACGCGCCAGTCCTTCGGAGGCTGTTATCTGTTCCAAAGCTCTTGCCCACAGATCGCTCGAGAGTGAGCAGCAACTGCCGGCTTTGTCCGTTGTCAGGCATGCTTTCAGAATCTGCCCGTTGTGGCCAGGCTGTTGATGAGACTGACATGCAGGGCATGTGCAAGCGCGGCACCGCAGGGGCAGGAGCAAAAATCCCGTTGAGCTTAAACACAGCAGCTGGCCTCATGCTTCCAGGGCTATTGGACACCCTGGTGCTTTTCATGGAAGTATGACGATCTCAAAGTGATCTGTAAGGCCTCGTTGAAGGCCTTGCCTCGTTGCACATGCTACTGCAATGGACACGTTCCCGGGAAAAATCTATTTGTTGACACAAAAAAATGTGCAATTGTTGACACAAGTGTAAAGATGAAGCTGTTCGGTGGCATGCGGCTACGGGACCTCATCCGTGCGGTGAGGTCTTGTAAGACGGCTGCTGAGGAGCGTGAGGTGATTGCCAAAGAATCTGCTGCGCTGAGGGAGGACTTCAGGAGTGAGGATGGCCCGTACTACAGGCACAGGAACGTGGCCAAGCTGATGTACATCCATATGCTGGGCTATCCCACCCATTTTGGTCAGATGGAGACTTTAAAACTCATTGCAGCTCCAGGCTTTGCAGATAAGGTGAGTGAGGGTGCACGTGTTGACAACTGTGGATGGCGCACGCCAGGACCGCGCACAGTGAGATGCCTGTGCCTGAGCAATCAATTGTGAGGGGATTTTGCACGGAATACTGTATGATGAGCGTGCTCATGTCCATGAACTTGCACTGGTGCAGAGCATGTGCCCTCTCTTGGAAACTTGGATACTTTACTAGCGAGAGACGATATACTCATAGGTTTTGGCATTGTGGACATGCGCTTGCAGACGGTATGCTTGTCGTTTGTACTGCCCCAGAACTGCTTGAACCTGATGCTTGGCCGCACCTACACACAGAGAATCCCTATGCTTGGCTGCTTGTTGTTCACACAGCCCTGTCATTCTACAACCTGATGCTCATTGCACGCATGTACCGGATGATTGGGAAACTTGTGATAGGCTGCTTGCTTCTCGCACAGCCTCGTTTGTCGCGCTGCTCAAGCCCAACACCCTTCGCACCTCTCTTTTTTTACAGCGAATTGGCTACCTGGGCCTCATGATCCTGCTGGATGAGAGGCAGGAGGTCCTCATGCTTGTCACCAACTCCATCAAGCTTGACATCAACCATATCAACCCGTACATCGCGGGGCTGGCCATAACTGCCTTGGTGGGTCCATCGCTCAGCCAAGCCAGCTTGCCTCCAGCCTTTTCCAACCATTTCCCGCCTGTGTTTGTGCCTGTGCAGGCAGCGGGTGCCTGGAGAGCGCTTCAAAGCCCATGAGCACTGTTTCAACTTTAATGAATTTCATTCCCCATTTGGTTTTGTTGGGGCATGCTGCTTGTGTCACAAGTGGGCCTTGACCCAGTCCTAGAACACAATCCCGCTATCCTGAGCGAGCCCTGCACCAGTGAACACTCGTTCTCTGGCGCTTGTGCATCATGAGCCCCCTCTCAGCTCACCCTGCACCAGTGAACACTCGTTCTCTGGCACTTGTGCATCATGAGCCCCCTCTCAGCCCACCCTGCATGTGCTGCTGCCTGCAACGCTGCCGCAGGGCAACATCTGCTGCCGCAGGGCAACATCTGCTGTGTGTGCTGCTGCCTGCAACGCTGCCGCAGGGCAACATCTGCTCGGCTGAGATGGCTCGAGACTTGACCCCAGACGTGAAGCGGCTGGAAACGAGGGGCTGTCCGTACGAGAGGAAGAAGGCCCTGCTGTGCATCACCAGGTAGACATGGTGGCACAAGACTCCGGTGGCCGGAGAGTTGTGTGCTATTCTTCTGTGAGCCAGCATGACCATGAGTCAAGGCCCTGCTGTGCATCATAAGGTAGGCTCGGAGCCACAAGAGCATTATGCGCTGTGGCAGTGGGGGCCAGCCTGGCCGCTGGCGCGAGCCCATGGCTGTTGCCAGGAACTGGACTGCGCTTGGGATTGTTTGGCTTTGTATGGGGTACATACTGCACCCTTTGTCTGTTCTTGCCTGGTTCCTCCGTTCCGCTTGGTGTCTCCCTCGCGCCTTGGCTGTAAACAATGGTGTCTAGTGTGTGCTGTTTGAGGCCAGGCACGTGTTGGGTGCCACGAGGAGCGCTTGCTAGCGACCCGGTAGCAAAGCGTAACGAGGTCCTGTTGATTGTTTCAGTCCCCCAAGCAATGTGCGCAGTGCCTGCGGGCAGTGCCCACTGGTTTTGCTGCCTCACCTTCCCCTCCAGGATGATCAAAAAGGTGCCTGAGCTGCTGGACGAGTTCAACAATATCCCCCTGTGCCCTTCATCGGCCCGTGAGGGAGCAGTTGAGCTTGCCATGGTGACTCTCATGCTTCAGGTACGTGCGTGCAGAGCCAAATGATGCACTTGGCCTGTGTGTTACAGTGTGTCAGTGTCAGGTTGTGTCAGGGTGTTAGTAAGTCAGGGGAAGAAGCATGGGTGCAGGGGACCTCGAGGAGAATGATGTCAAGATAGTGGTGCATCACAGCGGCGCTGCACGCTGCTGGAAGCCTGTGTCCTCGGCATGTAAGCTGGCTGGAGGGTCAGTGTGGTTCGCCATTTGGCTCAGACAAGATGCAGAAAAGTTACCTTTCCAGGTATCAGTACCCTTACAAGGCATCAATTCAGAACACATGCTTGTGGTTGCCAGGTGTGCACCTGCCTGTGCTTGTCTTGGTCTGTGCTTGCTTGTGAGCGCGTGTGCCTAAGTCAAAGCCGGCCTTACTTTACTAATCTTTTTTTAACTGCTTCATGGCGCTGCGTGCACTGGCCTGCCAGGCAACACCCCTTACCGCTTCGAATTAAACAACTGGAACAACACCATGAAGCAGCCTTCACCGGCACTCATTAGCAGCCTTCCTCTGCGCCCTTGTCAGGGGTTGGGAAACTTGCCAAAACCACTGCAGTTGACGCTCCCCGTGCAGTGGATGCTTCACTGGGGGTTGACCAGTGCCTTTTTTAAGTGGCCCCCATTTGCGCCCCTCCATTACAGGGAACGCATTTGCATGAGCAAGCATGTGCGGCTGCTGCTGCACATCCTGGTAGCCCACAAGTGCAGCTATGTCACCTTCACCTTCGCTGGCCGCTTGCAGCTCGTGGAAACGGACCCCTCTCAGATCCCCAAGCTGCGCAACGAGGTACCCAACCTGTGCAAGATGCTGCGGCGCCTGGTCCAAGGCAGCGGCGTCGCTCCAGGCCTGGACATCAGCGGCGTGTGCAACCCGTTTCTGCAGGTCAAGATCCTGCGCCTGCTGCGCCACTTGGGTGAGCGCGCGCCGCCTGCACGCCCTGCAGTGCACTGCCCGCTCGCCCGGCCTGGGGACGCGCTGCCTGGCAGCTGCCGCGCGCAGAGCGGCGCTAGAGCTGCAAAGCTGAAGGGCCTGCGAGCCAATCGAGGAAGGCCTCACTGGCAAGTCATGGATGCCGCTCACCTATGGCTGTTACCTAGTCATGGATTACCTAGTCATGGATGCCGCTCACTTATGGCTGTTACCCTGCCCAGAGGATCGCCCTGGCCGCTGATCCTGGGGGACCCCGCTAGTGTATCCCTGCGGCTTGTGTGCAAGGCTGCCCAAGTGCGCTGGGCCACTGCTCATGTACCCAGGCGGCTCTGAGCGCCTGGGGCCCTTGCTCGTGCGCAAGGCTGCCCAAGTGCGCTGGGCCACTGCTCATGTACCCAGGCGGCTCTGAGCGTCTGGGGCCCTTGCTCGTGTGCAAGGCTGCCCAAGTGCGCTGGGCCACTGCTCATGTACCCAGGCGGCTCTGAGCGCCTGGGGCCCTTGCTCGTGTGCAAGGCTGCCCAAGTGCGCTGGGCCACTGCTCATGTACCCAGGCGGCTCTGAGCGCCTGGGGCCCTTGCTCGTGCGCGAGGCGGCCCAAGCGTACCAGGCCCCTGCTTTTGTGTGCGGGACAGGTCCAGTGCCAGAGGCAAAAGCATGCATTTGCACAAGCTGCAGCGGCCGCCAGGCTGTTCAGGGACGCCGCCCCCTTCATAGCCCGTACGACTAAGCTGCTTCTCACACACCTGGCCAACTACATGTGCCCCTGAGTGCGCGGCAGGCGCCGCCAGCACTCCTTACCTTGCATGCATGTGCGCCAACCTCGCGCGGATGGGGTGCTGTGCATCACCCGAGGCCGCGGTGCTGTCCTTGCTGCCGCCCCTCCCTGCCCTTCATGCGTAATCTCCTGCTCTGAGTACACACAAAACCTGGTCCCTGCCCGCAGGCCGAGGCGATGCCACAGCCAGCGACCAGATGAGCGACATCCTGGCGCAGGTCGCCTCCAACGTGGACGCCTCCAGGAATGCAGGCAACGCAGTGCTGTACGAATGTGTTCAGGTGTGTGTGTGTGTTGTAATTGCTCACCCATCCAAGTGCACGATAGGCCTGTCAATGATTTTTGCAGCGGAGGGCGAGCGTGTGTGGGCGTGTATGTATGTGTTGTGTGTGTGTGTGCTTGCGTGTGTGCAAGTGCCACTAAAAGATGGCATCTGTATGCATTACCAATTACTTTCTGGCGTGGCACAGCAAAATACCTGTCGAAGCTGACATGTGTGTATGTGTGCGCGCAGACCATCATGGGCGTGGAGAGCATCAGCGGGCTGCGGGTGCTGGCCATCAACACGCTGGGCCGCTTCCTGGCCAACCGCGACAACAACATGCGATACGTGGCGCTCAACACGCTGGCCAAGGTGGTGCTGGTGGACACGCAGGTGCGCTGCAGCTTTGGGCATGCGTACGCCCCAAGGCGCGCCATTGCATTGTGGTGGCTTGTGAGCATTGTTTGAGCACGCTGTGGGGCCTCGAGGCATGTTGTAGTCCTGGGCTTGCTCTCAGGCAAGCTGTGGGGCCGGAAGGCATGTTGTGGCTCTGGGCAAGGTGTGCAGCTGAGAGCATGATGAAGCCGTGAGCACACTGGGTGGCGCTGAGCACACTGTGGCGCTGAGCATACTGTGGCACTGAGCACACTGTGGCACTTAGCACACTGTGGCACTTAGCACACTGTATGGCGCGGAGCACACTGTGGCGCGGAGCACACTGTGACGTTGAGCATACTGTGGCGATGAGCACACTGTGGCGCTAAGCACACTGTGGCGCTTAGCACACTGTGACGCTGAGCATACTGTGGCACTGAGCACACTGTGGCATTTAGCACACTGTGGCGCTGAGCACACTGTGGCACTGAGCATACTGTGGCACTGAGCATACTGTGGCACTGAGCACACTGTGGCACTGAGCACACTGTGGCGCTGAGTATACTGTGGCGCTGTGCATACTGTGGCGCTGTGCATACTGTGGCGCTGAGCACGCAGCCGCTGTGGGTGTGCTGTGGCTCACTCGCACGTGCATGCACATGGGCTTGGCGTGCCAACCAAGCCGGGCCGCCCGCTGCCATGTGTGGCGCGTGCGCTGCCGACGCGTGCTTTACTCATGCGCTCTGTGCGCACGCGCGTCTTCAGAGCGCGCGCACAAGCAGGCCATGTGTGATGCGCATGCGACACGTGGTGAGCGCTTTGCTCACGGGCTCCACGCGCGCTTGTGTGTCCCTGTGCAGGCCGTCCAGCGCCACCGCACCACGATCGTGGAGTGCGTGAAGGATGCCGACGTCAGCATCCGTCGCCGCGCTCTGGAGCTTGTGTGAGTGGGGTGCCTCCTGCGTGTGCGCAAGCCGGATGTATGTTTGGATGCAGATGCTGAGGAGTGGATGCTATAGGGCTTGCATGGGCCCAGAGGGGCACTGAGGGGTGGGTGGGTGCGCGGACAGCAGTGGCTTTGAGCGTGTGTGGGTGGTGGCACTGAGGGGTGGGTGGGTGCGCAGACAGGAGTAGCTTTGAGCATGCGTGGGTGGTGGCACTATACTCTGTGGGCATGCAGCACAGCACCTGCATGTCTGCCCACCTGACTCCCCATCTGAGTGTGTCTGCACCTGCACACTTGGTCACCTGCCCCAGCTTGCGCCTGCATGCCTGCACCCGCAAAACCAGCACTGACACGCTCGCACCCATGCCTGCTGCACATCACTCCCATCGGCACTCCCACCCCCTGTGGGCTCGCACCAACCCACCGCATGCGCACCTCCATCCGCATCCACGCACCTGTACCCCAACCCATGCACTGACGCGCCTGCACCCGTGCGCCCACACCCAAGCGCCTGCACCCATGCGCCGACTGCCCGTGCGCCCGCAGCTATGGCCTGGTGAACGAGGGCAACATCCGCGTGCTAGCACGCGAGCTCCTGGACTACCTGGCTGTGTCCGACGCCGACTTTAAGCCCGACTTGACCGCCAAGATCTGCGCGCTCATCCAGCGCTTCGCGCCGGACCGCCGCTGGCAGATTGACAGCCTGCTGCAGGTCATGGTGCAGGCGGGCGCGCATGTGAAGGAGGAGGTGCGTGCGTGGTGCAAGCAGGCGCGCATGTGTAACAGGAGGTGTGTTTGTGTATGTGCTCTTCTGTGGGTGTGGATAAAGTTTCATGCGTACGTACATGTGCATGTGCGCTGCGCTTCGCCGAGCCGCGCCCCAGCCACATGCGGAAGGCAGTCTGGGGACTGCAGGATGCCGGCCTCATGTGTCTTGGGGCATGCGCAGCAGCTAAGGATTAGGGGACCCTGGCAGGTCCAAGAGGTCAGCTTAGATGGCGGTTGGGCATGCAGGTAAGAGGGGGTTGCATCTCTTCCGCCTGAGTTGCTGCGTGCCTGCTGAGAGGCTACACATGGTCATGGTTTGGGCATCCATCCATCCATCCACCCGCCTGTGAAGTACAGGCATGTGTCCTGCGCATGCAGAGGCATGCAGGTTTGTAGGCGGAGCGCACACATCAGCGCCGGTCGCCAGGGCCTGCTCTCCCTCACAGATGCCCTTCACTTTCTTAACATGCGCTGTGCACGGACCATAAACGTGCCTGCCCAGGTGTGCCGCTCGCTCATCGTGCTCATCACCAACGCGCCGGGCCTGCACGCCTACTCCGCGCGCTCCTTGTACCGCAGCTTGAAATCCAACCTGGTGAGCGACAGAAGCCCCCCCTCATAATGCGTCCGTCTTTGCCCCGATCGCGCACATGCACACCCTCATGATGCGCCCGTCTTTGCCCCGATCGCACACAAGCGCCCCCTCGTAATGCGCCCGCCTTTGCCCTGGTCGCACACAAGCGCCTCCTCATAATGCGCCCGTCTTTGCCCTGATTGCACACAAGCGCCCCCTCATAATGCGTCCGTCTTTGCCCTGATCGCGCACAAGCGCCCCCTCATAATGCGCCCGTCTTTGCCCTGATCGCACACAAG
>LFIK01001736.1_pt1 | contig 17426 bp, 16 predicted proteins | sample 643401 | NCBI WGS metagenome assembly LFIK01 (sample SAMN03777447, study PRJNA286221) | soda lake metagenome | biome: soda lake; feature: Kulunda steppe; material: water; isolation source: sample T5-Br brine of Lake Tanatar-5 | place: Russia: Kulunda steppe | collected 2010-07
CGAGATCTTTCAGGGTTTGCTGGAGCACATGGTGAGGTGCTTCACGCAGCCACGGCGCAACCTGCTTCGCCTCGGTGAGCCCGCGGCACTGTGAGGCGTAGGTCGGCCACCAGCCCTTCGGCATCGTGCGGCCCCGTGCAACCCGCAAGGCCTCCAGGCGTTCCTGCAGGGCGGCGTTCCACACGTTGCGGCAGGCACGCGCCCACGGCCCCACGTCCTCGGCGAGCTGCTGCTGGTCCGGTGCCAGCTTCGCGACGTGCACGTGAGCGGTCCGCATGCCGCGATCATCCCACTCGCCTGTGACACGACGTCCGGTCGCACGAACCCGGACCTCGGCGCGACGGCCTTACTCGGCCCTGAAGGACCGAGCCTGCGGCCTCTGCCGGCTTGGTCAAAGGTTCTGTGCGAACTGCCGGCGGATGGTCGCTGACCCGCAGGCCCGCCGGGACACCTGTACTGATCCGGTGGCGCAGGACGAAGGTCCGGCCGAGCTGCCGGTGGCAGCCGCTTAGCGGCGGCGGCGGCGGGCCCGCCCGTTGCCGTTGTCTGCGTCGCGGATCCAGCGGGCCACATCGACCAGTTCCCACACCGGCCCAGCTGCCAGCACCGCAGCTTCGCGGGGGAACCCGACCGCGCGGGACACCTGCGACGCGTAGTGCCGCTCGATCCCTCGGGCTTCGCCGAACTCCTTGACCCCGATCACGGGGAACTCGTGGTCGTCGTCGTTGCCGCGGCCCACGATCCGCACGATGGTGCCGCCCAGCGGCGCGACCGCCGCTGCTGCCTGTGCGATCGCTACGGGCAAGCTGTCAGCGTCGACGGTGACGGCCACGCCGACGGTGAGGACCTCGCACAGCGGCAGCGGGACAACGTCGATGCCGTCGCACTGCTCGCTGCTGGTGTCCGGCTCCTGGATGGTGATGAGCACGTCCACGGCGGCCTCCTCACGCTGGTGTGTTACGTCGGGCTGCACGGTGTGTGCCGACGCTGTCATGGCATGGTCGGCCGCTGTGGCCTTGCGTCCACGGGAAGCGTCGTGGCCGACCGTGCAGCCCGGCCGACCGTGCCTGCCCTGACGATGAAAGAGGTAGCTGTGGAACTGCCGGTACTGCCCGCCCGTGGCTGCAACTGCGCCACCTGCCCGCTCTACAAGCACAACCCCAACGCGACCGAACCGATGTGTTCGGGCCGCAACAGCTCGTGCTCGTGGTGTTCCTGTTCGGTCTCGAACGTGCATCTGCCGGCAGGGAAGGTCGAGGCCGGGTCGGACTGCGCCAGCTGCCCGGTGCGGTGCGGTTCCCGGCCCGATATGAACACCTGGGTGGCCGATGCGGGCGGCACCTTCGAGTTCGACGACATCTACCTCAGCCAGTTCGACTGGCCGCTGACGACCCGGTTCGTGCCGCTGTTGAACGCGGCCGACACCGGCCAGATGCACGACCGGATGTCGTGGCCAGCGTTCGGTGTCACGATCCGTCGGGTCGTGTCCCGCCGGCCTGGCACGTCCGGGCCGTTGAAGCTCCAGACACGCTGGGCCAACCAGGGCGCCCACCAGGCCCTGCAGCTCGAACCTGGCCGGCAGCAGGTCGTGCTGGCCGGCTACGGACCTGACCGCATCATCGAGCGGCTGTGGTCCCGGCGGCACACCGACGGGCTGCTGGACCAGATCGCTGCGGCCGGCTGGGACCTGGTCTGCACCCCTGACTGGTCGGTGTACGCCAACCAGCCGCGGGCGGAGCAGCTGTTCAACATGCGTCGCTCGCTGGTGTTCGCCCAGGAGCTGTCGGAGCGGGGGGTGAACGTCGCACCGGCGATCTACAGCTACCGGGCGGAGGACCTGGACCGCTGGTGCAACTGGATCGCGGACACCAACCCCACTGCGGTGTTCCTGCCGCGCCACACCATCAAGGGCAACGACGAGTGGCGGACCCTGTCGGCCCCGGCGCTGCAGCTGATGGCTGCCCGGATGCGGCTCGAGCAGGTCGACACCCGTGTGGTGGTCACCGGGGTGTCGAACCGGGAACGGGTCGCGGACCTTGTCGCCTGGTTCGGGGACCGGCTGACGTTGGCAACGCAGCTGCCACAGCAGCTGGCTGTGAAGGGCCACCGGATCACCGACCAGGGGCGGGTGCGGTCCCGCGCGGACCGTGCCGACCTGTTCGCAGCCAACGTGCGCTACTACGCCCGGCAGATGGACGGTCGGACCGCACGGGCTGCGGCGAACACGGCAGCGTGACGGACCCTGGCGCCGGCCGACCATCACTGCTGCCGCCCGTAAGGAGCCCGCATGCGCGCGTTCATGCTCACCGTGTTCAACCCGGCCACTGACGAAGCGTCCCGTCCGGTGGCGGTCCTTGTTGCCGACGCAGACGGGCTGACGATCTCGACGATCTTCGGTCGCGAGTGGGAAAGCTGGGACGAGAAGGTCCGGCAGGCTGACGGCATCGACGTCGAAACGGTCGATGGCTGGCTCAGCGATGTGGCCAACCCGGTGTCGGCCGCAGCGGTCGAGATCGACCAGTCTGAACTGGACCCGTCACTGACCGCGTTCGAGCAGGCATCTGAGCTGGTGGAGCGCTGGGCCATGTCGGGCCGATGACCCGGCCCGGTGGGGAAGGTCCTGGCAGGAGGTGGTTGACCCATGGTTGCGACGCTGGCACAGCCCCGCGGGCTGGGCGTCGCCATGGGTGACACTGCCGTCGCTGACGGCCCGACGTTCGCTGCGGCGCTACCGACCGCTGAGGGCGCCCAGGTCGCTGCTGACGCCGAGTTGGGCGCAGGCCCCGGCCAGGTCGCTGTGGTCGTGGAGGACGTGTCAGGCCGCGGCTGGCGATGGCAGATCTGCGACGCCGACACCGAACCGCCCGCGGACGTGTGGCTGGTGGCGGTACGCACCTGGGACGGCGTGTGGCTGCAGTTCGCCAGCCAGGACCACGCCGCCGAGTTCCTGCGATGCGAGCTGGCCGTGGTTGCGGCCCGCCGACGGCTGGTCGCTACCGCCACCCATGGGGCTGCGGACCCGGGCCAGCGGCAGCTGGACGCCGCAGCCCGGTGGGCTGCCGTGTTGACGTCGCTGCGGGCCGAACGCGAACTGCTGTACCCGACCCCGTGAGGAGTGCCTGATGGCCGGTGCGAAGGGCAAGAAGTCCGGGGCGACGATGGTCCTTGACCCGCCCGAACCGGCTGTGGCTGCCGAACCGGACGTTGCGCTGCCTGACGACGTCGACGAGGTCGACAGCGACCTTGAGATGGAGGTGCTGCAGGAGCTCGGCCTGCTCGAAGCGCAAGCGCACTCCGGTGACGTGGTCCTCGTGGGCGACACCGACGGCACCGACCTGCTCCAAAGCCTCGATGACGTCCAGCATCTGGTTGACGACTACTGGAACGTCGACCAGCAGCTGGCCTGGATGGCCACCCACCATGACGAGGTGGTGGAAGCCGACGGTGCACCGCTGCCGATCGAGCAGGCCTACGACAAGTTGGCTGCTGTGCCGGACGCTCCGGCGTTCGGGGACCTCGACGAGTTCTCCGAGGTGTACGACGCGCACCTGGCTGGTGTGGAGCACGTCCCGCAGTGGAAGATGGACCAGCTTGAGGCCGCCAAGGCATGGATCGCGGCGCAGAACGACCCGGAGCTGTCGGCCGCTGACAAGTTCGCGGCGCTGCAGGCCTACGCCGACACGGTCCGTGGGCTGGAAGACGCCGCTGGGGACGCGTTCGGTGACGAGTACAACGCGTTGAAGGCCGACACCAAAGCGTTCCTCGAGGGCCAGTCGCCCGCGCAGCTGCGCGAGATCGCGCATGCGAACGGGGTGGCGCACCCGCTGCTGCTGTCGGGCGGCAACCCGAACGACGCGGGCGGCAAGAACGCGCTGGCGGCCGTTCTGGACCCGGCCTACGACCAGGACGCCCACCACAAGCAGGTGATCGCCCAGAAGGCCCACGAGCGGTTCGCGCAGCTGCAGTCGGGCGCGATCGGCAACTATCAGGGTGTGGCCCTCGATGACGTCCTCGCGGACGACGCTGCTGCCGGGGTGGACGCCCCAGCCGCGCAGGGCGCAGCGGACGTGCTCGAGGTCGACCAGGCCACCCTGTCCGAGCTGCAGGCCCTGCACGCGACAGCAACCCATCAATCGTACGCGCCGCCGTACGTGTCGATGTTCGACAAGGGTGTAGCGCAGGTGGAGCTGGCCTGGAAGCTGCAGCAGGCCGTCCCGGGCGACGGGGTGAGCGTCGGGGACCTCGCAGCGCTGGAGATCGAGAAGGGCCCGTTCCTCTATCCGCACCATCTCCTCACGGACCCTGCGGCGGTCGAGAAGCTTGCGGCCATCACCGGCCATGACGCCACGACCATCAGCCTGGCCAACGGCGACCAGCTGAAGCAGCTGATCGACCCGGACACTCCGGCCGCACAGGTCACAGACATCACCGCGGCAGCGAAAGTGGCCAGCGAACAGCTCGAGGCGGCCTACACGCAGTACCAGGCCAACTATGACGCCTGGGAGACGGTCACTGGCGGCACCCTCGGGACGTCGGTGTCCCAGCAGCAGGTCAAGGACCTGTTCAACGGCTGGCAGCAGGCCCCGTCCGTCTACGACCTGCCCCCTGGGGTGTTCGGCGCGATGCACCCAGAGTTCGGGGACGCGTGGGCCAAGCTGCAGGGCGGCAAGCACAACAGCGTCTACGCATTGAAGGGCACCGGGGCGATGGTCCCGCCTGACAAGCAGCTGCGTTCCTGGATGAAACAGCAGCCGCTCGGGCAGCTTCGCACGCTCGCTGCGGACCTCGGCATGGGCGACGCAGCGAAGCCCCCGGCGACGCGGGCGCAGGTCCAGAACTGGCTGATGGCCACCGCAGCTGGGCAGGAGCACCAGGCGTCGCACTACGAGGAGCTTGCCAAGCTCAAGCAGGCGGCCGGTACCACCCCGAAGCCTAAGCCCAGCACCCCGAAGGTACCGAACATCGGTGGCTCGGACGGCGCCACCACGGCGACGAAAGCACCGTCGGTCACCAAGCCCGTTGTCACGTCCGCGCAGGCGGTCGGCCAGACCATCAAGCACGTGTCGTACGCCAAGCAGCTGGCTGACCTCGAAGGGCTGCTGGCCCAGGCCCAAGGTGCCGCGACCGACATCCCGCCGCGGTCCGACGCGACCGTTGCATCCGCCCAGTTGGTGCCCGACCATGCCGGCAACGTGTCCGGTGGGGCCCACACCAAGACCGGCTGGCGTGACCCGTCCACCGGCGAGCACTACTTCGCGAAGACCAACCCGGGGAAGAACGGGCCGGCCCGCATGACCCGCATCCACGCCGAGGTTGCTGCCGCACAGGTCAAGGACGCTGTCGGGATCCCCACCATCCCGTGCTACCACCGTCAGGTCGATGGGCAGGACGCCGCCCTGCAGCCCAAGCTGAACGGGGTCAGCCCCCTGCCTGCAAAACCGGATGTGAGCTCGCTGTCGCAGTCCGACGTGGACCAGGTGATCCGCAACCAGGTCGGCGACTGGCTGGTCGGTGACCATGACGCCCACGGTGAGAACTGGGTCCGGACCGCGTCCGGGTCGCTGGTGCGCTGCGACCTCGGGACCGCCTGGAAGTACGCCGGGTCGGACAAACTGAACCTGGACTACGCCGCGCCGCAGGCGCCCACGTCCGGCAGAACGGTGTTCCAGTGGGTCATGCACGCCCAGCAGAACGGTGGGCTGGCCGACGGGGTCAAGGTCAACCCCAACGTCGCGGTCGGTGTCGTCAACAAGGTCGAGAGCCTTCCTGCGCCGCAGTTCCGCGACATGTTGCGGCCCGTTGCCGAGTCGGGTGCTGCATCGCCCGACGAGGTGATCAAGTGGCGCCCACGGATGCGCAGGGTTGCCGCTGCGACGCACGGCATCCCGGAAGCGCAGGTGACCAACACCCAGATCGCTGACGCGTTCCTTGACCAGGCGGAGGAGCGTCGCGGCAAGACCCGCGACGGGTTCGCCAAGCTGTTCGCTGACGCTGGCCTTGACGCGTCCGCCCTGCGCTACATCACCTGACCGGCCGTCCGGTGGTTCCTCCTGGCTCGTGGGGAAGGTCCTGGTAGAGCCAGGAGGTGACCGTGCCGGCAACGATGTCTGTGGTGTGCGACGCCCCGATCGGGGCGTCGACCTGCACGAAGAAGACGAAGCATCCGTCGGGCCGCTGCCACCTGCATCTGCTTGTGCCGAAGGGCACGTCGGCGGACAGCTTGTCGGGCCAGCAGGCCGCTACAGCAGCTGCGAACGTCGCGGCGTTCCAAACGTCCGCCGATCCGGACGAGCCGGTCGTGTGGCTGCCGGAGGACGGGATCCCGCCCGGCCATCCGGCCGGATCGACGGTCCTGGTCGCTGACGGTGACGTGGAGGACTCCACAGTTGTTGCGATGCACTACTTGGACCCCGGCGGCGGCGATGGCGCAGAGGCGCTGCATCTGAAGCTCACCCCTGAAGGTGAGGACCGGATGCTGGACGCCCTGGGGCTGTCTGGCACCCAGACACAGACGGTCATCAAGGACGTCGAGAAGCAGGGCACCCATCCGCTGGACGACCAGCACGGGCTGCATCAGCTGACCGCACAGATCGCGAAGTCGTACAACTCGCGCGTCAAGAAGGGGGAGGACCTCACCTCGATCCAGGAGACCAACGGGCCGCGGCTTGAGGACCTGAAAGCCAAGCTGGCCGACATCGAACCGAAGCTCGGTGATGACCCGAACGCCGCCGCGATGTACGCCCACTACGAAGCGCAGTACGAGGTGCTGCACAACCGGGTGTGGGCCACTGAGCCGCCGCCACCTTACCTGGAGGGCGGCAAGATCAGCCCGGACCTGCAGCAGTGGTCCGGGACGTTCACCGAGCAGGTCGCTGAGGAGATCCCCGTCGACGATCCGGACCTGGACCAGGCGGCGTTGCCGACGATCGAGGTGCAGGGCCAGCGGCTCAGCGCCCACCTCGACAGCGAGGGGCGTTCCACCTGGAAGCGCGGGTCGTTCTCCAAGGGCGACTGCCCACAGAAGATGTGGAAGGTTGACCTTGGGGACGGCTACACGGCCCTGTACTACCCGGGGAAGCTGACGACCGGGCAGGGCTACGCGCAGCGGCGCCGCATGACCGTGATCGCCCCGAAGGAAGGGGACGCGGCTGGGGCGCTGGAACGGCTCGACCGGCTGCACCTGTCAGGCACCCCGATGAAGGCCACCCAGGCCGAGTACACCTATCTGGAACGCAACCTGTACGCGATGGGTGAGTTGGACCATCCGCAGGTCCAGAAGGCCCGGGTGGAAGCGGCCGACTACGCGCAGGCGCTCGCGAAGCAGCGGGTGATGGACCGTGTCGGCGAGACCGTGGGGATGGACCAGGGCCAGACCCGCGAGTGGCTGCGCAAGCAGCGGGTCGCGGCGGAGGGGGACGCGCTCGAGTTTCGTGCCCGCCGGCTGCGGGACGCAGCCGCGATGGTGTGCGGCTACAACTCTGGGGAGTCGCTGGCCAAACATGCGTCGTACCGGCCGTCGCCGGTGGTGACGGGTACCGGGGTCACGTGGGAGCGGTTCGCGACGTCGCCGACGTCGCAGGCGGTGCCGTCCGGGATCCGCTACCGGCACTCAGGCAAGTCGGCCAACCTGGTCGCGATCGTGCGGTCCGGGGGGCTGTTGCCCACGGTGCGGCGCCGGCAGGCCGGGTTCGACCCGGGGCAGGGCATGTCGGAAGCGTCGGACGTGAAGTCGGGTGGGGCATCGTCGGTGTTCACTTCGATGTCGAAGAACGCCGGGGGCATCAAGCCGTCGGCGGGTAGTGGTAGCCAGTTCGAGATGATCTGGGAGGGTGAGCAGGCCGAGGCGATGACGCGCCGGGCCGACTGGTACGGCACCCCGGGCGACAACTTTGGGGCAACGAACCCGAACGACCACCACTACACCACGAACATGTCGCGCAAGACCGAGTCGGCACAGAAGTGGAACGGTGCGCAGGTGATGTTCGAGGGGTCGATCGGGATGCAGGCGCACGCGCCGACCTGGATCAGGACGGGCAGTGCGTCCCGTCCGCAGGTGATCGCAGCGTTCAAGGAGCAGGGTCTTGGGGTGCTGCCCGATGGACGCAAGATCGACGACGTGGTCATCTGATGCTGGTGCGGCACATCAACTAGACACCAGCGCCATCGACTGCTACTATCTGTTGCAGTAGATGGAGGTAGGGTAGATGGCACCCCCCCGCACCGCACCAGCCGCCCGGCTCGACCGGCTCAACCACCTTGCCGGCCGGCCCATCGCCACCATCGACATGGACGGCACCTGCTACGACCCGTGGGCCTGCTGCGGCAACCGCGGCAACTGGCGGTCCTCCCCCACCTGCACCCACATCCGCACCGACATCCTCGACGACATCGAAGCCACCCTTGCCCGCACCGGTGCCGCCCCCGTGGTCCTGTCCTACCGCGCCGGCCTCAACGACATCACCATCGACTGGCTCGCCGACATCAACGTCGCCGTCGCCGGCCACACCGACACCGAACTGACCAACCCGCGGTTCACCATCGAAGCGATCTTCACCCCCGGCTCCCCCGACGACATCTCAACCCTGTCCCCGCCGCGCACCACCGGCGCCGGCCAGGCCCGCTTCAAGGCCGCCATCGCCGAAGCGCTCCGCGACCAGCTCAGCTGCACCCTCGCAGCCGCCTGGGACGACAACCGCGAAGTTGTCGACACCCTCGCAGCCGTCGGCGTCGAGCGCCCCACCCTCGCTCCCCACAAGGTCAAGATCGCACCCCACGAGTTCCACGCCGGCTACCTCGGCGCCCCCAAAGCCCCGCCACTGCCACCACGCCCGCCAACGCCCACCAGCCCCAACAGCTCCTATCAGCCGACCCTGGACCTCGACCTTGCAGGCCAGTGCGAATGGTGCGGCCAGCCCGCCTGGGACGACTGGCTGTGCGCCCTGTGCGCCGACGCCGACGCCACCCACGCCCCCGCCGACTACGACCCCACCGGCGGGCACGCCATCGGCGACCTCGTCATCCTGCCTGCCGACAGCCCCGACAGCGACCAGCTGTGCACCGTGGTGGCACACGACGAGCTCGACGGCCTCGTCATCCGCGACCTCGACACCGGCGAGCTGCTGTGGGTCGACGCCGACACCGTCATCACCGTCGAACAGTAACGGCCAACCATGCACCACACCCGCCCGGCGACCTCGACTGGCTGCGTGACACCCTCGAACAGCTCGCCACCGGCCGCGCCCCCGACGCCCTCCTCGACGACACCTGGCAGCTCGGCCCCAGCCTGCAGCTGCGCCACCCCGCCGGCCAGTACAGCATCCGCCCCACCCGCCTCAGCGTGACGGTCGCCCTCAACGGCACCCCGAAGCCGTACCCGCGGCCCCTGGCCCGCCAGCTGCGCCACCTCCTGCCCAACGCGAACATCCGGGTTGCTGCCCACCGTGCCAAGATCGCCGACCGTGCCGTGCACGTCGACCGGGGCGGCACGCCCAGCGACGGCCAAGTCGTGGACCAGGCCACCTGGACAGCATGTCCCAGCAAGGTTGGACGCTGACGAAGCACGGGCGACCATGCCCGTGCCCCGCCCGACAGGACCCGCCATGGTCAACGACAACCGCGAACGCGCCTACGACCGGATCCGTGAACTCGTCACCGCGGGCGCTGAAATCGAACAGCGCCACCTTGACGGCACCCCCGTCGCCTACACCGAAGACGGCACCCCCGACGCGATCTGGGGCCTTGCTGCCGACGTGTTCGAGGTCGAAGACGAACCCGACACCGAAGACGGCATCCCGGTGCTGTGGTTCTGCCCGCTGTTCCCAGCCTGGACCTATCCGCTCAACGACGGCCAGATCGCGTTCGACGCCGGATTCCACCAGATGCGCCCGCTGCGCACCGAACGGCTCGACCTGCTCGGCGACAGCAACGTCGGCCTGCAACACCCCGACGGGACCTACTCGGTAGTGCGGCCCATCACCACACCCGACCGGCAGCGCCTCGTGGCCGCCTGGGCAGCAGGGCCCATCACCGCCTAACGCCAGCATCCCCGGCCATCGAGAGCCCCGCGGCCTCTACCGCAAGGTCGCGGTCAGCTCACGGACGGAGCTGACCGCTGCCCCGTCGAGTTCACATGAGAACGGGCCCGTGCGTGCATGTTCCCGTTCCGATGTGAACTCGACGGGGCGTGAGCTCGCGGCATCCCAGCATCCCCGGCGGCAGTTCTGGCGTCGTCGTCGGCATGTCTCACCGGGTTGAGATGATGAGTCACCAGCCCGGCAGACCACCGACACGGAGCCGCCAGATGGAAGCCAACTACACCGCCCTGCGAGCCGCCCTCGCTGCCAACGTCCCGGTGCTGATGTGGGGCGAACCCGGCATCGGGAAGACCGCCATCGTCGAGAACCTCGCAGCGATGGACGGCCGGCACCTCGAGGTCGTCATCGGCAGCGTGCGCGACCAGACCGACTTCAACGGGCTGCCTGTCGTGCAGCCGGACGGGTCCGTGGTCCGGTCCCCCGACGACTGGGTCCACGCCGTCCTGGCGGCCACCAACCCGCTGGTGATGCTCGACGAACTGTCGTGCGCGTCCCCGTCGGTGCAGGCAGCGATGCTGCGCGTGGTCCGCGAACGGGTCGTGGGCAAGGTCCACCTCCCCGACAACCTGCGCATGGTGGCCGCCGCGAACGAAGCGGACGTGGCTGCAGACGGGTTCGAGCTGGCATCGCCGATCGCTAACCGTTTCATGCACATCGACTGGCAGCTGGACCACGACCGCTACCACGAGGGGCTGCTCGCCGGGTTCGACAAGGTCGTGCCGACCAACGCCGACTGCCGCATCATCGCCAACCCCGACGACAACCGCCGCATCGCCAAGCGCATGCAGGTGTCATCGTTCCTCAAGGCCAAGCCGAACCTGACCCAGGCCCAGCCGGAAGACCCCGCGAAGGCCGGTAAGGCATGGCCGTCGTCGCGGACGTGGAACTACCTCGCGGACGTGCTCGCCCACATCCACGACGACGACACCGCCGCGACCATGGTCGTTGCCGAGGGGCTGGTCGGCAAAGGCGCCGCCGTCGAGTTCTGCACCTACGTGAAGCACCACGACCTGCCCAGCCCCGAGCAGGTGCTGGACGACCCGTCCATCGTCGACTGGTCCAGCCGGGCCGACCGGATCTACACCATCCTCGACGGCGTCACCGCCTACGCCACCCGCAAGGGCACCAAGACCGTCTGGAACGCCGCGATGCGGCTGATGGGCACCGCTGCCGACGCCGGCCGGGCCGACGCTGCCGCCCGCTGCGTGTCCCGCCTGTACGCAGATCGCCCCAAGGGCGCCACACCGCCCAAGGGCGTCCTGGCCGCGTTCCTGCCGACCCTGACCGCCGCCGGACTGATCGACCCTGCCAGCGTCCCCCAGGCCGCCTGAGCTAGCCACCACACGCCCCGGGCCGGAACGGCCCGGGGCGCCAGAAGGAAAGGTCGCGGGCATCCCGTCCGCATAGTTCGACCGCAAACCGATTGCGGCAGAAGGAAGGTTATGAACATGCAGGACCAGCTACAGCGGGGAGCGTTATGAGCAAGACCGACGAGTACGAGCACTGCCTCTCGCCATGCCGGGACATCTACGCCAACTACGGCAGGCACGAGCCCAACTGCCGCGGGGACGAGATCGCCTGCATCGAACGCGACCGGGACGACGCGGTGACCACCGCAATAGAGGTGGGCAGAGAACTGCAAGCGGTCAAGAAGCGCGCCGAGGAGCTGGAGGCGTTCGTGAAGCGGTTCATCGACGTCATCACCTCCGTCGACCCGGCTGCGCCCCGCATATGCAACCTTGCCGACGATGCGATGAAGCTCGTGCCTGAGCGCACCACCACAGGAGGATGATGTGAGCACCTACATCTACCTGACGTGCCTCGACCATGACCCTCCGCTGGTCGCAGAGGATGAGTCCGGCCAGCACCTGTATGACCTCCCACGCATCCGCGCAGAGATCGCTGACCGTGAGACGGTCGCGGCGGAGCCTGACCACTCGTGGGATGGGGTCGACGTGTCGCGCTACTTCCGGTCGCGGTCGTCGCGGTTTCTGTCGCAGCATCCCTCATGCCGCATCGGCGTCCGCGACGAGTACGGCCGAGACCACCCGGTCGAGGATGACCAGAACGCCGTGAGCGGGTAGCTCTCGGAACGGATTAGTAGGCCCGATGCGGGCAGGTACGAACTGTGCAGGCTGCAGTGCGTCCGCTGCTTCTCGCGGGACGCTGCACGCCGACACCGCTTGAGGCGGCGCTGACCGCAGCCGTCGCCGCGTCACACGTCGCATGCAGACTGGTAACCAGCAGACCAGGAGCGCACCGATGGGCCGTCCGTTCACCCCGACCGAGCAGACCGCGTGGAACGCCATGCAGCTGCGTGCGCAGGAAGCGGCGCCGTACCTGACGACCGCGCTGCTGTCGTTGCAGCCGGTCGCTGAGGACGGCCTGGGCACGTTCGCGGTCGATGCGTACTGGCGCTGCTACGTGGACCCGGCACAGTTCGTCGTGTGGTCCCCGGAGCACCAGGCCGGCGTGCTGATCCATGAGGTGTCGCACCTGCTGCGCGACCACCACGGCCGTGCCGCCGCGCACGGCGTGACCGAACACACCCTGTGGAACGCGTCGGGCGACGCGGGCATCAACGATGACCTGCTGGACATGGGGGTGCCGCTGCCCGAGGGCATCACGACCGACACGCTTGGGGTGCCGTCCGGCCTGACGGCCGAAGCGGTCTACGACCTGCTGGTCGCGCAGCAGCCGCCGAGCGGCGGCCAGAGCCAGCAGCAGTCCGGTGGTGGGCAGCCTGGCAACGGCCAGGGAGCCGGCCAGGGGCAGCCTGGCGACGGGCAGGACGCAGGGCAGGGCCAGGGCCAGGGCGCCGCACAGGACGCCGCACAGGACGCCTGGGACGGCGGCTGCGGGTCCGGGTCAGGTGGCATGGCCGCACCCGTCGAGCAGGACGCCCCCGACACCCCCGGCACCGCGTCAGGCATCGACGCTGCCGACGCCGAACTGCTGCGCCGCAAGGTCGCCGAAGACGTCCGCAGCTTCTCTGGTGGACGCGGCCGTGGGGACGCCCCCGGGTCGTGGCGCCGCTGGGCCGACGACACCCTGGCACCCACCCCCGTCCCCTGGCAGCAGGTCCTCAACGCAGCAGTGTCGCGGACCGCAACCCTGGTCGCCGGCCGCACCGACACCTCCTACCGGCGCCGGTCGAACCGGCGGCTGCCCGGTGTGATCCTGCCCGGCAACGTGCGGCCGAAGCCCTCGCTCGGCACCGTAATCGACACGTCCGGGTCGATGTCCGACGCGCAGGTCCAGACGGCGCTGGAGGAGGTACAGGGCATCATCCGGCGGGTTGGGCTCCGCGGCCGCGAACACGTCGTGCTGACCGTGGACGCTGCCGTGCACGGTCCGCCGCAGCCCGTCACTGACGCCCGCCGCATCACGATGGGTGGCGGCGGCGGGACCGACATGCGTATCGGCATCACGGCGCTCGCGGAGCAGCGCAACGCCCCCGCGATGTGTCTGGTCCTCACCGACGGCTACACGCCGTGGCCTGACCACCGGCCCCCGAAGGGCATGCGGCTCATCATCGGGCTGATCGGTGACCACGACCGTCTCGACTCGGTCGCTGACAGCTGCCCGGAGTGGGCCACGGTGGTCAAGATCGCCGTAGACCGCGACGGCAACGACCTGCCCGCCGCCGCGTAGCGGTGGGGTGGCGCGCCACCCACTCGGCTGCCAGTCTCGCGGTCCGGCTGACCATGGCGGGCCACCGTCGAGGAGCGTGACGTGGCCACCCGCCGCAAGACGACCCGCCGCAAGACCGCCGCCCGCAAGCCGGCAGCACCATCTCGCACACCGGTCCGGCCCGGCCCCGGACAGCGCCTGTGGGCCCTCGAGGTCCCGTTCGAGGCCCGCCAGGCCGCCACCTACCTCGGGGCCCGCTGGGACCCTGCACGGCGCTGCCACGTGTACGTCGGGGCGGACCTGCCGGCCGAGCTGGCCGGCTGGCTTCCCGCACCGTTCTCCTGGGCCGCCTGGCAGGCCGCCGACGAAACCGGCGAGTGGCCCGACCTGCCGGGCGACGGGTCGTTCTCCCTGCGGCCCCACCAGATCGAAGCGGCCGCACAGATGGCCGCCGCACACCAGCTTGGCCGGCCCCAGTGGGTCCTGGCCGACGACCTCGGGCTCGGCAAGACCCTGTCGGCCATCGCGGGGATCCAGGCGCTGCCACCCGCCCTGCGCAACGTGCTGGTCATCGCGCCGCTGTCGGTCATCCCGGCCTGGCGCGACACCCTGCAGCGCTACGGCACCGGAGGGCGCCGCTGGTGCATCGTGTCGACCGACTCGCTCAAACAGCTGCTGACCGTGCCGCCGTCCGCGCAGGCTGCCAAGACCACGAAGGTGCGGAACAAGCGGATCGTGGACCAGGGCCGCCCCACGGTGCCGTGGAACGTGATCGCTCTGGATGAGGCGCACCGTGCGAAGACGCCGACGGCGCAGCGAACCCGGGCGTTCAGAACCCTGTCGAAGGGGGCGTTCACCGTCGCGATGTCAGCCACGCTCGGATCGAACCCGCTTGAGCTGTCCTACCTGTCACCCACCCTGGCGCACGTGACCGGCAGCAAGGTGTCGGACCTGGCCGAGTTCGAGGCGTGGGCCCAGTCGCAGGGGTTCGCGGTCGAGCGGGGCGAGTTCGGCAAGTGGACCTGGGACGACAACCCAGCCGACCTCGAGCGGCTCCGCCAGCTGCTGTTCACCCCGCCACCTGACGGCACGAAGGTCCCCGTCGGGCTGCGGCGCCGCCCGACCGAACTGGCCGGCTGGCCCGACCAGGACCGGCTGCTGCGCCCCATCGAGCTCAACGTCGAACAGCAGCGGCTGTACGACGCCGCATGGACCGAGTTCCGCCGGGAGCTGCACCTGGCCCGTCAGGGCGGCGACCCGGCCGGCGGGTTCGCTGCCACGTTGCGGTTCCGGCAGAAGGCATCGCTGCTGCGGGTCGACGCGACCGTGCAGGCCATCGTGGACCTGGTGGAGGACGGCTACCAGCCGGTGGTGTCCGTCGCGTTCCTCGAGACCCTCGATGCCATCATGGACGGCCTGGACCGCCGCCGGATCGCGGCCGTGTCGATCGACGGGTCGATGGCGCCGGGCGACCGGGAACAGCAGCGGGCTGCGTTCCAGACCGGGCAGGCGCAGACCATCGTGCACACCCTGACCGAAGGGGTGAACCTGCATGCGTCCGAGCACGGCGCCAACGGGGCCCCGCGCGTCACGGTCGTTGCGGACCCGCGGCCGTCGGTGCTGCAGGCACGCCAGCTCGAGGGCCGTGCCCAACGTGACGGGCAGCGTGCCCCTGCGATCTACCTGTATGCCGCGGGCACGGTCGAGACGAAGGTGGTGCGCCGGCTGGTCGAGCGGTTGATCGCCATGGCCACGTTGCATGGCGACAACGGCGAGGACCTGGACGCGCTGCTCGCGGACCTTGCGGCGGCCTGACCTTGCCGGTCGGCATGTCACAAGGCACGGGCAGTATGTCATCAGACCGCAGCCCACGGAGACACTGCATGGCATCGCTTCCCGAGTACGTCGCTCGACTCACCGGCCTGTCCTACGACCAGGCGGTCGCGTACGCGTCGGGGGAAACGTCCCCGCCCGCAGGGTCCGAGCACACGGCGGTGGCGCAGGCGCTCGCTGACGGCTGGCAGGCCACCGTCGCTGCGTCAGCGGCCCCCACGGTGGTGCAGGACCCGTTCGCAGCGCTGGCTGCTGACACCTCGTCGCAGCTGGCAGGTGCCGCATGAGCACCGCGATCTTCGACCTTGGTGCGCGCCTGCGTGCCGCACAGACCGGGCAGGCCCAGCCGCGTCTGCACCACACGCCGCTGGTGCCGGCCGCACCGCTGGTGGCGCTTGACGTGACCGCTGACGGGACCGTGACCGTGCAGTTTGCCGGGCAGGCTCCACAGACCGGCACCGGCCCGGCAGGGCTTGCGCCGCTGGTCGCGCTGGTGCCGCGCGAAACGACCGATGTGGACCGGCCGATGCACACTGTGGCGGTCGCGGAACGGGCAGTGCTGCGCCGCGCAAAAAACCTGGCGGCAAAGGTGCCGGTCAGCGACCCGGCCCTGCGCCAGGTTGGTGCCCTGCTCTCCTGGTGGTCCGAAAGGCTGGACCACCCTGACACCCAGGCGGCGGTCGTGGTGCCGTCAGCCTGCCGGGCCCGCTGGGTCACCGGCGAACACCCGGACCGCGAACGGCGCATGGACACCTGGCTGGACTGGCTCGATGTGGACGCCACCGGCACCGCTGCGGTCGTTGCTGTGATGGCGCTGCTGCGGGACGGCACCCCGCTGCCCGGCATGGTTGACAAGGCCGGCAAGATCAACGGCGACGACCGTTGGGCATGGTCCCAGCTGGGCCGTGCGGTCGGCAAAGACCGCAACTGGAACGTGGCGGACTCACAGCGCCGCCAGGTGCTGGGGCTGCTGACCCGTTCGTCGTCGGCAGAGGTGCGGGAACGGCAGCTGCTGAACGACCCGGCATGGCAGGCACGTGGCCGCTGGGACGGCACTGCCGTGCGTGGGACCGTGACCCACGTCGGCGTGACAGCGAAGGTCCGGTCGGCACAGACCGACTGCAAGTTGAAGCCAGGCCGTCCGCTGCAGCTGGTCGGGTTCCGCCGTGACGCCGAGGGCCGCACGCTCGGGTTGAAGGTCGTCGCGGAGGCGATCGAGGTCGATGCCGCATCAGGCGAGGTCACGATGGTGGTCCGGGCACTGAACCGCTCGAAAGCCGGGCTGCTCGCCATGTTTGTCGTTGGCGACGACGCGCTGCTGCTGCCCGACGAGGTCACTGCAGCCCAGCAGATCCGCAAGCGGCAGACGGTCGAAACGAACCTGTCGCGGCCGCACTGGACCCGGCAGGGTGCAGGCAAGCCGTTGCGGACGTCGCGGGACGTGCCTCTGGACGTGATCGCCGCCGCGCACGGCTGACCGAGCATCCGTCCCACGGTGCAGGCCCCGCCAGCTGGCGGGGCCTGCACCGTGGGGAAGGTCCTGGCGTGACCCGTCGGCAGAGACTGCAGGCTCCCACCTTCAGGTGGGGGTGAGGCCGCCGTGTCGGGGTCCCGCCGGCGCGGCGCACCATCAACCTGCAGGCCGCCGACGGGATGGCGCTCGCTGCCGGCCTGGGCGACCAGGTGTCGCAGCTGACAGCAGTGCCGGGCGGCCCTCCGGCGCTGCCGTGGCTACAGGTCCGCCTGGCCGCTGCGGGACGCTGAAAGACGGTCTCCCACATTTCCGGTGCGGCGGCCGACCGTGCGTCACATCCCTACAGAGGAGCGTGTGTTGTCTGCCCTGACCCGTTCATGGCTGTCTGAAAG
>LFIK01001737.1_pt1 | contig 17425 bp, 13 predicted proteins | sample 643401 | NCBI WGS metagenome assembly LFIK01 (sample SAMN03777447, study PRJNA286221) | soda lake metagenome | biome: soda lake; feature: Kulunda steppe; material: water; isolation source: sample T5-Br brine of Lake Tanatar-5 | place: Russia: Kulunda steppe | collected 2010-07
ATCCCGAAAGCATGGTTTTGCGCCGGCACCCGATGGTGGCCGAACGCGGTCACCGTCAGTACGAGAAGGCCCGGAGATGACCATGGCAGGATCGCCGGGGGTTTCGCGCCGGCACGGCCCGCCCGCATAGTGATGCGCGCCAGCCCCGCCCGGCATCCCGCTGAAGAAGCCCCCCGCCGTCTTGCCCATGGTGTCGCCGAAGGCCGATATTGCATGAAAGCAAGGACGACATGTTCGATATTCAACGTGAAGAACTCATCTGGGCCGGCCGCAAGCTGGTTCTGGAAACCGGGCGCATGGCCCGTCAGGCCGATGGCGCCGTGGTCGCGAGCTATGGCGACACTACCGTGCTCGCCACCGTGGTCGCGGCGAAGGAGCCCAAGCCCGGCATCGACTTCCTGCCGCTGACGGTCAATTACCAGGAGCGCACCTATGCAGCCGGGCGCATCCCCGGCGGCTATTTCAAACGCGAGGGCCGTCCGACCGAGAAGGAGACGCTGGTCTCCCGTCTGATCGACCGCCCGATCCGCCCGCTCTTCCTCGACGGCTGGCGCAACGACACCCAGGTGATCGTGACCGTGCTCTCGCATGATCTCGAGAACGATCCCGACATCGTCGCCATGGTCGCGGCTTCCGCCGCCCTGACGCTCTCCGGCGCGCCCTTCGCTGGCCCGGTCGGCGCGGCGCGGGTCGGCTATGTCGATGGCGGCTACGTGCTCAACCCGCCGCTGCCCGAGATGGAGAACACCAAGCTCGATCTCGTCGTCGCCGGCACGACCGACGCCGTGCTGATGGTCGAATCCGAAGCGCAGGAGCTGCCCGAGGACGTGATGCTCGGCGCGGTGATGTTCGGTCACAAGCATTTCCAGCCGGTGATCGAGGCGATCATCCGCCTGGCCGAGAAGGCCGCCAAGGAGCCGCGCGACTTCGTGCCGACCGATCTCTCCGAGGTCGAGAAGGCCGTGCTCGAGATCGCCGAAGCCGATCTGCGCGCCGCCTACAAGCACCGCGTCAAGCAGGATCGCTACGCCGCCATCGACGCCGCCAAGGCGAAGGTGGTCGAGGCGCTGCTCCCGGAAGACGGGGAGCCGCGTTTCGCGCCGGAAATGGTCAAGGCCACCTTCAAGGAGGTCCAGGCCAAGATCGTGCGCTGGGCCATTCTCGACGAGGGCGAGCGCATTGACGGGCGCGACGTGAAGACCGTGCGTCCGATCGTCTCGGAAGTCGGCGTGCTGCCGCGCACCCACGGTTCGGCCCTGTTCACCCGTGGCGAAACGCAGGCGCTCGTCGTGGCGACGCTGGGCACCGGTGAGGACGAGCAGTTCATCGACGAGCTGGAAGGCACCCGCAAGGAACGCTTCCTGCTGCACTACAACTTCCCGCCCTATTCGGTGGGTGAGACGGGCCGTGTCGGCTCGCCGGGGCGCCGCGAAATCGGCCACGGCAAGCTCGCCTGGCGCGCCCTGCGTCCGGTCCTGCCGCCGGCGCATGAATTCCCCTACACCCTGCGTCTGGTTTCCGAGATCACGGAATCGAACGGCTCCTCCTCGATGGCGACCGTCTGCGGCGGCGCGCTCTCGCTGATGGATGCAGGTGTGCCGCTGCGCCGTCCGGTGGCGGGGATCGCCATGGGCCTGATCCTCGAAGGCGAGCGCTTCGCCGTGCTCTCCGACATTCTCGGCGACGAGGATCATCTCGGCGACATGGATTTCAAGGTGGCCGGCACCGAGGAGGGCATCACCTCCCTGCAGATGGACATCAAGATCGCCGGCATCACCGAGGAGATCATGCGCGTCGCGCTCGATCAGGCCAAGGGCGGGCGTACGCACATTCTCGCCGAGATGCAGAAGGCGCTCGACGCGCCGCGCGCCGAACTCGGCGAGCATGCACCGCGCATCGAGGTGCTGCAGATCCCGACCGACAAGATCCGTGAAGTCATCGGTACCGGCGGCAAGATCATCCGCGAGATCGTGGAGAAGACCGGCGCCAAGGTGAATATCGAGGATGACGGCACGGTGAAGATCGCCTCCGCCGACGGCAAGTCGATCGCGGCCGCCAAGAACTGGATCCGTTCGATCGTGGCCGAGCCCGAGAAGGACGAGATCTACGAGGGCAAGGTCGTCAAGGTGATGGAATTCGGCGCCTTCGTGAACTTCTTCGGTTCGCGCGACGGCCTCGTCCATATCTCCGAGCTCGCGCCCCAGCGCGTCGCCAAGGTGACGGATATCGTCAAGGAAGGCGATGTCGTGAAGGTCAAGTTCCTCGGCATGGATGATCGCGGCAAGGTGCGCCTGTCGATGAAGGTCGTCGATCAGGAGAGCGGCGAGGACATCACCGAGAAGCTCAAGGCCGAGCGGGAAGCCGAGCGCGCCGCGCGCGGTGAATCCGGCGAGGAAGAGCGCGAAGAGCGCGGCGACCGCCGCCCCCGCCGCCCGCGTCGCCATTCGGAGTGATGCGGGCGCGCCGCATGCGCGCCCTGCCCGGGCTCGATGTCCGGGCATCAGGATTGTCGCCGGCCCGCGAAGAGATTCGCGGGCCGGCTGCGTTTCGGGGATTCACATCTTGACTCTTAAGCGGTATTCTGGTTTCGAACAGTGATTCGGCGGTGTAATATGGAAATAATGCAATATTCAATTGCCCTTGCGGCTCTCTTTGCCGGCTTGCTGTTCATTCGGATCGGAATCTCCGGCTTCCGGATCGATCGCACCGAGGTTGGCAAGAATCGTGCCCGGATCGATTCATGGCGCGATGTGGTTCTCGGTCGGGTCCGCCCGAGAGACGACTGCATGCCGGATCCCCGCGTGCAGTGTGGGATGGTTTACAATCATTGGGAGCGCAGGCTAGAAGTGAGTGGTCGTCTTTCAGTCGATTCACTCAAACGTGGAATCAGAAGCACCAGATAATTCGCAGGCATCAGGGCAATCCGTTTCCTAGCCCTATTCAGGCTGGGTAGCGACAGCGAATGGGCGTCTTTCGTTCCGGCATATCGGAGATACCGACTATCCGGAGCGTACAAGCTACGCGAATCGTGTCGATCCGTACGATATCCGCTACATCCTTGTGCGCCAGCGCCGTGACCTCAGCGAGGCCATGCTGCCGCAGATCACCGGTATCCTCACGAATCGCAGCGGTTCATTCGATTTCATCCTCTCGGCCCGGTCCAACCTTCCGAAATCCAGCGACGCAGCCGAGATCGTCGGCGAGGTTTTCATCGTACCGGTCATTCAGTCAGCGCTTTTGACACGTCGCGCGGGCGCGGCCTCGAGCCCGTCGGGTGCGTGCGAAGACCTGCCCGAGACGGTCGAGGAAGCGATCGTCAATCTCAACAACACCCGCACATATGCGCCGCCGCATTCGCTCGAAGAAGACCATCTCGGGATCGCAAACTGGCTCAAGCTCCATGCGCCGATAACTGTCCGGTTCTCCCTTGCGCGTAACGGGGTCATTCGCCTCGACCATCCAGGTTTCTCCGATCACGATCTTGCAGATCGCAGCATCGCCGGTGCAAAGGCGATAGGTGTCGATTTCCTGCGCTATCTGGCTGAACAGGCCTATTTCTTTGTGCGCGACATCGCCCACGTGCATCAGCACCATGCTGCACAAACCGATACCTTGCTCGGATTACAGGAGACTGATTCCGCCGATACCGAGTGGCGCAACAGGCTTCTGTTTTCGCTACATCATCATCTGATCGCCCAGCGTCGTTCGCGTAACCCTGCATCCCTCATGCAGGCGCAAGGTGTCATCGCCTACGCGGAATCCTTTGCGGCATTGTCCGAACGGGAACTCGGCCCCGGCGCGCTTGTGGCGTTTGAAAGCCAGGCGCTTGCTCGATCAGTCTCCGCGTCCATCAAGGGTGCCGAACTCACCGCCCTGGAGAACGAACGCGAGCTTGTCCATATCCGCCAATTATGCATATGGGCCTCCGTCCTGTTGATCACTATTCTGGCGATCTTCGTGCAACCACGTCTCGGCATTGATGAGGCTGAAACCTACCCTCTCCTCCATGCTACGAGCGCATTCTTTGCCGCTCATGCCGGCTATGCGGTCTTTGCTGCCGTTCTCATCGTCGTCATTCCCGTCTTTTGGCGTCAACAGGGGCTGATCGACAACAAGGGGCGATCCTGGCGCAACGATCTGCGCCTGCTTTTATACTTTTATCCCGATCAGACCCGGATTGCCCTTGTCGGAATTGGCATGCTCCTCGTTCTCCTGGCAATCTGGATGTTCCTGGAGCCTCACCTGCCGGAATCGCTGCCATGGGACGCCTTACAGCGATTTTCGAACCATTAGACCCAACTTAACGTCTTGCCCGTAGGATCTCCCCCGGCTCAACCCGGAGGATGGCATGCGTGACGCTATCACCTGCGTCGAAGGGCACGAGGGCATGGATGTATCGGCGGCGAGCGCGGTGGACCCGGGCGGCCTGCGCAGGCAGGTGCGGCGGATCGGCTTTGCAGTGATCGCCCTGTTCATCCTGCTCGCGCCGGCGGCTGGGCAGATCTTCGGCGTGAAGCACCTGCTCCTGCGCGAATGGGTGATGTATTCCGGCGTCGGCGTCGGCATTCCCAAGGGTGAGTTCCGGATCTGGCGGGGAGGCCAGCCGGTGGCGACGCTGTCTCCGCTCGAGGCGCTGGAGCTGACGGCCTATCCGCCCGTGATCCATTACACCTTCCCCCACCGCATCCTCGGTGACGACGACTTGCCCGGCTTCGCCGCACAGCTATGCGCCAGGCTCGAAGACCATGGCGGGGACCGGGTGAGTTTCGAGGGCGTGGTCGGCACGCGCCAGGGCTGGCGCGCCTTGCGCCATGAGGATCTGTGCAGCAAAGGCGGAGAAACCCTCGCCCTGCCGGATGGCGGATGGGAGCTGCGCCGTGACCACTGATTTGCGCGCAATCGCTGCCCGGCTCGATGCCTGGGGTCCGTCCTTCATCGGCTCGACCCGCCCCGTCGCCCTGATGCGCATCGCCCTCGCCGTGATCGCGATCACCCGCTTCGGCGGTGAAATCGGCTTTCATCAGGCGCAGAGCAGCTTCTCCCTGTTGCTTTCGGGCCTGTTCTTCCTGTTCGCGGGGATGATGTTCGTCGGCTATCTGAGCCGGCTCGCCTGTCTCGGCATGGGTGTGAGCATCATGATGCTGTACCTCGCCGGGGCGATCATGCCGGTGCCGGGCTGGGCGCATCACCATGTCTATCTGCTGGGTGTCGCCTGCCTGCTTCTGGCCCTGACGGATTGCGGGCGCTCATTCTCCATCGACCGGCTCCGGGCGGTCAATGCGGCGCAGCGCGCGGAGCCACCACGGGCGCCGCCCGCCGAAACCGGTCGGCTCTGGGGGCAGAGATTGATCGCGCTGCAATTGTCCGCGATGTATTTCTGGACGGCGATCGACAAGACGGATCGCGCCTTTCTTTCCGGCGAGCGGCTGGAGCAGACTTTCCTGTGGACCTATTCCGGGCGCGCGCTGGAATTCGCGCTGGCCTATCCCGGCCTGATCGCCCTCGCTGCGATCACCGTCGTCATTGTCGAGTATGTGCTCGCGGTCGCAATCCTGGTGCCGCGCTGGCTATTCTGGGCCCTGCCTTTGGGGCTCGCCCTGCATGCGGGTTTCTATTTGCTGCTGCCGGTCCACACCTATTCCGCGACGGCCATGGTGCTCTATCTGGCGCTGCTCGATCCCACCCGTGTCCACAGCCTCATCGATCGGATTCAAGGCCATGGCCGTATTGCGCATCATCTATGACGGCGAATGCCCGTTCTGCTCGCGCTATGCGGCCTGGCAGCGGCTGCGGGCGGAATATGCCGTGGAGCTGGTGGATGCCCGCGCGGAACCGGCGCGGGCGCAGAGTTATGGCCTTGATCTCAACGAGGGCATGATCGTCGATCTCGACGGGCGCGTCTATCACGGGGCCGAAGCCGTGTCCCTGCTGTCACGGCTTTCCGAGCGCCCCGGCCCCCTGAGGCATGAGAGCCTGGCGCGCAGAATCTACCCGGCCCTGCGCTTCGGGCGCAACCTCACCCTGCGCCTTCTGGGCCGCAAGTCGATCTGAGCTTCGATCCGCAGGGCGCCCTCAGGCGAGCACCCCGTGGCAATGCTTGAACTTCTTGCCCGAGCCGCAGGGGCAGGCCTCGTTACGCCCGACCTTGCCCCAGGTGGAAGGGTCGTTCGGGTCCCGCTTTTCCGGAGGCACCGTTCCCGTCGCAACGGCGCCACCCGCCCCGGCGAAACCGAGGCGTGAGGCAGGGCCGGAGGGCTGGTCGAATTCGTTCTCGCCGGTATTCGGATCGCGATGCTCGGCATGCATTTCCGGCAATTGCGGCTCGGGGGGCTTTTCGAACACCACCTCGACACGCATGAGTTGCCGCGTGACCTGCTCGCGCAGCCTGACGATCAGCCCCTCGAAGAGCTGGAAAGCCTCGGACTTGTATTCGTTCAGCGGGTCGCGCTGGGCCATGCCGCGCCAGCCGACCACCTGACGCAGATGCTCGAGGGTGACGATATGCTCACGCCAAAGCTGATCGAGGCTCTGCAGCAGCACCTGCTTCTCGACATAGGTCATCACCCGCGGCGTGTTCTTCTCGACCCGCCCGGCATAATGCACATCCGCCGCCTCGCGCAGGCGCTCGCGCACCTCCTCGTCGGCGATGCCCTCCTCACGCGCCCACTCATCGACGGGCGAGTCGAGGTTGAGGATGGTCTGCACATCCTCCTTCAGGCCGACGACGTCCCATTGCTCCGGATAGGCGTCGGCGGGGATGTGGCGGGCGACGATGTCCTCGACGAGGCTGTGACGCATCTCGTCGATGGTTTCGCGCACGCTCTCCTCGGCCATGAATTCGCGGCGCTGTTCGAACACGACCTTGCGCTGGTCGTTCATGACGTTGTCGTATTTGAGGATGTTCTTGCGGATGTCGAAATTGCGCATCTCGACCTTCGACTGCGCCTTTTCGATCGCCTTGTTGATCCAGGGATGCGTGATCGATTCGCCCTCTTCGAGGCCGAGCTTGGTCAGCATCCCCTCCATCCGGTCGGAGCCGAAGATCCGCATCAAATCGTCTTGGAGCGACAGGTAGAATTTCGAACGCCCCGGATCGCCCTGGCGGCCCGAGCGACCGCGCAACTGGTTGTCGATACGCCGCGATTCGTGGCGCTCGGTGCCCATCACGAAGAGGCCGCCGGCCTCCTTGGCGCGCTCCTTGAACGCCTCCGTCTCGTGGCGGATTTCTTCTTCGCCCTTGGCGCGCTCGGCCTCGTCGGTGACGCCTTCGAGCTCGCGGGCGATGCGCATCTCCGCATTACCGCCGAGCTGGATGTCGGTGCCGCGCCCGGCCATGTTGGTGGCGATGGTGATGGCGCCGGGCACACCGGCCTGGGCGACGATGAAGGCCTCCTGCTCGTGGAAGCGGGCGTTGAGCACCGCGAAGGTCTTCGAGCCGCGCCCCTCGCGGGCCGCCTTATAGAGCGGCTCCAGGGCCTTCGGCTTGTCGAAATCGATCAGCTTGAAGCCGCGTTTGACCAGAAGCTCCGCCAGAATCTCCGATTTCTCGATCGAGGTGGTACCCACCAGCGTCGGCTGGCCCTTCTCCGAGGCCTCGGCGATCTCCTGGATGATGGCGTCGTATTTCTCCTCGACCGTGCGATAGACCTCGTCATTCTCGTCGAGACGCGCGATCGGGCGGTTGGTGGGGATCTCGACCACGTCGAGCTTGTAGATATCGGCGAATTCCTCCGCCTCGGTCGAAGCCGTCCCGGTCATCCCGGCGAGCTTGCCGTAGAGGCGGAAATAGTTCTGGAAGGTGATCGAGGCCAGCGTCTGGTTCTCCGGCTGGATCTGGACCTTCTCCTTGGCTTCCAGCGCCTGGTGCAGACCTTCCGAGAAGCGCCGCCCCGGCATCATGCGCCCGGTGAACTCGTCGATGATCACGACCTCGCCATTGCGCACGATGTAATCCTTGTCGCGGGTGAACAGGGCATGGGCGCGCAGGGCCTGATTGACATGGTGGACGATGGTGGCGTTGGCCGCGTCGTAGAGGTCGCCCTCCTTCAGCATGCCGGCCTCGCGCAGGAGTTCCTCCATGCGCTCGTTGCCCTCGTCGTTGAGCGAGACGGCGCGCTGCTTCTCGTCGAGATCGTAATGTTCCGGCGTGAGCTGCGGTACGAGGACGTCGATCTGGGTGTAGAGCTCGGACCGGTCATCGAGCGGCCCGGAAATGATCAGGGGCGTGCGCGCCTCGTCGACCAGGATGGAATCGACCTCGTCGACGATCGCGAAATTGTGTCCGCGCTGGGTCATCTGCGCGAGATCGTATTTCATGTTGTCGCGCAGATAGTCGAAGCCGTACTCGTTGTTGGTGCCGTAGGTGATGTCGCACTCATAGGCTTCCTTGCGCTGGGCATCGTCGAGCCCGTGCACGATCACGCCGACGGACATGCCGAGGAAGCGGTAGACCTGCCCCATCCAGTCGCTGTCGCGACGGGCGAGATAATCATTGACCGTGACCACGTGCACGCCCTTGCCGGCGAGCGCGTTGAGATAGACCGGCAGCGTGGCGACCAGCGTCTTGCCCTCGCCGGTCTTCATCTCGGAAATCCCGCCGTCATGCAGCACCATGCCGCCGATCAGCTGAACGTCGAAATGCCGCTGGCCGAGGACCCGCTTGCCGGCCTCGCGCACCGTGGCGAAGGCGGGGACCAGAAGATCGTCGAGCCTGGCGCCATTGGCGATCTGCTCGCGAAACTGCGCGGTCCGGGCGCGCAGCTCGTCATCCGACAGCTTTTCCAGTTCCGCTTCGAGCGCGTTGATCGCCTCGACGCGCGGGCGATAGGACTTGACGCGGCGATCATTCGCCGAACCGAAGATTTTCTTCGCGAGAGTGCCGAACATGGAATCCTGTCGTCCAGATCTGTTGTCGAATCGGGTCGCGCCGGAGCACGACCCACCGGGCGCAGCAATCGGGCGCGACGCATACGCGTCATACACTTAATCATCGCCGAGCGCATCCGAAAGGCCACGCCCGCGACAAAGCGTATGAACGGCGGCGTCTGGCGGCTTGCGAATTCCGCTTGCGCCATGCAAGCCCCCTCTCCCGACCGGGTCGCGGGATTGCCGCACTTGCACATCGCGCGCGGATGGGCCACCAATCCCCTGCGCGCCGTCGGTTTAGCAGAAGGTGCCAGCAAATTCCAACCGTGTCGCCGGCGGCGCATGCCCGGCATCGCCGCCGGCGCCCACTATGGCCAGAAGGTCGCGGACCGGCCCGAATGATCATGAAACGCCCGAGGATAGATGATGACCGCATTCACCCGCTTCTCCAACCTGTTCCGGCTGCCCAGAGCCCTGGCACTTGCGGCCCCCTTGGCACTTGTGGGCCCCTTGGCGCTCGCCGTCGCCTTCACACCGGTTTCGCCCGCTCTGGCCGGGGATGACCTTGATCGCGTCGTGGCCCGCGCGAACGGGATCGAGATCACCGCCGGCGATGTCGCCCTCGCGCTCGGTGACCCCGCCCTGCAGATGCGTGAACTCAGCGAGGAAGAGCGGGCCGAAACCGTGATCCGCTATCTCGTGGATCTGCGCCTGGGCGCGCGCGCGGCGAGCGCGGAGGGTATCGGTGAAAGCGAGGAATTCGCCCGCCAGCTCGCCTATCTGCGCGAGAAGATGCTGCTGGAGGAACACATGCAGCGCGAGATCGACGCGATCGTGACCGAAGAAGCGATCCGCGAGGTCTACGAGAACACGGTAGCCGGCATGGAACCGGAGGAGGAAGTGCGTGCGCGCCATATCCTCGTCGAGGAGGAAGAGGAGGCCCTGGCGGTGCTCGCGCGTCTCGACGACGGTGAGAGCTTCGACGCGCTCGCCCAGGAATTGTCGCAGGATTCCGGCTCGGCCGCGCGTGGTGGTGATCTCGGCTATTTCACGCAGGGGCGCATGGTGCCGCCCTTCGCCGAAGCGGCCTTCGCGCTGGAGCCTGGTGAGGTGTCCGATCCGGTCGAGACCCAGTTCGGCTGGCATGTGATCAGGCTGGAGGATCGCCGCGACACGCAATTGCCGAGCCTCGAGGAATCGCGCGGCCAGATCGCGAATTTCCTTACCCGCCAGGCGCAACAGGCCTTCATCATCGAGCTGCGCGAGGGCGTGGAAATCGAGATCGTCGAGGCCGAGGGCGAGGACCAAGGCGACGATTGAGGGCTGATCGCCCACGACAAAGCCCGCGCCCCGATCCACCTCTGCCTATGGCGGGAAGATCGGGGTGCGCCGTCTCCTCTCGAAGCAGTGGCTTCAGACGGGCTTCTTGTGGATGGTCGTTCGGGCCTTCCGGTCGATTCCAAAGCTTGGCAACGCCGCCCTCCCCGATCGCGCGCGAATGGACGAGCTTCTGAAGGCTCGCATCCCGGTCATTGTCCGGCGCATCATTTTCCATGCGCCGGTACGCGCCTGACGGATGAATATGCCGGCCCGACCAAGGCCGGAAGGCGATACGCGTCGGCGATTCGCCGCTCTATGCGGGCGTGCGGCCATGCATGGCACGCATCCGCCAATCCACAGACGAGAAGGCAAAACTCCTCGCGTTGATCCACAATCGAACAAGCCCGAAACGGCATGCGCGACCCCTCCCCGCTCATGCCTCAAAGTGTTCACCATCTCTCCGAACATGTGTTCACCATGTCTACGGTCTATACACGGGGAGGGAATGAGGGTGTGGAGAGACGTCGATGCAGGTGATCAGCGCTGCGGAATGCCGAAAGTGGGTTCACCCCACCCTTGATCCCTCCCCTGAGGGGAGGGACAGCGCCCGCGTCGTCGAGCGCCGCGCCCTATTCTGAGATCCCTCACCCCCGGCCCTCTCCTCGGAGGGAGAGGGGAGAGCGCGCTGCATAGACCCGCTCAGTATCACCGGATACCGCTCATGGCAGGCGAGGCACGCCCTCGATACAGGCCGCGCATGCGTAATCCGCCGCGATTGACCTTCCCATGATGGGAGGGTTTATTCGTCCCCACGGATGAAGAATGCGCGATCACCGCGCCGCACAGCCGGGAGCTGAGATGGATCTCGCGACACGCACCGAAGCGCTGACGAAGCCGGCGCAAGATGAAGCCACCGCACAGCTGCGCCTGAATGTTTCCGGCATGAGCTGCGGCTCCTGCGTGCGCCGGGTCGAGGCCGGGCTGGAGCGGCTCGACGGAACCGGTGACATCGCCGTCAACATGGCCGGCGAGCATGTCGATATTGCCTATGATCCGACGCGGCTGAGCCCGCAGGATCTCGTCGCGGCGGTGGAGGGGGCCGGTTACGACGTGAAGCTGCGCGAGGTCGATCTGGCGCTGTCAGGCATGACCTGCGGCTCCTGTGTGGCGCGGGCGGAAAAGGCGCTTCTCGCCACGCCGGGGGTGATCACGGCTTCGGTCAATCTCGCCACCGAGCGCGCGCGCATCAGCGTCGCGGATGACGCGGTGGTGGACGAGGCGATCCGCGCGGTGTCGCAAACCGGCTACACGGCGCGGCGCGTCGAAGACGAGGCGGCGGATGCCCCGGGCGCGCCGGATTATCCCGACGATGCCCGCGAGAAGCTGCATGTGGCGATCGGCATCGCGCTCTCGGCGCCGCTGGTCCTGCCGATGCTCGGCATGCCGTTTGGCTATCACTGGATGCCGCCGGGCTGGGTGCAGGTGCTGCTCGCCACGCCAGTGCAGTTCTGGCTCGGCGCGCGCTTTTACGTCTCCGGCTGGAAGGCGCTGAAGGCGCGCACCGGCAATATGGAACTGCTCGTCGCCATGGGCACGAGCGCGGGCTATTTCCTCTCGCTCTACATGCTGATCGGCTACTGGCTGTCGCCGCATGCGGGCATGCATCACGAGCCGGAATATTATTTCGAGGCGGCGGCGGTGATCATCACGCTGGTCCTGCTCGGCAAATATCTGGAGGCGCGGGCCAAGCGCAAGACGGCGGATGCCGTGCGCGCACTGGCCGCCCTTCGCCCCGACACGGCCCGCCTGCGCCGCGACGGCGTCGAGACAATCGTCCCGATTGCGCAGGTGCGCGCCGGCGATATCGTCGTGGTGCGCCCCGGCGAGCGGGTGCCCGTCGATGGCCGGATCCGCGAGGGCGAGAGCGAGATCGACGAATCCATGGTCACCGGCGAGAGCCTGCCCGTGCATCGCGCGGAAGGGGCGCGGGTGATCGGCGGTTCGATCAACGGTTCGGGCCGGCTCATCATCGAGACCACCGCCATCGGGCAGGACAGCACCCTGTCGCGGATCATGAAGCTGGTGGAGGGCGCGCAGGCCTCGAAGGCGCCGATCCAGAAGCTCGTCGACAAGGTCGCGGCGATCTTCGTGCCCGTCGTGGTGGTGATCGCGGCGATCACCCTCGGCGTGTGGCTCGCGCTCACGGGCAATACCGAACTCGCCATCGTCACCGCCGTGACCGTGCTCGTCATCGCCTGCCCCTGCGCGCTCGGCCTCGCCACGCCCACCGCGATCATGGCGGGAACCGGCGCTGCGGCCAGCAACGGAATCCTGATCAAGGATGCCGAAATCCTGGAGCGCGCCCATGCGATCCGCGCCGTCGCCTTCGACAAGACCGGCACGCTGACGCTCGGCAAGCCCGCCCTTACAGGCTTCACGCCGGTGGCCGGCGGCGATGACGTCGCATCCGACGATCTCCTCGCCGCGGCCGCCGCCCTGCAGGAGGGCAGCGAGCACCCGCTCGCCGGCGCCGTCGTGACGGCGGCTCAGGAGAAGGCGCTCGCCCTGCCGCAGGCGCAGGCCGTGAAGGCCGTACCCGGTCGCGGTATCGAGGGCGCGATCGCCGGTGGTGCGCGCTATGCCATCGGCAGCGCCCGGCAGATGGGCGATCACGGAATCGCCCTCGATGATTTCGCGGGCGCGGCGCAAGAGGAAGCCGCACTCGGTCGCTCGATCTCCTACATGGCGCGCATCGACGGCACGCCCCGCCTCGTCGCCTGGATGAGTTTCGCCGATCAGCCGCGCGAGACCGCCCGCGCGGCGGTGGCGAAGCTGCACGCGATCGGCATCACCAGCATCATGGTGACCGGCGACAACGAGGCCGCTGCCCGCGCCATCGCCCGCGAGATCGGCATCGACGAAATCCGCGCCGAAGTGGCGCCGGAGGACAAGGCGCGCATCGTCGGCGAATTGCGCGAAAGCCACGGCGCCATCGCCATGGTGGGGGACGGGGTGAACGACGCGCCGGCACTCGCGGCAGCCGATCTCGGCATCGCCATGGGCTCGGGCACCGACGTCGCCATGGAGGCGGCGGGGATCACCCTGATGCGCTCCGATCCGCTGGCGGTTGCCGATGCGATCGACGTGGCGCGGCGCACCCGCTCCAAGATCAAGCAGAACCTGTTCTGGGCCTTCATTTATAATACGCTCGGCATCCCGCTCGCGGCTTTCGGCCTGCTCAATCCGATCATCGCCGGCGCGGCCATGGCCTTCTCCAGCGTCAGCGTGGTGACGAACGCGCTGCTACTGCGGCGCTGGAAGCCTTCGGGAGGCCGCTGATGCGCATCGGCGAAGCGGCGGCGCGCTCGGGCGTGAGCGCCAAGATGATCCGCCATTACGAGAGCATCGGCCTGCTCGCCCCGGCCCCGCGTCGCGACAACAGCTATCGCGATTTCGATGCCCGCGACGTGCACGATCTCACCTTCATCCGCCGCGCGCGCGATCTCGGTTTCTCGATGGAGGAAATCGCCCGGCTGCTCGCCCTGTGGCGTGACCGCGACCGCCCGAGCCGGGAGGTCAAGGAGATCGCGCAGGCGCATGTGGCGGATCTCGAGGCGCGCATCGCCCGGATGCAGGAAATGGTCGCGACCCTGCGCCATCTCTCGACGGCCTGCGCGGGCGACGAGCGCCCCGATTGCCCGATCCTCACCGGGCTGGCGGGGGAGAATCAGGCCCAAACCGCCTCACACCCGCGCGAGCCCGATATAGCCGATCAACCCGCCGATCACGGCTGAGAGCGTGATCCCGATCAGGATGAGCAGCGCCGTCACCATCAGCGCGCGCCGTTGCGGCACGTTCATCACCGCCGGAACGCCGGTATAGATCAGATAGACGGAATAGAGGCCGAGCAGCGTCAGGAAAGACAGGGTCGGCATGAGATTGAACACGCCCGCGAGCCAGGCGGGTGTCCAGGCATAAGCGACCACCTTGAACGCCGCCGCGCGCTCGCCGCTGCCACCGAATCGCGGGGCGAGCCAGGCCAGAACCAGCGCCATCACATAGACCGTCAAGAGCTGCAGCGCGTATTGGAAAGCGCCCGAGACGAAGGCCTGCCCCGGCTCCATCCGGATCACACCCATGCCGGGCAATTCGATGCCTATGAGTGAGGCCCCGAGCGCCGAAGCGATGGCGGGGATGGCAGCGAGCGGCATGACGTAGCCGAGATAGATCGCCGCGATATTCGGCTCCTCCTGCGCGATGCGCGGCCATTCCGTGCGCGGACGGGCGATGATGGCGGCGGCGCGTGGGACCAGGTTCATGAAGAGATTTCCGTGTCGGATGGTTTGCACGTGGCGGGCGCGCGCCACGCGGTTCACGAGGCGAAGCGTTCCGCGCTCGCCTGAAAGCCGAGTTCCGCGATCAGGTCGCTAACATGGCGGCGGAACCAGACATGCTGGCGGTCTTCATCGTGACGGGTATGCCAGTACATGCCCAGCGTCAATCGCGGCGCGGGCACCGGGAGGCGCTTGACGGCGAGGCCGAGGGGACTGGCCAGCGCCTCGGCGAACTGACAGGGCAGGAGCGCGGCATGGTCGCTTTGCGCCGCACTCAGCCCCGTCGCGTAGAAATGCGGCAGGGCGAGCGCGATATTCTCGCCGAGTCCGTGCGCCTGAAGGAACTCCACGGCACAGCCGCTCTCGCCGCCATCAAGCGAATAGACGGCGAGACCGAGCCGCGTGAGATCGTCGCGGGTGAGCGCGCTGTCGGGGGCGCGCCCCGCGAGAAGGGGGTGATCGCGCCGCATCACCAGGACGAAGACGGAATCGAATAACGGCTGCGACGAGATCACGCCGTTCACGCGCGGCGCGTGTTCGAGGGCGAGATCGACGATTCCGTCGACGAGCAGCCGCTCGACATCGCCGCGCGCGGCATCGAACAGGCGCAGGCGCACCTGCGGTGCAAGCGATGCGATCCGCGCGGAGAGAGCCGGCATGAACAGCATCGAGAAGAAATCGGCACCCAGCAGGCTGAAGCTGCGCTTCATCATGTCGGGCGTCTCGTTCAGCTCCCCGGCGAGGTTCTGCTCCAGTGTGGTGATCGCCTGCGTGATCGGCATGATCAGCTTGCGCGCGCGTTCTGTGGGCAGCATCTCGCGCCCGTGACGCACGAAGAGCTGATCGCCGAAGGCCTGGCGCAGGCGGTTGAGGGCGGCACTCACCGCCGGCTGGCTCAGCCCCAGCCGCTTGCCGGCCCGCGAGACGCTACGCTCGCAATCGAGGGCGAGAAAGACACGCAGCAGATTGAGATCGAGCTGGCCGAAATTCATGCCGTCGATCTTTCCCATTTGCAAAATCGATTTCAACAAAAAGTATTCGCATATTAGGAATCGGCCTCATGCACCAGACGCGGTGCCAGTTTCGGAAAACCGGGGGAAACGCCATGAAAAATACGTTGTTCGCACCGGCAGCGGCGCTGCTACTCACCTTCGCGGCACCTTTCAACCCGTTTCAGGCCGTAAGTGCCGCAGCATCCGGCGCGCTCGATCATCTTCCCGCCCTGGCCGAAATCGCGCCTGATGCGGTGAACATCTCGCCGCATGTCCCGAATATGGGAGAACATTGGGCCAATCCCGCAGATCTGCCGATCGGTCCGATCTATTGCGTCATCGAGGGGCGGGTCGTCTGCGTCGAATACATGGTGGATCTCGAGGCGCTGAATGCGGGGCGGGATTTCGTCGGGCTCGCCACCGGTATCGAGACGCCCCCGATCAGCCATATCGACATCGAGTACAAGGCCGAGGGCATCCCGCCGCACCCGGTGCCGCTCTATCAGATCCACATCTATTTCGCGGATACGCAGACGCTGGCGGCATTCTGACCCGGCGCCTTGCGCTTCCCGAGCGCGGGAATCGTGTCGCAGGTGACGGTTCCCGCTGGCAGCGCCCGATCTGCGCCCTAACTGACGTGACATGGGCCGAAACAGGTTCAGTCAAGGCTGTTCGGGGAATGCGGGGGTCGGGTCGGACAATGCGGGCGGATGGCAAGTCGACAATTGGTTCCTCGACGGATGCCTCCTCGGGAGAATCCGCGACGGCGCATGAACAGGAAGCTGCGCGGGATCCGTTCGACAGCGTACTCGTGCTGATCGCGCAAGCTCCGGCCCGGCGCGCGCGTCTTGTCCTTCCGGGCGCTGACGCGGCTGGGCGCGATCCGGTCCTGCGTGTGGCAAGGCGCCTTGCGAAACTCTTCGAGGAACTCGGACAACCCCGTTCGCCACGCCCGGTCGCCGAGATCGAGGATCTGATCTGGGCCCTGTGGATCAGCCACCCCTCGCAAGCTGCGGAATCCCTGATGACCCGGGGCATCGAGGCTTTCGCCGATGGGCGTCTCGCGCAGGCGCGGGGGCATTTCGATGCGCTCGTCGCCGCATGGCCGGATTGGGCGGAAGCCTGGAACAAGCGCGCGACGCTGGCCTATGTGGAGGGGCGCGACGACGACGCCTGCCGCGACATCGCCCGCGCGCTGGCGCTGGAGCCGCGCCATTTCGGCGCGATTGCCGGGTTCGGCCAGATCTGCCTGCGCCGCACACGCCCCTGCGAGGCGGCGATCGCCTTTCGCGCCGCGCTGACCCTCAACCCGCATCTGCACGGGATCCGCGCGCTGCTTAACGAGATTTCCGGCGGCGCAGCGCGGATGCATTGACGCTCGTGCACTGAGATCGCACCCGGCGCAGCGTCGGCGCACGCGGCGGCTTGCGCATTCTCCCGTGGCGTGATCCCCGCCTCTCGCACTACCCTGTGGCAAAACCACACAGGAACAGGCGAGCGGGGAGGATGGTCGCATGACACGGGGCGAAGGCGAAACCGGTGAGGATATCCGGGAATTCGGGACGTTCGACGATATCGTCGTGGGGGCCGGCTCCGCCGGTTGCGTGATGGCGAACCGGCTTTCTGCCGATGCCGCCAACAAGGTTCTCGTCCTCGAAGCGGGCGGGCGCGATAACTGGATCTGGTTCCACATCCCCGTCGGCTATCTCTTCGCCATCGGCAATCCGCGCGCCGACTGGTTGTTTCGTACCGAAGCCGTGCCGGGGCTGAACGGGCGCGAACTCGCCTATCCGCGCGGCAAGGTGATCGGCGGTTCCTCGGCGATCAATGCCATGATCTACATGCGCGGCCAGGCCGCCGATTACGACAACTGGCGCCAGCTCGGCCTGCCCGGCTGGGGCTGGGACGACGTGC
>LFIK01001739.1_pt1 | contig 17409 bp, 18 predicted proteins | sample 643401 | NCBI WGS metagenome assembly LFIK01 (sample SAMN03777447, study PRJNA286221) | soda lake metagenome | biome: soda lake; feature: Kulunda steppe; material: water; isolation source: sample T5-Br brine of Lake Tanatar-5 | place: Russia: Kulunda steppe | collected 2010-07
AACACCCTCAACACAGAATGATAAAATTATGTGGTCAAGCACAGCCCCTCACCTTTGCTAAGCCACTTGTTCGCCAAAACTCCATGAGAAGCGTGTCCTTCTCCCTCTTCAGCGCTTCACGCTGCGCGCCCACGCCCATGGCACGAGCAAACTCGTCTAAGCCCTGCTCCTCCTCATCATTTTTGGGCTCCTTTATCTGCAAGGGCTTAAAGTGAGTGTTGGCAGCGCAGCATCTTCAGTTGCTGTCTCTTGAGTTGATGTGTGCAATGTTCGCTGCTAGCTGTCAATGAAGGGAGAGGGCTGGTTTCGAAATGAGGCAGTCCCAGCAGCTGTTCTTTGATCTATGCACGCCTTGAATGGAAGCCAACACAGCAATGGCAGCTGCAACGCAAAGCTATCATCAGCTATTTTACGATGAAGCGCTGTGCACCCTTGATACTTGCAGGAAAAACAGAGGATGGTGCGGGTGCGAGGTCTTTGTGCTGCTTGTGCATGAGTATGCATGTGACTGGACATGCATTTTAAAGCACATTTGCTCAGAAAAGATGAGGCGTGCACCCATGACTGCGCAAAAGGGATGCAAGCGGTAAGTAGCCTTGATGGGCTAAGCTTGTCACAAGGTGTGAGGCAAACCAGTGAATGGCAAATTTCCTTACATTCTTTGCTTAAGTCAGAGTCCCGTGAAATTGATGACTACCAAAAAGCAATGTGTGTAGGATATCCGTCACAAAATTCATGCAGCCTATCCACAAAATTGTATTCATGACAAAAAGATTACCAGAACATGGGTTGCTAAAAAAGGAAGCAAGTGTAAAATTGCCTCCGTTGCCCATTTGGCCCTGCTCTGGCAAAGAGGGAGATGATGTTCAGGATGATCGATGTCCCCTCAGCGACAGCAGCAAAGCACAAGCACAACCCTGGGACTTCATGGGAAGAGGCGCACTTGTTCTTAGGAATCCTCCAGCGCTTGGATGCACCTGCTTAGGTGATCTTACCGAGTGGCCCTGTATTTTGGCGTGCATGGCGCTGAGCTCCTGCATGTAGCCCTGGGCTTGGATGGGCACCTGCAAGCTCAGGAAGCGAGCCACTTTAATTTGTAACCCACCACTGTCATTTCTATCAAGCCCTGATGGCTAACTTTGGAGGGCACACATTGAAATAAAGGCGCACCTCAGACACCTGCACTAACCAAGGAGGCACATTGCGGCCCTGGAGCAGTCATCATCATCATCATCATCATCATCATCATCATCATCATCATCATCATCATCATCATCATCATCATCATCATGAGCAGCAAGAGAAGCAGTGTGCCAGGAAAAGACCATAAAGACGCCTGCCTCACCTTTTGCCTGAACTTGTCGGGCAGCTGGGAAGCCACATCCAGCTTCTGGCGCCGAATCATGACACACGCAGTGAGGCGTTGGTTCAGCTCCGTCAGGCGGCAGGCCCCCCGGTACTCCTGGGGTGCAGAAGCGTGGTGCAATGTGACGCCCAGTGAGCTGCCCTCGCCAGCCACGAAGGATGTGAGGCACTGATGAATCTCCTTACGGATGTGAGCTACCCTAGCCAGCAGAGGCAACTGCAAATGTAAAGTTCAATGCTACAGATGGCACTGGCCTTGAAGTGGGGCAAATGCCATGAAGGTAGCTTTGTGTGGCAAGCCCGAGGCAACAAGCAGAAAGCAGTCCTTCAATACAGTCTTTCAATCGCTCTTGTCCCCCACCCCAAGCCTCAAATATACAGGCGTCTGCGCACCTCCTACTTATGCCTAATGGCTTTGCGGCATTAATAATTTTGATCCTCCTTACTCCATGAATTGAGAAGCTCGCTTGAATGTAGAAGCAACCATATTTTTGCCACGTCCCCTCCTTCTTGTCGTGGCTTAAGAGCCCACGCTCACCCTTGAATGTCATCGTTACGGGGACACGCCCACCCCTCCATGTTGTGGCAACAAGCTCTTGCCCATTTGATAATGCCATGGCAAGGAGCCTCTGTTGCATGCAAGTGCTCATCACATTGACAGTCGAAGGCCTAGGAAAAGTAGATGATAACCATCCTTCTCATTGTCTATTTGCCTAACATTCTCCACCATGATTGGCACCCCAAAAGTGTAAGCCTGGTGTACAATTACATAAGACATCAGCTCTGTGCACTGTTGGCCTGGAGAACCATCACCAGCTTGTGCTGCGGCTTCAAATATCACTGGCACGTGTGTTATCCATGTAGGGAAACCTCGCCTCTTCTGACATCCTTACAAAGTACATGCTCTTTCCGACATACAATACCCCAAACAAGGCATTTATGGGAGTCTTGCACAAATGGGACCCTCCCGGAGGGCCTTCTGGTATCACCCCCCATTCTCGCCCGAAGTGAAAAAAGGCAAAAAGTGAGATTGGGGTTCGAATTAAAAAGTAGGATTTTTGTGTATGTGTGACCGAGGCCTTAGGTTCATTTTCTTTCCTGGGTGTCGGGCGTCAAGTCAACCAGTGCAAGCACCCAATACAAGCACAACATGGACTGCACGCAAGGGAGCTTGTTCTGGATATCATGTTATGCCCAGTGCCTCCCTATGAATACGTTCAGTGCCTCCCAAGGAGTAGTTCTTGTTTCCTTCTTTATTGTCTCCAGGCTCGGTCATAATACAAAGACTTCCTGTCTGTTCTGAGTTCCACGTATCTTAGTATCCGACCAGACCAGATTCCCCCACGACCCTCCAGGGTTGATTGTTACAATAGGCACAACACTCACCAAGGCATGTGGTGAGCAGTGGTAGGATGTGGGCGTGTAAGTGCTGTGGCAGTAGCGCCTGCCAAACTCATGATAGGAGCCAAATGAGTTTGGCCGCAGCATGTCCACCTGCAGGCGCCAGGTGCAAATAAGTTTGGCCGCAGCATGCCAAAAAAGCTGCATGCATGTTCACCTGCAGGTGCCACTGTGTACTGTGTACACCTGCATGTTCGCCTGCAGGTGCCACTGTGTACTGTGTACACCTGCATGCTCGCCTGCAGGTGCCACTGTGTACTGTGTGCACCTGCGTGTTCGCCTGCAGGTGCCTGGGCTGAATCACCGAGTGCTGTGTGCATGAAGTTGATACAGTCACTATACGTGAAACAAAGCCTGATCTTATCCAGAAGTAACAAACGCCATACGCGCATGGCATAACTCCATGCATGGAAACGATTTCGCTCGTTGACAATTGTGAGATTGACCGCAGGCACTCACATCAAGTTACCAGCAGAAGGTAATCTTGTCACAAGGTTTACCAAACAGCAAGGCTGCTGTGCCACACCAAAGGGCAAAGCAATGAACTGCAGGTTCAGCAACACCGTGAACACATTCTGTCACGGCACCAAGATCTCCTGGACCGTTTCCTCACCATGGGCATCATGCAAGCTGTGGAACAACTGGTGTAGCATGCTCGTGGACAAAAAATAAGAATGTGAGATAAACGTATTCAGCATGCCACCAAAATTAAAGTAAACAATGATTTTGATCCTAGATTGCTACAAGGCATAACAGGCGCAAATAGGCAGATACGCGTAAGCCAGCAGTTTGATTAAATGTAGAACACTTGCACGCAAACCATGTAAATGCATGCAAGCATCTGCAATAAAACACATTCAGGTACATGCCAGGACGACCCAAACACTGCACCTTTGCGCATGCAAACATACTCACTTGCGGCCAGATCTCAATTGGCCTGCTTTGCACAGGCGTCCCAGTAATGAGCACCGCCCGTGTCTCTGGCTGAGATTTCAGGAGCTCGCTCACAAACGCTGTGCGCTTGCTGTTGGGCGTCTTGAGAGCATGGCTCTCGTCTGAATTCATACATCATTTTTGAGAGTATGGCCCTCATCGAGGTGGAAAATGATGTTATTGCGAGTTAGGCATGCTTAGACCTTCATGCATACTTCATATGCTTCAATTTTACTTCATGCTAACGTTCATTAGTGCGTGATTTACTCTTTGCACTGCAAGCATACACTGCAGCTCATCTTATGATACGTCTAAAGATGCTTGCAAGGTAACCAAAATGCTCAAGTGCAGGCTCTTCTATATGTTGCAGGAGGTCTATGTGGCTTGCCTTTCTTCACTGCATAACACAAATGTGTCTATAAACCCACGGCATACCAATGCCTTTCCTGTGCACCACAACCCCACACAAAAGACGACATACTTACGGGGGCATCACATGCACATAATGCAGAGCAATCAGGACATCATGCATAGTTTGAAGAACAATCTGTCATGAACCTGGTGTAGTTATTGTAGTAAGAACTTGCTGGCATAACCTGCAAATGTTTGACTCACCTCTTTTCCTAGCGCTGTAATAGCATTGCACTTCCACCATTTGCACTGCCATGCTTGCATTTACAAAGGACACTGGATAGATACACCATTGAAAAGTGCCTGTTCTAGGTCTAATTGGCACGCTTTGGTGGGTGTCCAAGAAAAAGCTGCGACCTCCTACCTGCTATGATGAACCTGCATGCACGTACACAGAACTTGCATGATTAGCACACTGCCAAAGAATACAAAGGAAGGTGCTGCAATATGGTATGGATAATCTTAAAAGCATACACCAGAAGGAGCAACACTTCAGTTGCACACCTTGTGCCATGCAGCAACGGTTGAGCAACATTTGCCTCTCTTACATGAGGCCGATTTTTGCGTGACTGTGCCCCTCACCAATTGGGTGGCAATTCTCTTTCAATTATCTCCAATCAAGCCCCCAAATCTGATGAACTTGCTCCTCTGCACACCTACCCACACCCATATCCACCCCTAACACCACACATCTAGACAAATATGCTGCCCTTGGCCCACCTTGCCTACACACCCTATTCTAATATAAGCAGGGCACAGGCAAAAAGTAATGCACCTGTATTCCTTCTCCAGGCCATCCATCTTTTGCACCAGGTCATACGTGGTGACGCAAGTGTGAGGCTGCAAGGATACAGGCACCAACACCAAGCACATGCACTCTTGCAATGCAATTGATCAAGCCATGTGACGCTTGATACAAAAAACTCCCAAAAGGGTTGACAAAAAAATTGGCAAGTGTCACAGATGAATCGAAAAGTTGTCTGGAGGCCTTCAATTCATTTTAAAAGCAAACTAAGGTAAGTTATAATGTGCGCACAGGACCTGATTGGTTATCAGCAGAAGGACGCTATGCATAGGCTGAACACTTGGCGGTTACCAACTGTGTACATTCATTGGCATGCTAATGCGTGTGTATGTGCATGTGTGTGAGCGCGCGTGCGTGTGTGCTCTCTTGTGTGTGTTTTGAGTGTGTGTACATGCCTTCAGGTGCACGCGCACATCTGCCTGCATACAAGCATGTGCATGCACTAGAAGCCCCTCATCAATTTTGCCCTCACACTTTTGGGGCTCGTGCTGCCAGCCGCTTGAGCATTTTGAAGGTTGCAGGCCAGGTAGGCTCAAGCTAACTTCCCCTACTCTGGCAGGTGCAGCTGTGCTACCATCAGATTGTTATGAATTTGTCAGGCCTTTCATTGTTATGAGTTTGTCAGGCCAAGCCAAGGCATGCCAAATTTGCAAACCCCATGCTGAAGATGCAAGTGCTCCAGCTGCCAGTAATACTTGATCCCAGCGGTGATGGATATGTACAAGGGAAGCGCCAACGTTTCCTTTGACAGAAAAATCAGCAGCAGCAGCAGCAGCAGCAGCAGCAGCAGCAGCCAACATCCTCAACCTGAGTGCCACGCAAGCCCACCAGGACGTAACAAGAGGTGCAAGAGCAGCAGCCCCTACGTTATTTGGGAGCATGCTCCCAGACTTCAGCATTGGCCATGCACACTGCGTAAGCCAAAAAAGCCTCTTGGTGGGTGCCGCCTGCGGCAAGGGCCTCACACAGTCCTTCACACCAAGCATGCCTCACAAAGTCCCCCACGCCAAGCATGCCTCACACAGTCCTTCACACCAAGCATGCCTCACAAAGTCCCCCACGCCAAGCATGCTTCCCAGCAATTTAAAGTGCACTGCTTAATTGTTGCGCACACCTTGCCCGAGGGTATGCCTCTGGTGGAAACCTTGTGGAATTCCTCCGTGCTTGAAATGACCCACAGGTCTAGGGGCCCAGGTTGCATGTCCGTGGGCAGCCAGTGGCGAATAGCTTCTGCCCACATGAACCTGGGTCATATGAAATTGCAACCCTGAGTGTGTGCGAGTGTATGCTGTAACATGCATGAGCGCAGGCCCGCAGGCAGCCAGTGGCATGCTCTGCCTGCACTCATGGACTGAGCTGCATGAGACAAATTATACCTGTGTGTATGTGCATGAACATTTCATGTGTGCGCCAGCAGCCTTTCCTAAGCTCATGGAAAAAATCTCCTTGGAGGAAGTGCCTAGGCCTAAAGGCTCTTGCCTCTGCATGCGCAAGTAGCAACTCACCGCAGGCTTGAAGGGCATATGATCAGGAGGGGCCATGACTCAGGGTAGAAGGCCGTGGCAGCGGCAAGGGCTTGCACGCTCTTTCCCAGACCCATGGCGTCCTACACACAGCACAAAGTGGCAGAGCCGGCTAATTCTGAATCCCCACCGTTGCTGCGCACCAGCTACCCATGCACAGCCGACGTTTGCGGCCAGGCCTTGGAGGAACTCGGCGATGTGTGTGTGTGTGTGCGTGTGTATGTGTGTGTGTGTGCGCGCGTGTGTGTGTGTGCGCGTGCGTGGCAAGGCCTTGGAGGAACTCAGCAGTGTGATGAAGCAGCCCTTGGGCAAACGGTTTGTTCAAGAAAACACTAGGCGCGGCTCCATGGGCTGTCCTCTCGTGCTAACTCCTGTGATGTCCGATTTGACCCAGGGCCACTGCGGTGCTCCGCTTGCACACCTCTGGGCTAGTTTGCCTACCCTCCGTCATTGCCACCTACCACCCTTGTCACTGCTGTGCTCTACTCACACACCTCCGGGCTAGTTTGCCTACCCTCCGTCATTGCCACCTACCACCCTTGTCACTGCTGTGCTCTACTCACACACTGCCGGGGAAGTATGCCTGCCCTCTGTCAATGCCACCTACCACCCTTGTCACTGCTGTGCTCTACTCTCACACTGCCGGGGAAGTACACCTGCCCTCTGTCAATGCAACCTACCACCCTTGTCAAAGACAAGCTTGTTGAAAGCGCGCAAGGGGTGTACATTCAAAAGCAAGCCCAAACTTCCTACAAACAGGCTAACAACAGTGAGTAAACTTGCCATGCAATGATAAGTCCCGTGCTCACACCTGATTTGACAAAGGAGATGCTTACGCAATTACCACATCCATGCTATGCTGCATAGTAAAGCACCAGTCACACTTACTGCAAGAAGAGCCCGGCCCTGCACGCTCAAGATGAACCTTACACCTTCTCTTTGGAACTGGAATAGCCGGTCCCAGAGGCTCTCTGGCACCCTCCAGTGAGAGGGTATGTCCTCATCTTCAAGCTGTGGTCAGTAAGAACAAGCTTGAGGTAAAGTCACAAGGTGAGAGAGCATGTCCTCATCTCCAAGTTTTGGTCCGCAAGAACAAGCTTGAGGTTGAGTCACATGATGCAGCTGATTATCAAGATGCATTCTCTAAGTTAATGGCTAAGAATAAGTGCATGATATCATCACAGTCAGAGCATGAAGAGGGCCATAGAATAATTCTTTGACCAAAAATGTGCACCAGCAATGAAACAGCAACCGCGGTAATTCGAGTTTCAAAAGAAGCCATTTGTGCAGAAGCAAACAGCTGTGCAGCTTCTAGGACAGTGTGCATCCCACTGCAAATCCCAGCTGGCTCCTGTACACATCTGTTCCAATGACTTGTGATGAGTTGAAAGCTGAGTAGGAGCTGCGTTGAAAGCTCCACATGCCAGGGTGTCCATACCTTGTAACTTGGGGCAGCTACAGCCTGGTTCATCTTGCTAGGCAGCTCATCAACAGTGAAGCCTGCCTACAAGCACGGGGGTGGGTGGAAAGAGAGACGCATAAGTGCATGCATTTACACGTTTGTGCGTGCCCACGTGTGTGTGTGCATGTCTGATCCCCTTGACAGTCAACTACCTGAGACTGAGAGAACGTAACTGTGCATGGCAGGTTCACCCATGATGGGTTTTCTCATAAGGAGTGGTAGAATGGACGCACATAACTAGCCAACTTAGGCTCTTTAGCGCTCATGCATGTGCGTAAATGCAACTGAGGTAGGCTTCCCCAAGCATCACACAACAATGCAGCTTGGGCCTCAACTGTCGCCTCCAGTGTACAACCCCAGCTCCAGATGGCTTAAACACTGTTTAAGTTTAACAACTGACAGACGCGCGCTTCTGCAACTCTGCCGACTGCATCGCAGACACCACTTGATCAGAGACTTCCAAAACTCACCACCTCCATCGTACACACCACTTGATCAGAGACCTCCAAAACTCACCACCTCCATCGCACACACCACTTGATCAAAGAACTCCAAAACTCAACACCTCCATCGCACACACCACTTGATCAAAAAACTCCAAAACTCAACACCTCCATCGCACACACCACCGCACCATAATTCCGCAAAACTCACCACCTTCATCGCGCACACCACCTCATCATAACCTGCCAAGGCAAAGCTCCAGGCCTGCATCACATGCAAAGACAGCGGATGTTTGATGACTACTTGTGCATGCAACTGACCAAGCAGCTCTTGATAGTGCATGCAAGTGATCTAGCATCTCTTGATGGTGCAAGCGAGTGACCAAGCAGCTCTTGATAGTGCAAGCGAGTGACCAAGCATCTCTTGATGGTGCGTGCAAGTGACCAAGCATCTCTTGATGGTGCATGCAAGTGACTGAGCATCTTTTGATGGTGCAAGCGAGTGACCAAGCATCTCTTGATGATGCAAGCAATGGACCGAACATCTCTTGATGGTGCAAGCGAGTGAGCAAGCAGCTCTTGATAGTGCATGCAAGTGACCAAGCACCTTACGCCAGGGACGGCCCAAGAATGGGATCTGCCCTGAACACAACTGAGCTTCCACCCACAAACTATTTGGCATGACTCATGCCGCACGAGCCCTGACAGCAAATCTGTAGCTAACGGAAGGCATGCTTATGGTACATTATGGGCATGCGTAAGATGGAAGACAAAACCGCACTTCCTTGTGCTTACCTTCCTCTTTGGATCCCATTTGTAGTCCGTCTTATAACTGCAATGCAGCAGATCAAATGGGGCCATTGTGTTGCAACAACATGAGTATTTGGCCATGAACTTGCTTCCAATGAATTTCATCCCATATCAGACATTCCCTTCTCCATCCACTCACCGATTTGTTGACTTAATTGCTGCAGGCAGATCCACATGATACCTTGACCTGGATGAAAACCTAAAAGTGCACGCAATACAGTACAATATTCTCATCACTGGATAATTTCATTCTCTGGGATGGAAGTGGGCACTGGCAGCAGTCACAGCAGAACAATGGCAATGGCCCCAAAAGTAAATCTTACTTCAGCCTGAACTTCAGATTAGACATTTCCACATGGAGTAACAACTACGCCGATCAGCAGAATAGCAGATTCCTCAAATGGGCAATCCCTGCATCGCAGACACTGTCGTGTGACAATCACGCCTATAAGCAGATCACTGCAGGTTCCTCAAATGGGCAATCCCTGCATCACAAGCGCTGCCCTGTGGGGTGGCTAGCGCACAGGCCTAAGGGCAGCCACATGCCCAGCCAATCCTGCCTGTCGGCAATGGGCCAGGGCCAGTCCAGCGGTCAGTGCTGCCTGAAGATACCTTCGATACCTGCCAGACTCTTGCCCATACATCAGTGGCTGAAATCTTACCCATCAGCGCCCCCCTGCTGCACGCCCACCTGTCAGCGCCATCCATCTCGAGCTGTACTCTGACATTGTTGGGGGGCTTCCGAGCAGATGCAGGCGGCGAAGCCGCACGCACAGGCGGCAGCAGTATCTCTTGCTCCTCCTGCTCCTGCTGCCGCAGCTGCTCTTCAAGCTCCCGTTCATCATGGTGCGTGCACAGGCCCTGCTCCCCCCAGGCCGCCTGCAGCTGCCGCTGCTGCTGCTGCTGTAGCACCTTCTCGGCCATGCGCCTTTGGAACGCAGGGGGCGTGTTTTGCAGGCCAGCGAGAGGGGAGGGCATGCTGGCACCCAAACCTGGGCTGGCAGGGCTGCTCACCAAGGGCTGCAAGGACGGCTGGCTAGCAAAGCCAGGCAGTTGCTGCTGCTGCTGCTGCTGCTCAATGAGCCGCACTGGGCTGCCGGCGGCCAAGGCTTGCGACGCCTGGGCAGGCATGCCTGCTGCGAGCTGCTGCCACAGCGCAAGCGATGCCACGCTGGACGAGGCGCCGCTGCCGCTTGCTGCGCTCGACTGCTGCACCTGCTGCTGCAGGGGAGCTGCCTCACCGCTGAGGCTGAAGGGCAGCTGACGCGCCACAGGCAGGCCAGCGTGGGGGGATGCACCCTGCTGTGGCGACAGCTGTGGCAGCGATGGCGACAGCTGGGGCTGTGTCGGTGACATCTGTGCAGGCCAGGGGGGCAACAGCTGGGGAGACTCCTGTGTGCCAAATGAGAACTTGGAGGAGGGGCTGCCCGCAGCGCGCCCTGCGCGCCATCGGAGTGCAGTGCTTACCTGAGAATGGGTTCCATGACATGTTTGGGAAAGTTGTTGGCAGGCGGCCAGGCAATAGGGTGCACCGTATGCCTTGACCAGCCATGGCGATGGTACAAACAGGCAAAACGCCACCCACACCACTGGTGTTGCCTGGCAGGCAAGATGGCCGCACCTTGGCTGGGAAAGCGTTGTGGGCTGATCAAGTTCGGCTTGTTGTCAGCCCACTGCAAGCACATGTGTGTGTGTGAGTATGCACATATGTGACAAAGGGCTAGAATGAGCTTTGAATTGCCTACCAGCTCGCAACAACTGCACATGAGCAAGCATGTCACACACACACACATAAAGCCAAGCTTGGAAAGAATCATGCACCACTCTACGTGCAAGCACACCGGCTTTCACTTAGCCCACCTTAAAAAAGCCACACTCGCTTTTCCTGCACCTGAAGAACCAGCGTCCCTTGTTTGCTGTCTCCTTCCTTACAGAGAGAGATGCACACGGCACCCCGCATTTGCATTTGGGGGGTTCCTGCAAAAGTCCAGCATGCCAGTGAATGTGGGGGAATGGGCAAGCTCATGCTGCCCCAAATCCTCCTTTTTTTGGTCATTGGAGGCATGATTTGTTTTGATCAGACTTTCGATCAACAGCCCCTTGAGAGCAAGCCTAAGCGTGCAAATGTGGTATGTTTCTTGTGTGATCTCTTTGTACAGCAGCACACATGAAACTATTGTAATGGCACAAGGACATCGAATCAGGTTTGGCCCTCACTATCAGAGAGGCTTAAGGGCTGCCCTTCGTGCAATTTTACATATGTGTGATGCACACAAATCCTCACTCCTTGGGGTGCTGGGGCAACCTCTGGCGCCTGTTGGCTGTGGCTGGCAACTTGAGATTGCTGACTCAATCCCTGCGCCTGGGACTGTTCAAGCGCCCGCTGAGCTTCCAACGCAAATGCTAGATCTTCCATGTGCCTGCTTTCACACATGGCAGGGTTTGTGCATTCACGCATGTCTGTGTGCATGTGTGCGTTTACAGAGTGAAATACATGCTGCACGCGTTTATGTGCATGAGTGCTCCTGCACTAGGATGCATGATGAGCACACCTTTGCAGTCGGTATTGCAACACTCACCTTGATGGGTTAATGCTTCAAAGCATAGCAATAGCCTCTGCAATACAATTGAATGTTGAAACAGGGGTGTTTCATGGTTGTGAGAGGCTCATCCAAGATTTAAATTCTATCTAGGTTTAGGTAGGGCTTCAAATGATAGGTCACGTACCGCATTTTTCTGTTAAGATGTTTAAGTTTCCTAATTGAAAATACCATCGCCGTTATGGTTAAATGATTTCACTCACGGTGCATTTACACACCCGGTTTACTCGCTGTGTCTTGTTTGCTTAACCCGGTTAGATGGGGTCCAAACGAGAGAATTATGCGAGGCGTCGGTTAATTGCCTGGAATTAAGTGTATATTCGTCGGTCATCTCCAGATGCTTTCCTGGCCTCCAGATGATTGTTATGGAGTCTCCCAAGGGTCGTCCTTGTGCAGCCCATGCGCCCATGCGCGCATGCGCACGGATGCAGACATGCAACCTGGCGCGCACAGGTGTACAAAAGCATGCAGACAGTTTCACAAGCACACACACTAGCGGGCAGGCATGCGCACATGCACGCGTACATGCTCGCGTACATGCACGAGTGCAGGTCACCTGCAGATGCTTTCTCGGCATCCAGATGATTGTTACAGAGTCTCCCAAGGGTCGTCCCTGTACAGCCCATGCGCCCATGCGCGCTTGCGCACGGATGCAGACATGCAATCTGGCGCGCATAGGTGTACAAAAGCACACAGGCAGTTGCACAAGCACACACACGAGCAGGCAGGCACGCGTACATGCATGCACAGGCACGCGTACATGCACGCATGGATCCATCCGGACACGCAAGCGAGCACATATGAATGCACACCTGCACACATGTTTATGCACTGAGTGCATTGCAGTCACACTCATATACACACAGAGGCATCCAGGAACCTGGGACACTGTTGATGTGAGATGAAGGGATGTCAAAAGGGTCTTCACCAATGTATGCATCCATTGTAGCATCCTCTCCAACTTCTCATTGCTTCCATGCTTGATCGTGTGGACGCGTATGCCAAGAGTAAGAGGGTTGACTATCAATGTTGCTAAGTCTGAGTTGTACAGTTGAACTTAAACGGCTTTATTGTCCCTGCTTTTTTGTCCCTGCTTGCAATGTGGGGGGTTCTCTGCTAGCCAACAAGGACTCATTCAAATACCTAGGCATGGTTTTAGGACCCATTTCGTTGCCAAACCTGCTGAACATATACTTGGTCTGCTCATGGCTGGATGTCACAGAAGTAGGCAATTTGCGCGAGAGCACTATTTGATGGACAGGCCGCATGCTCTCCTCTGGTTGGCTAAATGCAACACGATTCCCGCCAATATATATGCTTGCCAGGTCTGGGGCACACGCTTCATGAAGGAGGGTAAAGAGTTGACAGCACCCTTCAAACTGCGCATATGTGTTTCCTCAATGGTGTGCTTGGTGTAAAAAGAACCACGCCTAACTGGACTGTGTTGTGAGAGTGTGAACAGGAGCCTTTGCAGTTGCATTGGTTCCGCGCTGCTGCCAAGTTTTTTTTTGCTCCTGTGAGGAAAAAGTGGCTTGTTCACAAACTGTGCAAACAAATAAAATATTTGAGATATTGCGCTCGGTGCTTCATACAAAAGGTGCTGGACTGCGGAGATCATAGAAGCGTGTGAGGGTGTGCGTGCATCAGATAAGTATCATACCTATGATACCGATCGTGAAAGCTGCCATCCCCCTTCCATTTAGAGACTTTGTGGGTGTTCTGCATGAGTGGTTGCGAGCGGTAAGGAGGGAATTAAATGGCGCAGACCCTCGGACACGCCCTCACAAACTGGCTACTTCTCATGCATGGATGGCCTCGCCTCGCAAGCCAAGCACTGAAAGGGGCCCTCCCCATTTGCTGCCTAGATACCTACAGCTGGTACTGAGTAGGCATTTGCTTTGTAACATTGCTTGTTTTCGCTTGCGTGCCCATACCCTGAGACTGGATGTTGGCAAATTCACAATAGGCACCGTGGCATATGTGACTTGCATGTCACGCCAGATAAGTGCTGCAGCCAGAAGTGTGCTGCACTGCGTGTTCAGTCGGTTGGAGTTGGTTGGCTGAGTACTTGACTGGTTGGCAATACAGCTATCGCTGTATTTAGAGCACGTCTCGTCTAGTTTCGCATCAGAAGGAAGGACGAACTCGCAGTAATACCTTGTTGAGTCTGGATTTAACCTTGTAATAATGACCCCCATGGAGTAATCCACTCCAGGTCCTTGGGGAACACGGCACGGCAGTGCAAGTGTGTAGTGCAAGTACAGTGTGAGTAGAACACGTTCCTGAGAAACTGAGATTCAGCCACTGAAAAGAGAAAGAGAGAGAGTCAAGCAGGGCCTCAAGTTCCGTGATTGCCCAGTCTGCAAGCCTGCCGTGCTTGCGCGTTGTGTACACTGCCCGCTGTCCGCAGCCAGTCCATACAACAACCTCATTGCTCTATGTAGTGGTTATGCCTAGAGGCTATTCTGCATGCAGCAGACTCTCGGCCTGACATGCATGATGTCCAAAACGGAAAACATGTCATTTGCTTGGAAATGTGCTATTTGAGAAGTCAATCTGCAGAACAAGTTGTTAATTATACTGGGGCTGATAGAATTTACTTTGGAGACACTGGGGCTTTTTATTTTGACAACATCAGTGCTGGTGATGTGAAATTGTTTCCTTTGAAGCATACTCTGTATGCATGGCATGCAAATAATTTTTGTTCCTTTCTGAGGCTGTGGGCATTTTTTGCTTGGCACAGTAAGCCCACCAGTCACTGTAGACGGTCTACCTTTCTGACATTATAACACCAATAGGTTTAAGCCATTTTCAAAGCCGTTTTTCAACTCTTTTGCCTTGCCTGCCTTATGGGCATTGCAGTGTCCGCTCGCGTCTTGTAACAACTTGTTAACTTGAAATTAACAAACTAACAAACTTTAAGCCATTGTATTACATAGTTAGTTAGTTAACTTGCTTCCTATTAAAACTTGCTAGGTAATCTCTATTGTAAATGCAGCTGGGTTGATTGCAATCTACCCGAGTTGACAATGTATAACGCGCCGTCATACTATAATAGGTGCAGTTTTTCTTTATGTAAAAATGGTTTTCAAAAACCTTGTCACCTATTCGGTATGAATAAACACCATATTGGTTAAATTGAAGCTGTGTGCGACAGAGGTCCGACAAGTTGATCAACGCTAATTTTTTTTGCTAAATCTATCTACATGTAGTACATGCTTGCTTGCTTGTTCTGTTAGTGGCTTAATGTGGCATTTACAAGTGCTGCCACCACCCTCGCGAGTCTTTGATGGACTGCTCAATTGATGTAGGCCAAGTCTCGCTGTGTCTTAAGTTCTGTGAAGAACCTTAAGCATGAGGATGATGTTTGTCTTCTTGATTTGGCGATGTTTTACTGATACTCATCAGACATTCATAGAAACACATCTGGTGACGCTAGTCTGCAATGCAGGTAACTATTATTCCCGAGGAGAAACATAAACAGAACCACACCCCTGAGATTGACAAGCTACGCAACATGATGGCAGCTGTACATACATACAAAAGGCCTCATATATGACTTTGCTGAAGTATGCACGCAGAGGTAAGTACCACCCGTAAAGGAAAACAGTGAACAAACCTAGTGCAAAAATGCTAGTGGGAACCTAGTGCAAAAATGCTTGCGCCTCACAGATTTGATCAATACCGGCCTCACTTCTTAATCTGAAGCTCAGGTACCCCAAACCTATGTCCCAGGAATTGACATCAATTTTGAGCAACTCCCTTATCGACAAGCTGGGCAGCTGCAGAATAGGAGCAGCCGCACTTGCATCACTGGTTTGCACTTGGGCGCATCTGCCGGGGAACAGCATCGCTCACACCTGCATGTAATTTTATGCAGCGGGCTGATCTTTTGGTAAGGATCACTGCTTGCATTTCATATTTCATACAAGCGCCAGCACGGCGCTGGTGCGCAGGCACTGGTTTTGCATCAAGAAGCACGCACGCGCAAGCACACCTTGGAAGTCTTACATGCGCTGGTATGGCACCTAAAAGTCCTTAGCGCGTTTGGCATTCCTGGATCAGACTTGGTATGCTATGACAACAAGAAAGACAAATGAACCACTGTGAATGACAAGCTGCAGGCTGCCACGAGAAAACGCATTTGGAGGGTGCCAGCGCTGTGCACGCACCTGCATTCACTGCCGTGGAAAGCGCCAGAATGCGGCGCTTGGACTCCTCGCGCTCCTGCGCAAACGTGGTCTGCAGGCGGGCAAGCTCTGCCTGGTCCGTCGTGCCTGCGACGGATGTGTGTGTGTGTGTGTGTGTGTGTGTGTGTGTGTGAAAGACCCCTGCAAAGCCAGCATGATCCCTGCAAAGCCAGCATGACCCCTGCAAAGCCAGCATGATCCCTGCTCCCCAAAAGTACCTGCCCCTTCTCTGTCACACCTCACTGTCACAGTCACGCCTCACTGTCACAGTCACACCTCACTGTCACCGCAACACCTCACTGTCACCGCAACACCTCACTGTCATAGTCACACCTCACTGTCACAGTCACACCTCACTGTCAAGGTCACACCTCACTGTCAAAGTCACACCTCACTGTCACAGTCACGCCTGGCCTCACCCACACGCTGCACTGATGGGCGACACTCAGGGCGCAGCCCATCTAACAGGATGATCGCACCCATGATGCACTGATGCGCGACTTGCAGGGTGCAGCCCACCTGACAGGATGGCCTGCCGCTCGGTCTCCTTATCAATCTCCTCTCGCAGCACGCGCCGCAGCTCGTCCTCGCGCCTGGAGGCCTGGCGCGCCAGCGCGCTTGCCTCTGCCTCCCCGTCCGCTTTTGCTACCGGATGATTACTCGCCCTGGCGTGTGTAAGAGCCAGCGCACGACCACGAAGGTGACCACCAAGAAGACAATGATGGGGATGAAAAAGAGTAGAAATCATAGAGGAACAGGAAATAAAAGTGAATGAATAAATAAAACGTAAAATACGAAACGAATGAAGCAAACGTAACAAAAACGTAAAAAATGTTGCGTCATGTACCGAGGACGATCGGAGTCGACGAAGCGGGGAGGGGGTGAAGCATGTCCGTGGTGCGAGCATTCATGTGCATGCACGTTTGCACACGTGCGCATGTGTGCATGTGCATGTGAAAGAATCTGACTGCCCTCTTGCTGCTGGCAACAAAAAGCGGAGAGGCCAAGCTGGATGCAAGCTTTCCTGCAGCACTGCAGGCATCCCCCAATCGGCCCGCACACGGCCCGCACAGCCTCTCGGCCCCAAACATGTTATCCATTCCGGACTGTGGTCACCATTTCAGGTCAGACTATGGTCACCATTTCAGGTCAGACTGTGGTCACCGGGCCAGGCGTCTGCCATCCATTTCAGGTAGGGTCGCTGAATACCAGATAGATACCCCGTGCTTTTTTGCAAATTGGCACAGAATTTGGAAAGCTGTCGGAGGGCACGGTCATGCACACGCACCAACATGGCTGTGGCTGCAGGATGCGCCACAAGTCACACGTAACATGCATGCCTACCGTGTGCACTCACTCACGCATGCGCACACACACACACACACACACACGCACGCGCACATACACACACATACACACACGCACGCGCACAAACACACAAAATCACACATGAACACACACACACA
>LFIK01001741.1_pt1 | contig 17402 bp, 17 predicted proteins | sample 643401 | NCBI WGS metagenome assembly LFIK01 (sample SAMN03777447, study PRJNA286221) | soda lake metagenome | biome: soda lake; feature: Kulunda steppe; material: water; isolation source: sample T5-Br brine of Lake Tanatar-5 | place: Russia: Kulunda steppe | collected 2010-07
AGGCGCCGAATCCGAGGCCGACGATCTTCCGGTCCAAGGCCGTCGGCGAGCCGCCGTTCATGCTGTCGATCGCGGGCTGGCTGGCGATCCGCGACGCGGTCAAGAACGCGGGCGGCAAGCCGGAAACCCTTACGGCTCCGGCGACCGGCGAGGCGGTGCTGCGCGCGGTCACCGGGTTCGACAGCCCATGACGACGGAAATGCTGGCGACTATGGGCCCGATCGGAACGGACCGGCTCGCCATACGGCCGCTGACCGACGCCGACGCCCCGGCCTTTGCCGCCATGACCGACGACCCATCGATTACCGATATCATCCATTTTCTGCCGACGCCCTTTGCGATTGACGACGCCACGCGGCTGATCGTCGGCGCCGGCGACGGCCGCGACTGCTTTTTCGGGGTTTGGCGGCGCGATGCGGAGTCATGGGCCGAGCCCATGATCGGAACGGTGGGCGCGCATCTGCGCGGCGAAGACGAAATCGAAATCGGCTATTGGTTTGCCGCTTCCGCGCGCGGCCAGGGGCTGGCGCTGGAAGCGGTGTCGGCTGTCATCAAGGCCTTGGCCGCCGACGTCCCCGGCCGCCGGATTTACGCCGAATGCCGCACCGACAACCGCCGGTCCTGGCGTCTGCTCGAACGCGCCGGTTTCCATCCCACCGGCAACCCCGGCGACCGGCCGGGCCGGGTGCGGTTGGTCTTGGGTAATTCCCTTACCCGGTATTGAGACGGATTAGCGAGATTTCCGGCTGGCCGACCCGATGTGGCGAATTGGAATTGTACACACGCCCCCAATGTTCTAATGTATAAGCAAATTTTCCGACCACGAGGTGCGGTCATGACGATTACAACCCTGACGAGCCGTGAGTTTCAACAGAATGCCAATTTGGCGCAGAAGGCTGCGCGTTCCGGTCCTGTGGTGATCACGAACCGAGGGCAGCCGGTGCATGTGCTGCTGAGCTACGAAGACTATCAGCGGATTACCGGTAAGCGCCGAACGATCGTCGAAGCGCTATCCATGCCGGGACTGGAAGATATCGACTTCGAGCCTCCCCGTTCGCGGGACTTGCCGCGCGCGGTCGACCTGTCCTGATGTACTTGCTTGATACGAACGTTATATCCGAGTTGCGCAAGGTTGGTGGCGGCAAAGCCGACCCGAATGTTGTTGCCTGGCTGTCTGGCCAGGACGCCACCGCCTTTTACATTTCGAGCGTGACGCTCATGGAGTTGGATCTCGGCATTCTGTTGATCGAGAGACGTGATCCGGCACAAGGCGCCCGCCTGCGCGTTTGGATGGATGACTATATTCTTCCGGAGTTCTCGGACCGAACTGTGGCGATCGACACGGCCGTGGCGATGCGCGGTGCCCGCCTTCATGTGCCGGACCCACGCCCCGAGCGGGATGCGTTCATTGCCGCATGTGCCCTTGTCCATGGGATGACGATCGTGACGCGCAATGTGGCCGATTTCGCCCCAATGGGCATTGAAATCATAAATCCATGGGATGGAAGGAATTGATGCATCGTCCGGCCAAGGGCGGACGGTCAGCACGGGCATAGCCTTCATCCATAACGTCGAGCCTAAAAAGGCATCATCGGCAGAGCGCGACGCATTGCATCAGAAACGAGCCGGGTTATCCAACAACTCGCGGACGCGTTGGCGGAGACTTTCGAAAAATTCAACATCAATACTGTTGAGCAAGCCGCGTAATGAAGCCTCTAATCCTTAAAGGCGGGACCAGATCCGACCATGATTGCTTTCATGTATATATTCTGTATGTTGGTCTGGGGTCTAAATTTCATTGCGGTAAAAATACAGGGAACCCCAGTTAGTCTTGAAGAATCATTGGGCTACAGACTGGCAATAGCAAGCGTGTTGTTTCTTGCGCTGGCTGCCAAACTTGGCATATCCCTGCGAAGCGTCCCGCGCGATTTCTTATTCATATCACTGTTCGGCCTGTGTAATTTTGCGCTCAGCTATCTTTTTCTCTATTACGCGACCATCTTCAGCACCGCCGCGCTCGTTACCCTGGTTTTTTCGATGAAAACCGTGATGACGCCGATTGCGCTTTCGATTTTCCTGAAAGACCCTCTGGAGCCCCGTATTCTGACCGGCGGGGTGATCGGCTTCCTCGGAGTCGGCACGTTGCTTTACCCGTCGTTCGACCTTGGTGTTTCTCAGGTCGGTGGGGTGGCGCTCGCCGTCGTCGGGACCGCGATCACCGCTCTTGGCGATGCTGCGCCAGCCCGAAACGCAAGACACGGGATAGATCCCGTTCGCGCGAATTGCATCGGATTTCTCGTCGCAACGGTGTTCATCATCCTGGTGTGCGTGGTTCAGGGGCGCGGCTTTGCGGTCTCCGTCTCGCCGTCTTACCTGGGCGCATTGCTTTATCTGGCGATCGTTGCATCGTTTCTTGCCTGGCGGCTTTATTTGAAGCTCGTGGACCGCATCGGTGCGGCACGCAGCGGCTTCATGGTTGCCCTGTTTCCGGCGGTAGGGGGTATCGCATCGGTTCTGTTGGGGGAGTCGGAGCCCAATCGATTCTTGATACTCGGCTGCCTGCTGTCCTCGCTGGGCGCGGCATACGCCCTTGGGATCAACCGATATCGGCCGTCCTTCCTGCGGTGGCGCCAACCGTCACCTAAAATCGAATGAGACGATGGAGGGCCACCGGCAACCCCGGCGACCGGCCGGGGCGGGTGCGATCGGTGTGTGCAAGTATCCGTCTAATCAATCCCGGAGGTTCTTGGATCCTGACTTTAGCGGCCTCGACTTGACCGGATCAGGCAATGCCTTCGAGGCCCTTTCGCTCTGCCAGATTGAGCAACTTCAGGGCAGGGCCTCGTGGTTTCTTGATACCCTGCTCCCATTGGGCAATGGTCGATTTCGTTACGCTCAGATACGCGGCCAATACCGGCTGCGAAACGTGAAAGCGCTCGCGCAAAGCCTTAACCTCCTCCCCGGAAAACTCTCGCACCGGCGATAGGCATAGTGCGTCGAACTCTCTCATCGTCACAGAATCAATGACGTCGGCATCATATAGCGACTGCGCCGATTCATGAACGGAGTCCAAGATGCTGCTAAGTTTTTTCGTTACCATGCTTTACCTCCACAAGGGCCCCATTGCGAAGCGCCTCGGTCAATTTCTCATCCGGTAGTGATAGGTACGTTTTTGACAATTTCTTCAACGCCTTGAGTTCGTGCGCAGAGATGTTGTCTTCCTAGTTCTTCGCAAAACAATAGAGAAAGAAGGCCCTATCGCCAGAATGAAATGCGATCAACGTCCTATAGCCACCAGACTTACCCTTGGCTTTACCTGCAACCCGTTTCTTGATAAGACCGCCGCCTAATTTTGCGTCGAAAAGTCCTTGACTAATTTCTTCGACCGCCTGCGACAGCACTTCGTCGCTCAACTCGGATTCTTTGCGCGCGAATCCCTTGGCATGAAAAATGCGCATTCGTCCCTCTTGTTAATGATTTTCATGAAATTACCAAGGGCCCTTAAAACGGTTCGGGCTGAATCTTTATGGCCTTAATGTATATCACTAAGTGCTATATTTCAACAGAAAAATTACGTTCACAGGAGCCGATGAGCGCTCCTATGGGGCTGTTCCGTTCCATCGCTCAGAGGTCAGCGCGGCGCCTGAGCTTGATTATAGGATCGGGTCGGACAGATTTTCGCCCCTGCTCAGCACGTCTCCAGAAACCGAGCCTTGATCCGGTCCAGCGCCTCGCCCGGCGGCAGGTCGCGCAGGGCCTGGTTGAAGATTTCGACCTCGATCGGGCCGGCATATCCGGCCGTCTCGATCTTTTGGCGCAGGCCGGGCAGGTCGATGCAGCCATCGCCCATCAACCCCCGGCCCAGCAGCATGTCGGGCAGCGGGACGATCCAGTCATTGACGTGGAAGCCCAGGATACGTTCGGGGTCGAGGGCGGCGATTTCTTGGGCGACGTCGGGGTCCCACCAGACATGGTAGACATCGACCGCAACGCCGACCGTATCGGCGGGCAGGGCGGCGGCCATCTCGCGGGCTTGTTTCAGCGTCACGACCACCGACCGGTCGGCGGCGAACATGGGATGCAGCGGCTCGATCGCCAGCTTTACCCCGGCATTGCGGGCGTGGGGAACCAGCGCGGCGATGCCGTCGGCGACCATGGTCCGCGAGCCTTCCAGATCGTGGTTGACCACGCCGCCGACCACCAGCACCAGCGTGTCGGTGCCCAACTCGGCGGCCTCGTCGATCGCGCGTTTGTTGTCGTCAAGCCGCTCGGCGCGCGCGGCGGCGTCCGGCGCCGGGAAGAACCCGCCCCGGCACAGGCTGGAGACCCGAATGCCGGCATCGCGGAGGACCTTGGCCGACCGGTCGAGGCCGTATTCGGCCACCGGTTCGCGCCACAGCCCGACCCAGCCGATATCGCGCGCCGCCAGGGCGTCGGCGAGATCGGGGATCGAATAGGCCGGGATGCTGGCCTGATTGAGGCTCAGATGGGAAAGTTGGGGCCGGGAGTGTTGGGTGTCGCTTGTCATATCAAGTCCCTTCCTGGTCGATCAGCCGTCGATTCCGGCCTGGGCCAGGACCAGCCGCATGCGATAGGTGGCCAATGGCGGGTCGGCCAGCAGTTTTGCCTGGTCGGCCAGCCGGAAAAGCTCCGCCAGATGCAGGACCGACCGGCCGCTTTCCTGGCCCTGAACCATCCGGAAATGGTTCTGATGGCCATTCAGCCAGGCCAGGAACACGATGCCGGTTTTATAGTGCCAGGTCGGCGTCTTGAAGATGTGGCGCGATAGCGGCACGGTCGGGGCCAGGATCTCGTCGAACTTGGCCGTGTCGCCAGCATCCAGCGCGGTCAGCGCCGCCGAGGCCGCCGGGGCGATGGCGTCGAAGATGCCAAGCAGAGCGTCGCTGTGATGGCTGCCGTCGCCCTTGATCAGGTCGGCAAATCCGAAATCGTCGCCGGTATACATCCGCAGGCCCAGCGCGGCGGTTTTTCGGCGCAGAGTGATTTCCCGCTCGGCGTCCAGCAGCGACATCTTGATGCCGTCGATCCGGTCCTTGTGGGTTTCAAGCAGGCCGAGGAAGGTTTCCGTCGCCGCGTCCAGGTCGCGGCTGCCCCAATAGCCCGCCAATTGCGGGTCGAACATATCGCCCAGCCAATGCAGGATCACCGGCTTGTCGCGCCGGCCGATGACCCGGTCATAGACCTTGATATAGTCCTCGGCCGAGGCGGCTGCCTTTGCCAGATGGCGCGAGCACATCAAGACGACCTGGGCGCCCTGGTCTTCGATATAGGCGCATTGTTCCTCGTACGCCTTTTCGATGGCGCCGAGATCCGGGGTCGCGTCGGCGGGCAACTGGTCGGTGTTGGCCCCGCAGCCCAATTTGCCGCCGACGGCCTTGGCCTCGGCCGCGCTGCGGGCGATCAATTCGCGGGCTGTGTCCCAGCCCAGCCCCATGCCGCGCTGGGCGGTGTCCATGGCGTCGGCCACGCCCAGCCCATGCGCCCAGAGGTGTCGGCGGAATGCCATCGTCGCATCCCAGTCGATGGCGACCTCTTCGCGCGGATTGATATCGGCCAGCGGGTCGGCGACCACATGGGCCGCCGCCATGGCGACACGGCTTTTCAGCCCGTCCGTGTTGGGCCGGTAAGGCGATGGCGCGCCCGGGGTGTAGTCTTCCAGGCGCCGGTTTGTCTGCGGGAGACGCAGCGTTGGTGCGGAGTCCGTCATGATCGGGGTCCTTTCCAGGTCCTAGGCCCTAAACATCTAGCGCCAGGGGACTGACATCAATCGCCCGGCGCTCGGCCGTCGATTGCAGGCTCAGTTCGGCCAATTGAATGCCCTTGGCGGCGGCGAAGAAGTCCCAGGGGAATGCCTCGCCCAGTGCGACATGGCGCAGGAACAGTTCCCATTGGGTCTTGAACGCGTTGTCGAACGGCCGGTTGCCCGGAACCACCGCCCAATCGGCGCGATAGTCGTGGGTGTCCGGAGAGTCGGGGTTCCAGACCGGCTTGGGCGTGTTGGTCCGGTGCTGGCTGTGGCAGCCCCATAGCCCGGCGACGGCGCTGCCATGGGTGCCGTCGACCTGGAAAATCACCAACTCGTCGCGATGCACGCGGGTCGTCCAAGAGGCATTGATCTGAGCCACGATCCCGCCGGCCAAGTCGAAAACGGCATAGGCGGCATCGTCGGCGGTGCATTCATAGGTCTTGCCCGCCTCGTCGACCCGTTGGGGGATGTGGGTGGCGGCATGGCAGTAAACGGAATTGACGGTCCCGAACAGGTTTTCCAGCACATATTGCCAATGCGGCATCATGTCGACGACGATGCCGCCGCCGTCTTCCTTGCGGTAATTCCATGACGGCCGCTGGGCCGGGTGCCAATCCCCTTCGAACACCCAATAGCCGAAGTCGCCTTTTACCGACAGGATGCGGCCGAAATAGCCGCTGTCGATCAGGCGTTTGAGCTTCAGCAGGCCGGGCAGGAACAGTTTGTCCTGAACGATACCGTTGCACAGCTTCTTCTGGCGGGCGAGTTTCGCCAGTTCCAGCGCCGTTGCGGTATCTTCGCTCAGCGGCTTTTCAGCATAGATATGCTTGCCCGCCTCCATGGCCTTGCGCACGGCGGAGGCGCGCCGCTGGGTGGTCTGGGCGTCGAAATAGACCTGGATCTCGGGATCCTTGATCGCCGCGTCCAGGTCGGTGGTCCAGCGATCGATGCCGAAACGCCCGGCCAGTTCTTTCAGCTTGGCCTCGTTCCGGCCAGCCAGGATGGGTTCGGGCCAGATCGTTCGGCCTTGGCCGAGCTGAACCCCGCCTTCGGCCCGAATGGCGGCGATTGACCGTTCCAGATGCTGGATGCTGCCCATGCGTCCGGTGACGCCGTTCATCAGGATGGGGATCGTGATCCTGTCCATGAGGTCTTGCCTTTCCATGTATACGCTGCCTGCCGGCACGCGGCCGGCCGACGGTTGATCAAAAGAGGGTCAGGAAGCGCCGTTTTGGCGCCGCAACAGCCGGTAGACCGGCGGTCCCACCAGGACGAGGACGATGACGGCGATCATCGTTGCGCTCATCGGGCGGGTGAAATAGGGGAGGAACGAGCCGTCGGCGAGCAGGATCGACCGCCGCAGATTGGATTCCAGCAATGGGCCCAGCACCATTCCCAGTATGATGGGCGCCGGATGGACATCGACCTTTTTCAGCAGATATCCGACGACACCGGCCGCCACGGCGATAAAGACGTCGTTGATGTTGTTTTGGATCGAATAGGCGCCGATGACGCAAAGCAGCGCGATCACCGCCAGAATATAGGGGCGCGGCAGCGCCATCATCCGGGCCAGCGGCCGTGCGGCCATCAGACCGACGAACAGGATGAAAATCAGCGCCATCAAGAACGCCAGATAGACGGTCGACACGAATTCCGGATTGCCGGTGAATAGGGCCGGGCCTGGGCTGAGGCCGTGGAACAGCAAAGCGCCGATAAGGACGGCGGTCATGGGGTCGCCGGGAATGCCCAGCGTCATCATGGGCACGAGGGCCCCGCCGACGCTGGCATTGTTCGACGATTCCGCCGCGGTCAATCCGTCAGGGCTGCCCCGGCCAAACGAAGAGCGGTCTTTGGAGAACCGCTTGGCGACGCCATAGGCGGCGATCGAGGCGATCGATCCCCCCGCGCCGGGCAGGATGCCGATCGAAACGCCGACCAGCGCCGAGCGCACCACGGTAACACTGCGGCGTAGAACTTCCCGCAGCGAGCGCCAGACGCCGACGACCTTTTGGTGCACCGAAAACCGGCCGCGATCCTCGAGCTGGCTGAAAAGCTCGGCGAAACCGAAAAAGCCGATCATCAGCACGACCATTTCGATGCCGCCCGAAAGCTGAGCCGTGCCGCCGGTAAAGCGCGGCCATGCGGTGATCGGGTCGCGCCCGATCGTCGCCAATAACAAGCCGATGATGCCGCCGATCAGACCGCGCAGGGTCGAGCCCGGTGACACATAGGCAACCAGCGTCAACCCCATGACCGCCAGAACGGCATACTCCCAGGTGCCGAATTGGCGGGCGATCTGGGCCATCAACGGCGAGAACAGCATCAGCACGGCCAACCCGACAATGCCGCCGAACACCGACGCGCCGGTGGCGAGCCCGATGGCGCGGCCCGTCTCGCCGTTCTGGGACATGGGATAGCCGTCAAGCGCGGTGGCGATGGCCGACGGCGTGCCGGGGATGTTCACGAGAATGGCCGCCAAGGCGCCCGCATAGACCGACGCGATATAGACCGCGATCAGAAAGGCAATGGCGACTTCCGGCGATAGGCCAAAGGTCAGCGGCGTGAACAATGCCAGCGCCATGGTCGATGACAGGCCCGGCAAGGCACCGAACAGTATGCCGATCACCACCCCCAGTCCGACGGCCGCAATGGTGGTCGGCTGAAGTATGATGTGGATGCCGGCGCCGTAGAGATTCAACAGATTGGAGAGGATGTCCATTGCCGCCGTCCCGTTAGCCCATGATGCCGAGAGGCAGGCGCACACCGGCGACCCGCGCGAAGACGAGATAGAGGACGACGGCCGCTGCGGCGGCCACGGCCAGCGCGGCACCCGCGCGGCCCAGGGTCCATTCCTCGGTGGGTGTTAGAATGGCGATGGTTGCAAAGGCGGCGGCCGTGGCGGTCAGATGAAAGCCGATGACCGGCAAGGCAAAAGCGGCGGCGAACAAGACGGCTGCTGCAATCGCAACCCGACCTATCGTTCCCCAGTCGGGATTGACCGGCGCCGCCGGCCGGATCATCAGGGCATAGATCGCGATCCAGAGCCCGAAGACGGCCAGTAAGACCGCCAGAACACGAGGCATGAAGGCGGGCGGCCCGCCCATACCCCAGTTATGGTCGGGATAAGCCGCGCTGAAATAAAAAATCAGTCCCGCCAGGATCCAGCAGGCATAGGACAGCAGCATATCCGGACTGAGCAACGCGGCGGCGCGTTGGTTCATGGGCATGTTCCCCAGCAGACGGCCAGAGCCCCGTCCCGGCAGTGTCCGCCGGGCCGGGGCCGTTGGGTTAAGGTTCGATCGAACGGCTTTCGATAACCGGAGTTACTCGACCCGCAGATCCAAGCTGTCGACCAGATCCTCGAGAATGGGGTTCCACTCGTCGAGCATGGCGGCAAACGCCGCGCTGCCTTGGAAATCGACGCTGATATACATGCTGCCCAGATCGTCGATCAGGTCTTCGTTCTCAAAGGTCTCGGCAAGCGCGCCTTCCCAGGTTTCGATGATGGAGGCCGGCGTTCCTGCCGGGGCATAAAGCCCGCCGCCCATGCCTGACAGCACGAAATCGACACCCTGTTCGCTGAATGTCGGGATGCCTTCGTGTAGGTCGTCGCGCTCGGCCAGGGACACACCGAGAACCCTCAGGGCGCCGCTGTCGACCTGGCTGGCCGCGGCCACCATCGGCACCATGGCGCCGTCGACCTCGCCGCCCAGAACCGCCTGGACGGCGCCGGCGTCGCCTTCATAGGGAATGAACCGGCCGTTGATGCCGGCGGCGTCGGCAAAGGCCGCCGCGGCAACGTGAACGCTTGTGCCGGTGCCGGAATTGCCGAAGGAAACCACGTCGTCCATGCCGGCCTCGAGGAAGGCGTCGAGCGACTCATACGGCCCCTCGGCATCGACGACGAGCACGAACGGCGATGAATAAGGCAGCGCGATCGGGATGTAGTTGTCCATCTCGAAGGGCGGCATTGAGGTCCATTGGGACAGGACATGAGTGATGGAGAACACACCGATGGTATGGCCGTCGGGATCGGCGTCGGCCACGTCGGCGGCACCGACGATTCCACCGCCTCCGGCGCGGTTGTCGACAACGACGGTGTTATCCAGAACGTCTTGCAAATACGGAGCCCAGATCCTGACGGCGACATCCGTCCGGCCGCCGGTGCCCCAAGGCACCACGACGAAGATGTCGTCTTCGGGGAAGGCTTCGTGGTCCGATGCCATGGCCGGGCCGCTCATGCCCCCGCTGACGCTGAAGCCGGTCGCGGCAAGGGCCAGCGCCGGAATGATGGCTGTACTCATTCGGAATTTCATCGGTTCTTCCTCCCGTTTTGGGACCGCCGTTGAGACGACAACGCCTGGCGCGGTGTCGATGCGGACTCTTCTACAGATGGATCATATATGATATACGATCAAGTCGGCAAGTCATTCCATGATAGGCGCTACGATACGCGAAGGGCTTCCGTGATCGATGGTATGCTGTTAATCAGGGCGCCGAAGCGGTAAGGGACCGAGCCTATCCAGAATGGGGGCCTATCCAGAATGGGGGCCTATCCAGAATGGGGCGGCCGGTCTGGATGCCGGTCTGGATGATTGTCGGGAGGCTGAGCAGAACGATGCGCAACGCGGCGTTCGAGGGGGCGGGGCCCATGTCGGTGGAGCCTATCGCGGATGATCCAATCCGGGTGCGTTATGGCGCCGAAGCAGGCCGGTCCAAATCCGAAGCGGTCTATAGCGCCCTGCGCCGGTCGATTCTAGAGGCCGAGATCCCGCCGCTGAGCCGCTTGATCATTGCGGATATCGCCGGCCGACTCGGCGTCAGTTCCATTCCGGTTCGCGAGGCTCTCGCCAAGCTGCAAGCCGATGGCTTGGTGGTCATCGAACCCTATATCGGCGCCCGTGTAACCGGTTTGGCCGAAGAGGCGATCGACGAAATCTTTCATCATCTCGAATCTTTGGAGGGATATACGACCCAGGTCGCCTGCCGCAAGGCGTCGCCGGATCAATTGGCCGCGATCGAGGGGATGCTCCGCGTCATGGATTCGCTGGTCCATGACCCGGCGCGATGGTCGGTGAAGAATGCCGACCTGCACCATTTGATCTGCGATATCGCTGATGCCCCGGTGGCCAAGGCTTTGTTGAGTCAGGTCCTCGACCATTGGTACCGACTCTCACACTATTATATGCGAGACGTGTTCGCCGAACGTGTGCAAAAGGCCCAGGCCGATCATTGGCAATTGTTCGCCGCCATGTCCAAAGGGGCTTGCGACGAGGTGGCGGCGATCGTCCGCAATCACAATCGGCAGGCCCGACAGGACTATCTCAGCCGGACTCAAATATCGACGACCCGCCCAGCGTGATCAGGCGTCAAATGGAGCACTTTCCAGCGCCGCGTCAAACTTGTTGCGCCATTTGACGATATCGTTCGACCGCAGCACATCCATGAGCGCGGCGTGCCGGTGGCGGCGCTCTTCCAGCGGCATGCTGAGCGCGCGCTGTAGCGCCTCGGCGACGTCCTCGACATCGTAGGGATTGACGATCAGGGCATCGCCCATTTCCTGCGCCGCACCGGCGAAGCGGGATAGCACAAGCACGCCGGGATCTTCGTTGTCCTGAGCGGCGACATATTCCTTTGCGACCAAATTCATGCCGTCGCGCAGCGGCGTTACGAGGCCGATCCGTGCCATTCGATAGAAGCCCAAAAGCGTCTTGCGGGCAAAGCTCTTATTCAGATAGCGGATTGGCACCCAGTCGAATTCGGCGAATTTGCCGTTGATGTGGCCCGCCGAGGTTTCCAGTTCCCGCCGGATGACGTTGTATTCTGGAACGTCCGTTCGGGTCGGCGGGGCGATCTGCATGAAAGTCACCCGGCCGCGATTGTCGGGATAGGTGTCCATCAGGGCTTCGAACGCTTGGAAACGCTGGTAAAGACCTTTGGAATAATCGAGCCGGTCGACACCGATGATCAGGTCGCGATCGCCCAGGCTGGCCTTCAGCCGTTCCGTCTGGCGCGAGGTCAGCGCCGAGTGGGCGTCGCGTTCGATTTCAGCGGTTTCGACCGATATGGGGAAATGCCCGACCGTCAGGGTCCGGCCGTAAGCGCGCACCCGCTTGTCGTCGATGATCTCGCCGCCTGCCTCCTCGATGATATAGCTGACAAAGGCGTCCACATCCCGCTTGGTCTGGAAGCCTACGACGTCATAGGCGCACAGCGACCGCACCAGGTTCTCGTGATTGGGCAGGGCAAGCAGGATTTCCGGCACGGGAAATGGGGTATGGAGGAAGAACCCGAGCCGTTGCTGGTGCCCCATTTGCCGCAACTGTTCGCCCAGCGGCAAGAGGTGATAGTCGTGAACCCAGACCTTGTCGTCGGGTTTCAGCATCGCTGAGAGTTTGCCGGCGAACAGCGCGTTGACGCGCAAATAGCCAGCATAGGTTCGGCGGGAGAATTCCGTCAGATCGAGGCGATAGTGAAACAGGGGCCACAAGGTCGAATTCGCGAAGCCGTTGTAGTATTCCTCGTAATCGCGCTGGCTGAGGTCAAGTGTGGCAAATGTGATCTTGTTGGAGTCGAACAGTTTCGGTTCCGGATCCGGCGCCGAGACGACCTCGCCTGACCATCCAAACCAAATGCCGCCCTGGGCCTTGAGGGCGGCATGCATGGCAACGGCCAATCCGCCTGACGCGGATTTTTTGTCGTCTATCGGCGCGACACGGTTCGAAACGACGACCAATCGGCTCAAAAGGCTTCCTCCCAACTCTTGCTCAGCTTCATCGCTGAATTGATCAGCCCGACCATCGAATAGGATTGCGGGAAATTGCCCCACAATTCGTTGGTCTTCGGATCAATGTCTTCCGACAGCAGGCCGAGAGGGTTGCGTGCCGCGAGCAGCGCTTCGAACATTTCCCGAGCCTCCTCACGACGGCCGATCGCGGCCAAGGCATCAACATACCAGAAGCTGCAGATCGTGAAGGCGGTTTCAGGTTCGCCAAAATCATCGGGTGCATGATACCGGTATAGATGCATGCCCTTTTTCAGATACGTTTCGGCCGCCGCAACCGTTCCCAGATATTTCGGGTCGTCTGCAGCGACGAAACCCAATTCGTGCAGCAGCAGCAAGGCGGCGTCGATGTTCTTGCCGCCGAAGCTTTCGACGAAGCTATTCTGCTCTTTGTCGAACGCCTTTTCCATAATGACCTCGCGAATCGCGTCGGCTTCGCGGCGCCAGCGCTGCGATTCCTGCGGCAGCCCCAGCTTATTGCCGATCTTGGACAGCCTGTCGCAGGCGGCCCAGCACATCACTGCCGAAAATGTATGGACGCGCTCGCGTGTGCGCAACTCCCACAAACCGGCATCGGGGGTGTTCCAGACCTTGACCGCTTGTTCGCCCAGTACTTTGAGCCGCTGAAAAAGCTGGATCGTGCCCGGCTGCTCGACCCGCTGGTCGAAAAAGGCCTGTGCGGCGGCAAGAATGACGGCACCATAGCTGTCGTTTTGGACCTGTGTTGCCGCCTGATTGCCGGTGCGCACCGGTCCCATGCCACGATATCCGGCGAGCGCCGGTGCCGAGGTTTCCTCCATCCCTTTTTTCGACAAGGTAATCGAGAACAGCGGGTCGAGATAGCCGTCCTTGGACGAGGTCACGACGTTGTTGATATAGTGAAGATAGCGTTCCATCGTTCGGGTCGCCCCCAGACGATTGAGGGCGTGAACGACGAAATACGAATCGCGCAGCCAGCAGAATCGGTAATCCCAGTTCCGCTCAGAATGGGGGGCTTCGGGAATCGACGTTGTGATCGCGGCCAGAATGGCGCCTGTTTCTTCGAACGAACACAGTTTCAATGTGATGGCCGCGCGGATCACGGCGTCCTGCCATTCGAACGGTATGGTCAGCCCGCGCGAGAATTCCCGCCAATACATATCGGTCTTTTCGAGGAAGTCTTCCGCCGTGCGGCCGATCGGTGCGGTCAGGCTTTCGTCTGGCCCGAAGAAGATGTGGATCGGTTCTTCCAGCATGAACGCGGTTTCTTCGACGATATACGAGATCGGCGCATCGGTGGTCAGCCGCTTGCTGAGACCGGAATCCACATAGCGGATATGATTGCTGCCGCGTGTCATCTCGGGCTTGATGGCATTGTAGCCGAAAGTCGGGCGATATCTCAGGCATATGCGGGCGTGGCCCTTGGCCGGCCTGATGATCCGGACGATGGTCGATGGCCGATGCATCCGATCGAATTGCGGAAAACGCGGGGCGAAGTCGATGACCTCGACCGACTGCCCGCGGGTGTCGTGCAGGGTTGTGACCAAAACGGCCGAGTTGCGGCGATAGGCCTGCTCGGCATGGGAAAAATCTTCGACCTCGATCGCTGCAAAGCCGCCGGTTTCGTCGGAATCGGGGGTGGCGTCGTCGGGTGTTGCATTGAGAAGCGCGTTGAATATCGGATCGCCGTCCAGGCGGGGAAAACAGCCAAAAACGATACGCGCATTGCGGTCGATCAGGCTCGCGATCGTGCAATTGCCGATGACTGCGAGATTGAGGTCGTGTTCGGCGTGAAGCGTCATGAAGCCAAAGGTCCCATTATAGTTTGCGCCGCATAGTGCCGGCATTCGATGAAAGGTGGCGGGCAAGTCGCCATCATCTTTGTATACGAAAGGTTGTTCAATAGGCGAGCGTCTTCAACCAATCAATGAATTCCGGGACCGTCGGTGTTCGCCACTGGGCCTGCGTCGGCTCGCGGTCACCGACTTGAATGGCGACCCCGCCGGCTTGGATCGCCGCGGCGAATCCGTCTTCGTCTGTCGTGTCGTCGCCGGCGAATACCGGTCGACGGCCATTGAAAGGGGGCGTAGCCATCAAGGCGTCCACGGCGCTGGCCTTGTTGATGCCCACGGGTTTGAATTCGATGACTTTCTTGCCGTGGATGGAATGGATGATGCCGGCGAACCGTTCCTGGATCCGGGCCTCGGCGTCGAGAAGGGCGCCGAGCTGGTGGTCGGCATTGCGGTAATGGACGGCGATCGCCAGTCCCTTGTGCTCTATCGTCAGGCCGGGCGCGTCTTCGGCCGTCTGAGTCAACATTCTGTCGACTTCGATCAGGGGTTCGGGCGGTGCGTCGTGGCGGATGATCGTGCCGTCGGCCCGCCGCAACTCCAAACCGTGCTGGCCCGCGGCCGAAAGCTTCAGCGGGGCGAATATCCGGTCAAGCGACACCAGGGTGCGGCCGGACACGAGCGCCAGCGCGCCATCCAACTGGTCATGAAGGCGTTCGAGCAACTCAACCAGTCCCGGCGACAATGTAACCATTTCGGGCCGGTCGACGATTTCCACTAAAGTGCCGTCGACATCGAGAAACAGGGCAATCGGCTCTGAGTCCAGCTTGAGCGCCGATAGCGGCGGGATCGGCGGCGATGGCGTTTGGTCTTCTGGCACGTCAGGCTGTCCCTCGGTCATGATGGTGCGGGCATCGGGTCGGTCATGGCAGGGCCATCCGCCGCAAGATAGTCCCAGTCTAGCCGAACGCAACCGCAGACTGGGGGACAGCATGGTACATCCGCCCAGTTCAAACGATCCGTCAGCGGCTCGCAAGGGATGATTTGCCAGGTTACCGGTTGGTAATGCGTCCGTCAGTGTGCGGGGTAGAGGGAGGCAGCCATGACGCAGGTGCAGACGTCTATAGTAGGCAGAGAGCCGAAGGCCGCAGAATTCTTTGGGTTCCGCGCCAATGCGCAAGCGGTGCCGCGGGGTGGACGGCCTTCAGACGCGGGGCGCTGGGTTCATTTTCGCCTTGCGTCCATGGGCTCGAGACCCCATATTTTGCAGTGCGGCATACAGGTCGCGCTAATGCCGTAACGCACTCTTTTTGGGCGTTTCCTCCCTAAACTCGGGCCGCGATTTTGCGGCCCGTTTTTTTTGTGGGCCACTACACGCGTACTCTACTCCATATCAGTCGCGTTCACCGTGCGCAATGGCCAATCGGCAGTCAATCAGCCCGTCGGTCAATCGCCCCGCATCATTTGATTCACGTCAATTGACCGGTATCAATCGCATTGCGCGGTCGCGGAGGGTGACAACGCCGAATTGGGGTCGACGGTGGCGATGCGTGCGACAAGGTCTGCCATGTGGCTCGACAGAGGCCGCAGATAGGATTTTCGTGTCAAAGCCGCTTCGTCCATATAGAGATCGCGGTTGATCTCGATCTGCAGGGCATGAATGCCGTCGTCTGGCCGGCCGTAATGACGGGTCGTGTACCCCCCGGCATAGGGAAAATTCCGAACGACATTGAATCCCCGCGCCTGTAGCGCTGCTTCGGCCAAATCGGTTACCGCCGGGCTGCAGGCGTTACCATAGGCGTCCCCCAAAACGAAGTCGACCCGGCTGCGCGCCGACCCATGCGGCGGAATCGGATTGCTCGACGGCATCGAATGGCAATCGATGAGGATGCAATGGCCGAAGCGATGCTTTGTGGCCTGAATCAATTCCCACAGCTTGCCGTGATAGGGGCGGTAGTGTCGATCGATACGGGACAGAGCTTCGGCGAATCGAAGCTTCCGGCGATAGATTGATTTGCCGTGGGAAACGATGCGCGCCACCGTACCCAGGCCTGCAGCGACCCGCGGTGAACTGACATTGACATAGTCGGGCAGGGGGTCGGCGAACATGCCGGGATCCAGTTCGAAGGGCTCACGGTTGACGTCGACGTAAGCGCGCGGAAACAACGCCTTGATCATTGGGGCGCCAAGCGCCGCGGCCGGCGCGAAGATCTCGTCGACGAAACAGTCTTCGGATTTGCGCAAACTGATCGGATCCAGACGACTGACGGAATAAAAGTCGTCGGGATAAGCACGCCCGCTATGCGGCGATGCCAAAACCACCGGAATCAATTGCGTGTCGGGTGTCGTGACGACGACCCCATGATCGGTGCCCCCGCTCGGCGCCGGTGGTTGGGTGTCGTCGGTATGGCTGAATTCGACCTTATCCATACCGACGAGTCATAGCCCGATTCCCCCGTTCTGTCATCCGCCATGGAGGGGTTTTCAGACGGCTTTCTGCACCATTGGGTGCAGGATTCCACGCTATCGGCCTCCGATCGATTTTCGGCCAACGAAAGTCTTGCGAACACCAACCGACGATGCTAAATGCTGCGCACCTTTTGCGGTCGCGCGGCTTCGGCAGCGGCGCAGAACGGCTTGGGCGCGTAGCTCAGCGGGAGAGCACTACGTTGACATCGTAGGGGTCACTGGTTCAATCCCAGTCGCGCCCACCACCGAAACCCTCAGGGAAACCTGGGGGTTTCGTCGTTTCAGGCCTCCCCCGAAACCGGTTTGACCGGTCGACTTGCCGTGATACGCGCCGTGTAATTATCTTCCAGGGCCCGAATGCTGCCCTGCATGTAGTCTGGATGATGGTGCGCGTATAGCTCGGTCGTTGTCGCCATCGAGTGCCCAAGGTACCCGGCGATCTCCCAAAGCGGCACGCCTTTCTGCGCCTGCCAGGTGCCGCACGTATGCCTCAGCGTGTGGGGCGTCACATCCACCTTGTAGACGACGTTACCGTCCTTATCACGCTCGTCGGTCGGTACGACGAATCCGGCTTTCCGGCAGGCATGAGCAAAGGATTTCTTTACGGATCCGA
>LFIK01001742.1_pt1 | contig 17397 bp, 17 predicted proteins | sample 643401 | NCBI WGS metagenome assembly LFIK01 (sample SAMN03777447, study PRJNA286221) | soda lake metagenome | biome: soda lake; feature: Kulunda steppe; material: water; isolation source: sample T5-Br brine of Lake Tanatar-5 | place: Russia: Kulunda steppe | collected 2010-07
CACGGATATGGGCGGATTCGGGGCCGTTCAACACCGCCGGGAATCGGCTGAGCAAAAGGTCGAAATGCAGAATCGCTTGTTCATGGGCTTCAGGCGTGGGGGTGATGCTCAACGCATCAATCGCGCTGAGGAACCGCATGTATTCTTTCTCTATTTGCCATGCGACCCATGAATTTGTTCGTGATAGATAGCTCGTTGCTTCTTGTTCTTTATAGAGAAAATAAACATTCGAAACGAGAAGAAAAATAAATGAGAATCCGAACAATGAAATAATCAATACACGCAATTTTATCCAACGCTCCATTTTATTTAATCCGAAATTTCAAGTTTTTTTAGTTGCCAAACCATTTTACGGTTTTGCGGGCTTGGTTCGGACATCGCAGAGGGACCCGAGGGATAGATGATCCAGAGCGGCCCCCGGTTGCGAACGCGCATGGGTTCCCCATTCCACGTATGAGCAACGAGAATGTCGTGTTTTGACAGGTCTGACATTGGGATATCGGCGTGATAATCGTTCAGCGCGATTGCAGTGATGAGTGATCCATCCGCGCCTGCGAGATCGAGCAGCTCGGCGAGCCGGACCCCTTCGAACTGCTGGATGCCATTAGTCCACCCGGTATGGGTGTCGATGGCTGTCTGGGGCAGGGAGAGGAGGGCGTTGCGATCGATTTGCAGGACCGCCTGGTCCTCATCATTGGCCGAATTGGTTGTCGAAATTTTTCCCGAAATCTCAAGTAATATTGGACCGGAGGCCGGCGCCACCTGCTGGTCGGCGACGCTGATCGTAGGTCCGAAGATTGCTGTGACGAAGATCGTCGCCTGAAGAAAAATTGCAGGGATCATTGTCCGGAGTAAGGTGAATCCATTCATGACGATCCATGTCCATCGGCTGTTAATCGAAGTGGCAACGCATCAAGCGACGCCACTTCCGACAATCCGATAACACAGCATAACCATCAGGCGACAGTAAAAACAGACTCTATCAATGATAGAGACATATATTCTTCTTAATTATTATAGTATTCATTAGATTTCTACTTGGCTATCCTCGTCCAACGAACGGCATGGTGGTCGCCATGACGGTCATCGATAGAACATTTGCTTCCAATGGAAGGCTGGCCATATAGACCACGGCGCGGGCGACGTCGTCTGGGTTCATGCGGGGTTCCGGCCGTTTCGAGCCGTCCGCCTGAAGAACGCCATCTTTCATGGCCTCTGTCATCTCCGTTGCCGCATTGCCGATATCGATCTGACCGCAGGCGATATCGAAAGTGCGGCCGTCCAGGGCGCACGCCTTGGTCAGGCCGGAGATCGCATGCTTCGTTGCCGTATAGGGCGCGGAGTTCGGTCGTGGGGTATAGGCCGATATGGAGCCATTGTTGATGATGCGTCCGCCGCGCGGCGATTGAGTTTTCATCAACCGGAACGCTTGCTGACTGCACAGAAACGTCCCGGTGAGATTGGCGTTGACCGCGCGCTGCCAGTCCTCGAACGGGATTTCTTCCAATGGGACCGGCGGCGTCCCGGTTCCGGCGTTGTTGAATAGCAGATCCAGCCGTCCGAACTGTGCCTCTATCGCATCGAAAACGGCTTTCACCTGTTGTGGATCGCCAACATCCGCCGGCAATACCAGCGTTGTCGCATCCGGCTTCGTGGCCAAGACCGCCGCGGCCGCCGATTCCAGGGGCTCCCGGCGCCGGCCGGTCAGAACGACCGCATATCCATTTGCGGCAAGCGCCCGGGTCGTTGCGCTGCCCACGCCTGTTCCGGCCCCGGTGATCAGGGCAATTTTTGCGGCGCTGGCCATGGTATGTCCTCTTCTTGTCTTGTGATCAAATCGTTCGATCGATCATAGGACGCATGGCGTCGTCATGAAAGCGGTCCGGCGCGATCGCAGGTTTCGGCAGACCTTGCGACGCCAAAATACAACCTATACGAGTTTTTTATTGACTAAATGCGATTTTAGGGTGAGCCTCTAAGGGCATCTGGGGCCGGCACAGTAATCGGTTGCTGGGTGTTGGAATGAGTCGGGTTCAACATCCGATGCTATCTGGTGCTGACCAGGGCAACGATTTGAGCGTAGCCCCACTTATTCGCAAAGTTGCTTATCACACTGTCAGGGAGATACCCACCATGCGTACCGAAACGTTGAACGCCGCGAACGAAAGCGAAACCCGCAGCCTTTCCGTCGACGAGATCGAGGCGATCTCCGGCGGCGTGATTGAGGGCGGCTGCATCGTGTATCCGCTTCCGTTTCCGATTGAACCGAGCCCCACATTCCCGACCGACCCGGTTACCTGGTAACACCGCGCGGGCGGGCGACGGGCGGTCCGGGGCCCCCGTTTTCAGTTCGACCACGCCGTCGATCCCTTCACTGCTGTCAGGAAACAGCCCTAGGGTTTGTCAGCAGTGAAAACCAATCTTAAAGGAGATACGCACCATGAACACCGAAACGCTGAACGCCGTCAACGAAAGCGAAGTTCGCACTCTTTCCGTCGACGAGATCGATGAGATCGACGGAGGACGTTGCCTAACCTGTGCAGTCACTTTGTACCGGGCGATTGCCACGTTCTTTTAATTCGGGATGGGCGGCGGCGTAATCTTCGCCCCGCACCCAGGCCGATAGAGTATTTCGGATCTGATTTTGTGATGAGGCGGGGTCAGCATCCGGTGCTGTCGGGTGCGAAGCTGGGATTGTCATCCTAAAGAAACCAGGTTCGTCCTCATCGGAGCTTTTCACACCTTCAAGGAGATACCCACGATGAACACCGAAATGTTGAACGCCAGCAACGAAAACGAAATCCGCACTCTTTCCGTCGACGAGATCGACGCGATTGAAGGCGGCGCACTTGAGTGTGGCTGTGTCCGGAATCCGTATGAAATCGTTCTGCCGGGCGATCCGATTTACACGCTGCCGGTCGAGCCGATCTACACGATGTAATTCGCGGCGGACGGGGGCGACCTGACCGCCGCCCCCGTTTTCAGTTCAGCGATCTCCCCAATCCCAACTTTGCCAGCCTGAAATTACTCCGAGATTTCGTCATCCGGAAAAGTAAATTTCGCCGTTATGGCCTAGTTTGTCAGTGTAAGCGATTGCCGATATTGGTTCACCACGATCAATATGAAACTTCAAATTGTTTTTTTATTGACTATCACCAATAATTTTGAGAAGATACAATAGGCATTCGGAAGCGATAAAGTAATTCGCATCCTATGCTCTGATGAGGTGGGTTTAGTGTCCGGTGTTTTCCGGTTCTGCCCAGGTTGACCAACTTAAGAAAACCATGATCGCCCTCATCGTTACTTTTCAAACCTAAAAGGAGAAACCTATCATGACCACCGAAACGTTGACTGCCAGCAACGAAAGCGAAATCCGCACCCTGTCGACCGACGAGGTCAGCGCGATCGAGGGCGGCATTTGCTGGTCGTGCTATCTTATTCCGCTACCGACTCCGATTCTCTGGTAAGCCGGGAAAGGCGGGGCCGGCGGCTTGGCCGGCCCCGCCTTTCGGTTCGACCACCCGCTTTCGGTTCGATGACGTCGCCGATCTCATATCGGCTTTGGCGCAAACGGTCGGAAATGCCTTAGATAGTAAAGCGTTTGATGAAACGCCATTCCGATGAGCGCCATTTTATATAATCACGAAGATATCACGCCGGCTTTCTCGGTGTCGCGCTAGTCCTTCTTATTGAATTTTCTCATATCATGGTCATCTCTGGCCGTATTGAGTTACGATAATATGGAGGAAATGGGCAATGTCCCCGAAGCGCCACCCTACTGCATTCATCGCCATCTTATTGACAAGCACCGCGATGTCGGTGACCAGCGTGGCGGCCCAAGAGCGGGCGCACGGTTCGGCGTCGACCGCGATGGACCGCGGTCATGGCGCCGCCCCCGGCGTTGTTCAAGTTGCCCAATCGCGCTCGGTCATGTCGATCCAGACCCGGCTCAACCGCCTCGGCTATGAGGCCGGTCCGGAAGACGGTTTGATGGGCGCGCGCACCCGGGGCGCGATCGAGGCCTATCAAGAAGACGAAGGCCTCTTGGTTACGGGGGAGCCGTCGCAGTCCCTGCTCGATCACATCAATGACAGTGTGGAAGACCGGTTCGGGAGCTTGGAGCCCCCCGAGGACGATGAGGATGACCAGGCCGAGCCTGATAGCGAAGAGGACATGATCGCCGGCATTCAATCGGAACTTCGCCAGCGCGATTACGGTATTCCTGCCGTGTCGGGCGAATTGGACGAAGCAACGCGCGACGCGATCCGTGAATACGAGCGCGATCGAGGCTATTTGGTGACGGGCCGGGCCACGACCGAATTGCTGGAGGATCTGCGCGCACGGGGCGACGACGAGGATGACGCCGCCGATGTCGGGTCGGGGGATGTGGCCAATGTTCAGGCCGCCCTGAACGCCCGTGGCTATGACGCCGGTCCGGCGGATGGCGTTTTGGGGCCGCGCACCCGCACGGCCATTCGAACCTATCAGTCCGACGCCGGGATGGATCCGTCGGGCCGGATTTCAGCCGATCTTCTTGCCCGGCTGGAGTCCGATTTTCCCGATGAGGCCCCCGAAGAGGACGAGCCCGAGCCCGACGAACAGCCCGAATTTGTGACACTACTTTCCGACAGCTTCGATGATGGAGATTACACCTCCGATCCGCGCTGGCGGGTTTCGACCGGCTCGTTCTCTGTCCGCAGCGGAGGCTTGACCAGCCGAATGGAGGGGCCGCGGCCCGACACGCTGGAAGGGGCGGGGCTTGAACTGCTTGGCACGGTTCTCGAGCGCGAACTCGGCATCCGCCTTCCCACCCAAGGCGGCGTTGCCGCGGCACATACCGAGGTCGCCATCCCGGACACCTTTCGGATCAGCGCCGACATCACGGGTCGGGATTTTACCCGCGGTCAGGTCAATATCGGTCCCTATCGCGGCGGCGAGCTCGGCCATGGCTATCGGCTCGCCTATCTGGCGGACAGTTCCGAACCCTTGACACTTTTGCGCATTGGCAGAGGCGATCAGGTCGCCCTGGACAGCGCCGCGGTCAATTTCTCCAACGACCAGCAGGTGACGTTGGATTGGGAGCGCCAGCCCGACGGCACGATGACCGTTGCCGCTGACGGTGATGTTGTGCTGAGCGCTCGCGACACCAACCTTTCCGGCGGCTTCGACGGTTTTTCGATATTGAATGCCGGCGGTGAATGGACGTTGAACAGTGTTAGGGTCGAAGGGCAGGAATAGCGGTCAGGTCCACCGGCTGATCATTTCGCAAATGTGGGATGGTCAGCCGGCCAACCGAGCGACGGCGGCTTTGGTCTCGGTCTCGAACAAGGCGCAGGTCGACTGGTCGGTCAGGACGTGACGCACCAATCGGACAGTCACGGCCGAGGAGAGCGCCCGCACCACGGCATCACAGGCGATGGGGGCCGCTTCGTGCATCGGATAGCCGAAGGCGCCGGTGGAAAGGGCGGGAAAGGCGATCGAACTGATTCCTTGGGAATCCGCCAAGGCGATAGCGGCCTCGTAGCACTGGCCGAGCAGATCGGCGCTTGGCACATCGACGCCGTAGACCGGCCCCAGGCAATGAATCACATGGGCATTGGGCAGCCCAAATCCGCGCGTGAGGACAGCCTGACCCGGCGCGATCGGCGCCAGCGGCCGGCATGCTTGGGCCAAGTCGGGTCCGGCCCGCCGGTGGATGGCGCCGGCCACGCCACCGCCGGGCATCAGTTCGGCGTTTGCAGCATTGACGACCGCCTCGACATCGCCCTGGTCGGTGATATCGCCGACGTTACAGGCCACCGCTTTTTCGGTGCCGGTATTGGTCAATTTAATCAGCATGAATGGCCTCGGTTGGTCAATCCGAACGGGGTCGCTCCCAATGCTTTATGGGCGCTGGATCGCTGGTCACACATCGTAATAGGCGCGGTACCAGTCGATGAACCGGTCGATGCCCGTGGCGATCGGCGTTGACGGCTTGTAGCCGACGGCCGCGTCCAGGGCTGAGGTATCGGCAAATGTCGCCGGAACATCGCCGATTTGCATGTCCATCATTTTCTTTTCCGCCTTGCGGCCCAGCTTGTCCTCGATCGCGGCGATGAAATCCATGAGCTGCACGGGCGCGCCATTGCCGATGTTGAAAACGCGATAGGGCGCAATACCGCTGCGGCCGGGGTCGGGATTGCCGCCGGCCGCGCTCCAGTCCGGATCGGCTGTGGGCGGATTGTCGGCAACCCGGACGATGCCTTCGACGATGTCGTCGACATAAGTAAAGTCGCGCTTCATGTCGCCGTGATTGTAGACCTCGATCGGCTTGCCGGCGAGGATCGCCTTGGTGAACATGAACAAGGCCATGTCCGGCCGCCCCCAGGGGCCGTAGACCGTAAAGAAACGAAGGCCGGTCGTGGGCAATCCGAACATATGACCATAGCTATGGGCCAGTAGTTCGTTGGCCCGTTTCGTCGCCGCATACAGGCTCTTTTGGTGGGACAGCCCCTGATGCTCGGCAAACGGCATGCTGGTATTGGCGCCATAGACGGAACTGGTCGACGCATAGACCAGATGGCCGACATCGTGGAGACGGCAGGCTTCCAGTACATTGAAAAAGCCGGTCAGATTGCTGTCGGCATAGGCGCGCGGATTTTCCAGTGAATAGCGAACGCCGGCTTGCGCTGCCAGATTGATCACGCGCTTAGGGCGATGCCGGTCGAAAGCGGCGAAGAGCCCAGCGGAATCGGCCAGATTGATGCGCTCCTCCACGAACCGGTCACCATGCCGGTGGAGCCGCTCAAGGCGCGCTTCTTTAAGGGTCGGATCGTAGTAGTCGTTGACGATATCGACACCGACCACCCGATGGCCGGCATCGATCAACCGCTCTGCGGTGTGATAGCCAATGAAACCGGCCGTGCCGGTGACCAATATTGTCATTTCTAAATATGCCTCTTCGCGATATCGGTTCAAACGGCCGCCATATACCCGCCGTCTACATAGATCATTTGTCCGCTGACATACATAGACGCGTCCGACGCGAGAAAGATCGTGGCGCCCAATAAGTCATCGAGATTGCCGAATCGGTTGGCCGGGATTTTGGCGAGCATGGCGGCCTGCCAATCGGGGTTCTGGTAGAACCCCTCGGTCATTGCGGTGCGGAAATAGCCGGGCCCGATGGCGTTCACACGCACCCCGCCGGGACGCCATTCGGTCGACAGGCTTCGCGTCACGCCCAGCAATCCGGTCTTGGAGGCTCCATACGGCGTGGCGGTCGGAATGCCGATGCCAGAGGCCAGCGAACAGATATTCACGATCGATCCCCGTCCGCGTGCGAGCATCGCCCGACCCGTTTCGCGGGCACAAAAGAACGCGCCGCGCAAATTCGTGTCGATGATTTTGTCCCAGAGGTTGTCATCGACATCGACCGAGGCCCGAACCTCCTCGACTCCGGCATTGTTGATCAGGATGTCGGGCGGCCCGAGGCCGGCAATCACTGCGGCCACCGCCGAGGCGATCGACCCTGTGTCGCAGACGTCCATGGCGACCGGCAAGACTTTCCGGCCCCGCTGGCGGATTGCCTCGGCGGTGGCCTCGAGATCGCCTTCGCGCCGGGCAGCGATCGCGACATCACATCCCGCACCGGCCAAGCCGATCGCCAGCGCCGCGCCAATTCCGCGGCTGGCGCCGGTGACGAGTGCCGTGCGGCCGGTCAGGTCGAACAGGGCCGGAATATCGGTCTGGGTAAGTTCGGATCCGTGGGGGGAAGACATTGTCATAGCGCCTGCGGACACCCTGGTGAACGGTGATTGAAAGGGTATCATTGTCTGAACGCAGCGGGATAGGGGGGATGGGGAGGGGCGTCAACGTCATTCTAAATATAACTAAAAAGCATACGATTGACGGCTTTAATGCAGCTTGACGTTGACCGAAATTAGCGTAAAGATTGTAGAAAGTAGCGGTCGCAATCGCGTTTCCGGCTGTGACGTCGGCCCGGCGGGGCCAAAGGTTGAAACTCGAAGAGCGGGGTAATCAACGCTCAAACGTGACGAGGGGGGATCGGCATGGCGATGGCTCAGACGCAGGAAATAGACCGACGGGGATCGAAGCCGTTGACGAACCGCAATTCCGGACCGGCAGAGTCGCGGATGACCGAGTCGCAGATCACCGATGCAAAACTGGCCGACGACCTTATCGACCTCGAAGCCGGCGCGCTCGTCTATGCCAAGGGCGATGACAGCAACGCCGTCTATTTCGTCGAATCCGGCACCGTCGAATTGCTCCAGAGCGCCCGCCACACGATGTATGTCGTTGCCCAACTGACCCAAGGGAATATTTTCGGCGAAATGGGCGTTCTGCAAAGCCGGCCCCGGTCGGTCACGGCGCGGGCGAAAACCGATGTCAGGCTGCGGCGCGTATCGAAGGCCGGATTTTATAACTCTCTGCGCAGCGCCAATGCGATCGCCATGCCTTTGTTGCGGATGCTGTGCGAACGGCTCGACGGGGTGAACGGCAGGATTTCCGATGCCCAGCCGTATGGCGTGGGCGTCGAGCGGCGGCGCGTCAAATCGCTGACGCTTTCACCGGGTTCGAACATGGTCAAGGGCATGCTTGGCCGACAGTTGGTCCGGGTCGACGCCTTTCCCTATCGTGTCGGCCGCAGAGCGCATCGCGGCGATGTCTATCTTTCCGACCGGCAATTGCTGTTGCCGGATGTCAAGACGACCTCGGCGATGCTGTCGGCATCGGAATCGCCGCGACGCATATTTCACTTGGCGCGCAATCATTTTGCCATCGCCGATCTTGACGGCCGATTGGTGATCCAGGATATGGGCACGCCAACGGGTACCATTGTTAACGGCACCGCCATTTCCCGCTTCAAACATGCCGGTACGGCAGCTCTGGACGTTGGCCGCAATGAGATCGTCGCCGGCACGAGCGATTCGCCGTTTTGCTTTTGCGTTGACGTGAAAGTCTGAGCGACGAGGTGACCGATGCAACCCGACAAACCGCTTCGTATTCGGGAAACCCGTCACGGTAAGACCTTTACGCTCGCGCCGAACTCGATCATCTACGAGCAGGGTAGCGAAAGCGATGCCGTTTATTTGATCCAAGAGGGGCGGGTCGAATTGCTGCGCAGCAATCAGCGGGACCAGGTTGGCGTAGGAATCCTGGAAAAGGGGGCCATTCTTGGCGAAATGGGGGTTCTCAGGGGCGTCCCACGCTCGACCACGGCGCGGGCCCTGACCGAAGTTTCGCTGCATATGGTGACCCGCGATCGCTTCTTGAAATCGCTGCAAAATGAATCAAGCCTCACCTTGCCCGTTTTGCGCACCTTGACCAACCGCCTCCACGAGGCCAACGGGACGCTGGCCCGGATGCAGCCATACGGAACCGGCGTGCCATTGAAACACATCCGCACGATCACCGTGCTGCCCGGTTCGTCGCTGACCCAATGGCGCCTCGGCGTTCACGGTTTCGAGGTTGAGCACCTGCCCTATATCGTCGGGCGCGCATCGGACGGCATTCCGGCCCGTCTCAGCGAAGGCGGCATTACCATCGAGACGGAAGAGGCCGACCCCCTGGAGGAGGAGCATTTCGGTCTGTTCGAGTTGAACGGACGATTGGTGATTCACGATCTCGGCAGCGAGGGCGGGACCACGGTGAACGGAGCGACGGTGTCGCGCAGTGCCTATGCCGGAACCGCCGGGCTGGTCGCAGGGGACAACGACGTTGCCGCCGGCCCGGCACAAAGCCGGTATCGCTTCATCATCCGGGTGACTTGATGTCTGGCAGCGGGCTAGAGCATCCTGCGCCCCAGCGGGCGCAGATAAGATGCTCTATGTTATTGAAGATAGGGCAATTTTTCCCGAACTGATGATTCAATCAGTTCGGAAATTGCCCTAGGCCTCGGGGCCGCCATCAGGTTTCGGCCGGTCGAGGGCGTAGCCCGCCGAGCGCACGGTCCGGATAATATCGGGTAGATCTCCGTCGTTCAGTGCCTTGCGCAGGCGGCGAATATGCACATCGACCGTGCGCAGTTCGACATAAACGTCGTGCCCCCAAACGACGTCGAGCAGTTGCTCCCGAGAAAAAACGCGTCCGGGATATTGCATGAAATGCCGTAGCAACCGGAACTCGGTCGGGCCCAGATGGATATCCCGGCCGGCGCGGGTAACCCGGTGCGCCACCAGATCCATCCGGGTATCCGCGAATTCCAGGGCGTCTTCACTCGATGACGGGCCCGTTCGCCGAAGGACGGCCCGGATGCGGGCCATCAGTTCCACGGTCGAGAACGGTTTGGCGATATAGTCGTCGGCGCCGGCGTCCAAACCCCGGATGCGGTCGTTTTCCTCGCCGCGGGCAGTCAGCATGATCACCGGGATGTCCCGCGTCTTGGCGCCGCGCCGCAATTGCCGACAGATATCCAGGCCCGACTTGTTGGGCAGCATCCAGTCGAGAATGATAATGGCCGGCCGGTGATCGGCTGCCGCGCCGACCGCCTCGTCGCCATCGGTGATCGCGTGAACCGTGTAGCCCTCTCGTTCGAGATTATAGGTCAGCATCGTGACGAGATCGTCTTCGTCCTCAACGATGAGAACGGTCTGTTGGCCGCTCGACCGACCGCCTTTATCCCCTCCGTCCATGTCGGGCTCCGCCGTTATACGTCGTGTGAGGGTTTGACGACCTCATAACTGGTCGTGTCGCCTTTCGGCCGGTCATCCTCGACCGATCGACCGGTGATCTGAAAATGAACGGTCTCGGCGATATTGGTCGCATGGTCGCCGATCCGTTCGATGTTCTTTGCGATGAACAACAGGTGGGTGCACGGTGTGATGGTCCGGGGGTCTTCCATCATATAGGTCAGCGTCTCTCGGAACAGCGCGGTATAAAGGTCGTCCAGTTCCTCGTCGCGCCGCCAGGCATCGAGCGCCCGCTCGACGTCGAGATCGATATAGGCGTCCAGAACATCCTTGATGATGCCTTGCGCCAACCGCCCCATTCGGGGAACCGCGCGCACCGGTTCGACCGCCGGTACCTGGGCCAAGGCGATTGATCGCTTGGCGATATTGGCCGCGTAGTCGCCGATACGCTCGAGATCGCCCGCGATTTTCAGCGCCGACAACACCTCGCGTAGGTCGTTGGCCATCGGCTGGCGCAAGGCCAAGACCCGAACCGCTTCGGTGTTGATGGTCGACTCGTATCCGTCGATTTCCTTGTCGCCCGCAACGACAGCCGGGGCGCTGTCGCTGTCGCGCTTTCCGACACATTGGATGGCCGCTTCGAACTGCGCTTCGGCCGCGCCGCCCATCCGGTAAATGTGCTGTTTCAGCTTCTCGAGTTCTTTGTCGAAGGACTTGGAAAAATGGTCACTGGGCATCGTATTTGTTTCCTTGAAGGGGAAAAGGGGCGCCGCAGCCCGCCAATCAGCCAAAACGTCCGGTTACATAGTCCAGGGTCTGTTGCTGGTCCGGATTCGTGAAGATCTGCGCCGTCGGATTGAATTCGATCAAGGTGCCCAGATACATGAAGGCTGTATAGTCCGAAACCCGGGCAGCCTGCTGCATATTATGAGTGACGATGACGATGGTGTAATCCGTCTTCAATTCCTCGATCAGCTCTTCGATGCGTGCCGTGGAGATCGGGTCGAGGGCCGAGGCGGGTTCGTCGAGAAGCAGGACTTCCGGTTCGATGGCGATGGCACGTGCGATGACCAGGCGTTGCTGCTGCCCACCCGACAGCGCATTGGCCGACTCCTTCAGCCGGTCCTTGACCTCGCCCCAGAGCGCGGCCCGCTTCAGCGACCGTTCCACGACCTCGTCCAAGGTCCGGCGATCGTTGACGCCCTGAATGCGCAAACCGTACGCGACGTTCTCGTAAATCGACTTCGGGAACGGATTGGGCTTTTGAAAGACCATGCCAACTCGGCGCCGCAAATCAGAGACATCGATGTTCTTGTCATAAATGTCGTCGCCATGCAGCTTGATCGAGCCTTCGCAGCGGCAGGTATCGATGAGGTCGTTCATGCGGTTGAGCGACCGAAGCAAGGTCGATTTCCCGCAGCCGCTCGGACCGATGAAGGCCGTTACCCTGTTCGTCGGCACCTTCAGGTTGAGGGATTTCAGCGCCTGATCCTGGCCATAATAGAGGTTGAAGCCGCGAATATCGAAACAGGTGCGTTCGAGATTGAGGTCGAGGTCCTCGTCGTTGCGGATCGGCGGTGTCGGGGCGACCGCATGGGTTCGGGAGGCGCCGGGGCCTGCTGTCGAACTGGTGGATTGCATCGCTTGGGTCTCCACTTCCAAAAAATCTTCGGCTATGGCCGGGGTAGGTCTGATTGAATGCCGGTGAGTTGAGCCGGTGGGATTGCGCCGACCGGCCCGGTAATCAGTCTCCGATCAGGCGGGCTTTTTCGCGCAGCCGGTTGCGGATTGCCATGGCGGTGAGGTTGAGCAGAATGATCAGGATCACCAGCATTAAGGCTGTCGCATAGACCAGCGGGCGCGCGGCTTCGACATTCGGGCTTTGGAACCCGACGTCATAGATGTGAAAGCCCAGATGCATGAATTTCCGCTCGAGATGGATGAAGGGAAAATTGCCATCCACCGGCAGGTTTGGCGCCAGTTTCACCACGCCGACCAGCATCAGCGGCGCCACCTCGCCGGCGGCCCGGGCCACCGCCAGAATCAGCCCGGTCATCATGGCCGGGGCCGACATGGGCACGATGACCCGCCATAGGGTTTCGCTCTTGGTGGCGCCAAGTGCCATGCTGCCTTCCCGGATGGAACGGGGGATGCGGGTCAGGCCTTCTTCGGTGGCGACGATCACGACCGGCAAGGTCAGCAAGGCCAGGGTCAGCGACGCCCAGAAAAGCCCCGGCGTGCCAAAGGTCGGTGCCGGCAGCGCTTCGGGGTAGAAGAGCTGGTCGATCGATCCCCCCAGAACATAGACGAAGAAGCCCAGCCCGAAGACGCCGAACACGATCGACGGCACCCCGGCCAGATTGTTCACGCAGATCCGGATGAACCGCGTGAACGGGCCTTGCTTGGCGTATTCCCGAAGATAGATGGCCGCCAGAACCCCGACCGGCGTGACGATGATCGACATGAGGATCACCATCATGACGGTACCGAAGATGGCCGGAAAAATGCCGCCTTCGGTATTGGCCTCACGTGGGTAATCAGTGACGAACTCGTGGAACTTGTCGACGTAGTGCCCCATCTTGTCGAGAACCGACATGGCGTTCGGCCGGGCGGCCCGGACGATATTGGCCAGCGGGACGGTGTGTTCCTGACCGTCCATCAACTCGACAGTGATGGCGCCGATCTGCAAACGATCCAGCAAGACCGCCCGCTCGGCCTCCAGCACTTGGTAATCGGCACTCAATTCGGCGCGCTGTGCCTCGAAGGACGCCTGCAATGCGTCGGTCATCTCGCCACGAAGCGTCAGCCGGCGCTCTTCCAGCCGAAGCCGTTCCAGCGCGGTGTTGATGGCGCCGATATCATAGCGTTCGATCCGGTTGATCTGACGGCGCAGGTCTCCAACCGTCTCGACCCTGTCGAACAATTCTTCCCAGGCGGCCTCGCCCGTGGCGACGATCTCGCCATTGTCGCGGACGTCGACCAGATAGCCGTACATATTGCCCCACTCGGTGCGTTCGAGCATGAGGGCGTCTTCCGGGTACCGCCATTCGTCCATGAAGTCTTCGATGTACCATAGGAAATCGCGGCCGGTGACATCCCGGTTGCCGAGCTGGAACATATGCCGGGTTACGATGTCCTGATCTTCGGGAACCTCGATCCCCGAACCGCGCACGACGCGGGCGTTAACGGTCTCGGTGCTCCGAAGCTGACCGAGAACCCGTTCCGTTGTTCCGTCCTGATAGGTGATGGTGGTTTCGACAATGTCGGCCGGCCAGAAATGGGCCAGCCCCCGGCCGGCGATGACGAGCAGAAGGCCGATGACCATGACAAGGCAGATGGCGATCGCGCCGCCGGTCAGCCAGATCCAGGGCGCCCCACTCTTGAACCAGGGTCTCAATGCGATCATGGGTGTTTTTCCAATCTTCGTATCGTCGTTTCTTGGCTCAGAGCGATGAATACTTCTTTCTCAAACGCTGACGGACAATCTCGGCCGCCGTGTTGAGAAGAAATGTCAAGATGAACAGCACAAGGGCCGCCAGAAACAGAATGCGGAAATGCGTGCCGCCCACTTCGGTTTCGGGCATTTCCACGGCGATGTTGGCCGACAGGGTCCGCATGCCTTCGAAGATGTTGAAGTTGACGACGGGACTGTTTCCGGTCGCCATCAGCACGATCATCGTTTCACCGACGGCGCGGCCGAGGCCGATCATCAGGGCGGAGAAAATGCCCGGGCTGGCGGTCAGCAGGACGACCCGCGTCAGGGTTTGCCAGGGTGTTGCGCCAAGGGCGGCCGACCCTTGCGTCAGGTGCTTGGGCACGTTGAAAACGGCGTCCTCGGCGATCGAATAGATCGTCGGGATGACGGCGAAACCCATGGCGACGCCGACGATCATGGCGTTGCGCTGATCATAGGTGTAACCCTGATCGGTCAGCCATTGGCGCATGCTGCCGTCGAAGAACCAAAGTTCGACATAGGGGCTGAGCGTGACACAGAACCACCCGACGGCCAGGACGACCGGGATCAGTATGGCCGCTTCCCAGCCGTCCGGCACAGCGTGCCGCAGTTTCTTCGGCATTCCCGACCATAGATAGCCTACCACCAGCATGGCCAGCGGCATCAAAACCAGAATGCTGAAAACGGCGGGCAGGTGGTTTTCGACGAAGGGCGCGAACCAAAGCCCGGCCAAGAAGCCCAGAATGACCGTTGGCAGTGCTTCCATGATTTCGATGCAGGGCTTGGTCGTGCTGCGCATCTTGGGTGTCATGAAATAGGCGGAATAGACCGCGCCCATGACCGCAAGCGGGGCCGCGAACAACATGGCGTAGAATGCTGCCTTGATGGTCCCAAGCGTCAGTGGCACGAGCGAGAACTTGGGTTCGAATTCGTCGGTGGCCGAGGAGGACTGCCAGATATACCCCGGCTCGCTGCGGCCTTCGTACCAGTTCAGTTCCCAAAGGGCCGAGAATGACGTCTGAGGGTGAGGGTTATTGACATGGTAGTAGTGCACCCGGTCGGTATCGTCGACGACCATGAGGCCGTTGGCACGAGGGGCGAATGACATGGACCGGATCGGCTGATCGGTCACGGCTTCGGTCACAAGGGTCCGTCCCGATGTCGAGAAATGGATCGAAACGGTGCCGTCCTCGGCGCCGGTGGCGAATCCCTTGCGGGCATATTCCGCCGCGATGGCCGTGACCGGGGCATCGTGGCCGTCAAAGGTTCGGATCTGCTGAAGCCGGCGTTGGTTCTCTTCGTCGCGAACCAGGAACCACTGGGCGACACTCCCGTCGGACCCGCCCACGATGACCGAGACGGTGCCGAGAAGATAGGCCATCGCGGTCACTTCCGCCTCATCCCCGGAAATCACCCGGACACTTTGCTGGCGCTGGACATTGTTGAAGTCTTGGATGTTGTAGTGGTGAAGCACGCCGTCCTGATCGCCCACCATCAGGTCGCGCATGTCGGCGCTAATCAGAATATGGGTGGGCGTGTAGTCGACGGTCCCCAGATCGACAGCACTGCGCTCGACGGTGACCTCGTTGGTCAGCATATTCGTGGTGGTGTCGAACCGGACGAGGACCAAACGTCCGTCCTCGGTCGCGGCGGCCACGGTTGAGCCCCGGCCACCCTCCTGGATGCCGATGACGGACAAAGCGGCGCCATCGTCATCGACAGTAACCGGCTCTTCACCAAACGGAAATTCCAAGCCCGAGACGACCGTCTGGATGCCATCGGGATATGTTAAATCATAGGCATCACGGACAACGACCGCTTCACCGTTCGAAAGCCCCAGCATTGAAAGCCGGGTGCGGGCTTCGCCGGTGGCGAAGCTGGTGACTGTTGCCCCCTCGGGCAGTGGCAGCGACACTTCGTCGATGACTTCGCCGGTCTGCGGGCGGAAGAATGTCGATGTCCCGCCCTGGGCCAGCCGGAACCCGATCTCGTGATAGCGTTCGATGGTGACGGATGCGCTTTCCCGGCTGCTGGTGCCGGGGGCGTCGTAATCGGCGACCGCCTCGACGGAGGCCGACTGAAGCATCGGCACGACTTCCGAGAACAGGTAGACGAACATCAGGCCGAGGGCCGCGATAACGCTGATCCCCCCGGCGGCGACGACGCCGGTCGAGATTTTGTCCTTGGCCATTCGACGGCGACGGATGCGCTGGCGCCGGTCGGCGGTCGGCACGGCGCTGTCCGACACTGGGCTGCCCGACACCGCGCTGTCCGACACTGGGCTGCCCGACATGTCCCGCCTTTTGCCCGGCATGTCGTTCGCTGTTGTATCGATCATCTCGTTTTCCATTCGATCGCTGACCGCACCGAAAGCCGGCCGGGATATTCCCGGCCGGCTTTCGGCAAATGATCAGGCATTGGTCCCGGACTGAATCGGCGATGCGCTTTCGATCCGTCGGTCAAGCCCAGGGTCTATGCCTCGTACTGCCTATTCCCCCGTAATGCCTATTCCAGGGTGATCCCGATGGCCTCGGCTTCGCGCTGGGCGACCGCAGCCGGCAGCGGGATATAGCCGTCGCGGACAACAACGTCCTGACCTTCTTTCGAAAGAACCATCCGCAGGAATTCGCTTTCCAGTGGCTGCAGATCTTCGGTCGGGTTCTTGTTCACGGCGACGTAGAGGAAACGGGAAAGCGGATAGCTGCCGTCGGCGGCCGTTTCGGCGGATGGAGCGACAGGCGCGTCCCCGTGGTTCGCGGCGAGCGCAATGGCCTCGACACCCGAAGTGATGTAGCCGATGCCGGCGTAACCGATGCCGTTGATGGATTCCGAGACGCCCTGAACAACGGAGGCCGAACCCGGCTGCTCGTTGATCGACGGCTTGAAGTCGCCATCGCAAAGCGCATGCTGGCGGAAGTAACCGTAGGTGCCGGAAACGGCGTTACGGCTGTAGATCGTGAAATCGCGGTTTTCCCAGTCACCGTCCAGGCCAACCTGGCCCCAGCGGGTGATGTCTTCGTCGTGGCCGCACCGACGGGTGTCGGAGAAGATGGCGTCGACTTGCTGAATGCTCAGCCCTTCGATGGGGTTGTCGCGATGGACATAGACGGCAATGGTGTCGATCGCGACGGGCACCAAGGTCGGCGGATAGCCGTGCCGCTCTTCGAATGCCTGGATCTCACCTTCGCGCATGACGCGGCTCATCGGACCGAAATTGGCTGTGCCTTCGGTAACGGCCGGCGGGGCGGTCGAGGTGCCGGCGCCTTGGATCTGGATGTTGACGTTGGGGTAGAAGCCTTGGAATTCTTCGGCCCA
>LFIK01001744.1_pt1 | contig 17388 bp, 13 predicted proteins | sample 643401 | NCBI WGS metagenome assembly LFIK01 (sample SAMN03777447, study PRJNA286221) | soda lake metagenome | biome: soda lake; feature: Kulunda steppe; material: water; isolation source: sample T5-Br brine of Lake Tanatar-5 | place: Russia: Kulunda steppe | collected 2010-07
CAGCGCTTGCGCTCGGGAAAACAGCGCTTGCGCTCGGGAAAACAGCGCTTGCGCTCGGGACCGCGGTCGCGGCGCTTGCTACTGAACGCAGCGCAAGGGGCGTATCCCGGGCAGGACGGCCGCAACCTGCCCGTCGTCGCGGCGCGGGCGGGGGCTTGTGCTGGGCCGGGGCGCGGTCCGGACGCGTCAGCCGGCCAGCGCCAGCACGGCGCGCGCAATCTCGCGTTCTTCGTCGGCGGGGATCACCCAGACCGCAACGCGCGCCGCACGGGCATGCAGTTGCGGGCCGTTGACGGCGTTGCGCTCGGGGTCGAGCGCGACGCCGAGCCAGTCCAGCCTGCGGGCGATCCCGGCGCGAACGGTGGCGCTGTTCTCGCCGATCCCGCCGGTAAAGACCACCGCGTCGCACCCGCCCATCGCCACCACCATGCTGCCCGCGTGGCGCGCCGCCCAATAGCAGAAATGGTCGATCGCGAAGCGGCTGGCGGGGCCGCCGTCGGCTTCAAGCCTGCGCATGTCGCCGCTGACGCCTGACAGCCCGGCCAGCCCCGCGCCATGGTTGAGCAGGCGGCGCGTGGCCTCGATGCCGTGTTCCGAGGCCAGCCGCAGCGCCAGATTTGCGTCGATGCTGCCGCAGCGGGTGCCCATGCTCAGCCCTTCGAGCGGGGAATAGCCCATGGTCGTGGCCACCGAGCGCCCGTCCTCGATCGCGCAGAGCGAGGCGCCGTTGCCCAGATGGCACGCCAGCACGCGGCGGGGCAGGGAGGCGCCGGTCGCTGCGGGCAGCGTGCGCACCAGCGCGGCGTAGCTGAGCCCGTGGAACCCGTAGCGGCGCAGCCCCGCCTCGGCCATCGCGCGCGGCAGGGCGTAATGCGTGGCCAGATCGGGGTTGCTGGCGTGAAACCCGGTGTCGAAGGCGGCGACCTGCGGCACGCCGGGCGCGCGGTCGCCGACCGCGTCGATGGCCGCAAGGTTATGCGGGTTGTGCAAGGGCGCGAGCGGGATGCACTCGGCGATGGCGGCGCGGATCTCGGGCGTGATGCGGGCGGGCGCGGTCAGCACGGCGCCGCCATGCACCACGCGGTGCCCCACCGCGCCAAGCGCATCCAGTGTCACGCCCTGCGCGGCCAGCGCGTCAAGGATGCGGTCAAGCGCGTGGGCGTGGTCGGGCATGGCGACCTCGGCGCGCGTGTCCCCGAGGCGCAGAAGCGACGCGCCGCCGATACCGTCGGCGACACCGGTCAGCATCCGGCGCAGATCGGGCGCGAACAGTGTCAGCTTGATCGATGACGACCCCGCATTCAGCACAAGGATCGGCTTGTCCATCTCAGAGCATCCCCCACAGGCTGCGCGCCAAGCCCACCCCGGCCAGCGCGATCAGCAGCATCAGCGTCAAGCGCCGGAAATCCTGCGGATCGGCCGCGGAAAACCGGCGCCCGCCGATCCAGAGCCCCAGCGCCATCACCGGGATCATCAGCGCCAGCAGCCACAGACTCTGCACGCTCAACAGCCCGGTCCACCACAGCGACGGCAGCGCGATCAGGCACACCAGCGTCAGATACGCGATCAGCGTCGCGCGAAACGCGGCCGCCGCGACCGGCTGCGCGGCCAGGTAGACCGCGATCGGCAACCCGCCCGAGGCCGCGCCATTGGCAAAGCCCGACGCCATGCCCGCCACGACATCGCCGGGCGGGCCAAGCGTGCGGTTGATCCGCAGCCCGCGCGCCATGGCCAGACAGGCCACCAGCACGATGGCCGACACCGCCATGCGTGCCACATCCTCGCCCATCCGCGCGATCAGCGCGAAGCTGAACGGCATCACCACCGCCGCGCCCGCCAGCATCCAGCCCATGCGCCGCCAGTCCACCCGGGCGATCACACCGCGCGCCTGCCCGGCGCTGAGCACGATCTCGCACATCACCAGCGTCGCCACCAAAGGCACCGGGTCGGTCACCAGCGCCGCCGCGGCGATCACCAGCGCCGAAAAGCCGAAGCCCGAATAGCCGCGCACCCAGGCGGCGCCGAGGACACACAGCCCGAGATAGGCCATCTGCCACGGCTCCAGCCCCGAGAGCGCGTCCATGTCGGGCTCAGGCGAGCTGTGGGCGCATGTCGGCGCGGCTGACCCCCGCCACGGCAACCGGCTTCTTCATTGCGTCGCGGCGGAAGGGTTCGCCCAGTTCCTGGTTCAGCAGCGCCTCGATCAGCGTGGTCTTGCCGTGCTCCATCTGGTCCTTGATGGCGGTGTGCAGCATGTCGGTGAGTTCGTCCATGGTGCGCGCCTGCACCCCCTTCAGCCCGCAGGCCTGCGCAAGCGCGGCGTAGTTGACCTTGTCATCCAGTTCGGTGCCGACGAAGTTGTCCTCGAACCACAGCGTCGAATTGCGCTTTTCCGCGCCCCACTGGTAGTTGCGGAACACGATCATGGTGATCGCGGGCCATTCGGGGCGGCCGATGGCGGTCAGTTCGTTGACCGCGATCCCGAAGGCGCCATCACCGGCAAAGCCCACCACCGGCACATCCGGGCAGCCGATCTTGGCGCCCACGATCGCGGGCAGCCCGTAGCCGCAGGGGCCGAACAGGCCGGGCGCAAGGTATTTGCGCCCCTCGTCGAAGCTGGGATAGGCGTTGCCGATGGCGCAGTTGTTGCCGATGTCGGACGAGATGATCGCATCCTTCGGCAACGCCGCCTGAATTGCGCGCCACGCCATGCGCGGCGACATCCAGTCGGGCTTGGCGGCGCGGGCGCGTTCGTTCCAGGTGGTGCCGGGATCGTCCTGTTCGTGGTCCATCGACGACAGCTCCTGCGCCCAGGCGGATTTGCGGCGCGCGATCTCGGCGCGGCGTTCCTCGCGGTTGGCGTCACCGGCGGTGTCCGACAGGCGCGCAAGGATGCCTTGGGCGGTTTTCTTCGCGTCGCCCACGATGCCGACGCTGACGGGCTTGGTCAGGCCGATCCGGTCGGGATTGATGTCAACCTGAATGATCTTCGCGTCCTTCGGCCAGTAGTCGATCCCGTAGCCCGGAAGCGTGCTGAACGGGTTCAGCCGGGTGCCGAGGCACAGCACCACATCGGCCTGCGCGATCAGCTCCATCCCGGCCCTTGACCCGTTATAGCCCAGCGGCCCGGCGAACAGCGGGTGCGCGCCCGGGAAGGCGTCGTTGTGCTGATAGCCCACGCACACCGGCGCATCGAGCCGTTCGGCCAGTTGCCGCGACACCTCGATGGCGCCGCCCAGCACCACGCCGGCGCCGTTCAGGATCACCGGGAACCGCGCCTCGGACAGCAGCTCGGCGGCCCTGGCGATGGCGGCCTCGCCGCCGGCGGGGCGCTCGAACTCGATGGGTTCGGGGATCTCGATATCGACGACCTGGGTCCAGAAATCGCGCGGCATGTTGATCTGCGCGGGCGCCGAATGGCGCCTGGCCTGGCAGATCACGCGGTTGAGCACCTCGGCCACGCGCGACGGGTCGCGCACCTCCTCCTGATAGGCGACCATGTCCTCGAACAGCTTCATCTGTTCGACCTCCTGGAATCCGCCCTGGCCGATGGTCTTGTTGGCCGCCTGCGGCGTGACCAGCAGCAGCGGCGTGTGGTTCCAGTAGGCGGTCTTCACGGCGGTGACGAAATTGGTAATCCCCGGCCCGTTCTGGGCGATCATCATGCTCATCTTGCCGGTGGCGCGGGTGTAGCCGTCGGCCATCATCCCGCCCGAGCCTTCATGCGCGCAATCCCAGAAGGTGATGCCCGCCTGATCGAACAGGTCCGAGATCGGCATCATGGCCGAGCCGATGATGCCGAACGCATGTTCGATGCCGTGGCGTTGCAGGGTCTTGATGAAGGCTTCCTCGGTGGTCATGCGCATGGCGGCTCTCCTCGGTGACGGCGGTGGGGCGTGCGCGCGGGCGCACGCCGGGGCTGAGCCCATGAACCGCATTCGGGGCGCCAAGTTTAGGGCCAGTCACGGAGCAGACATAAGTCCAGTGCTACCCGGCGCGGCGCAGCCGGTCGATCTGACGGGCGATCCGCGCGATGCCTTCGGGGATCCGTTCCGACGCGATCGAGCTGTAGGCGATGCGGTAAAAGCAGTCGGGCGCGTCGCGCGCGCCGAAAAACGGCTGGCCGCGTTCGATCAGCACGCTGTCCTCGCGCAGCGCGGCGGCAAGCGCGGTGGCGCTGACCCCGTCGGGGGTGCGCATCCACAGGCTGGAGCCGCCATCCTCGACCGCGCCGGCGATCTCGAGCCCCTCGGCGCGGATGGCGGCCAGCATCACGGCGCGGCGCGCGGCGAAACTGCGCGTCAGCCGGCGCAGCATCACGTCATAATGGCCCAGCGACAGGAACCGCGCGGCGGCGCGCTGCAACAGCCCCGGCGGATGCCGGAAGATGGTGGCGCGCAGGGTGCGGGCCTCGGCGATCACCGGCGCGGGGGCGACCATGAATCCCAGCCGCAACCCCGGAAACAGCGATTTCGAAAAGCTGCCGACATGGATCACGCAGCCGCTGCGGTCGAGCGATTTCAGCGCCGGAAGCGGCGCGCGGCCCTGCGCGATCTCGAATTCGTAGTCATCCTCGACGATGACGAAACCGCGCGCGCGTGCCGCCGCCAGCAGCTCGTGTCGCGCCTCCAGCGGCATGGTCACGCCGGTGGGGCAATGGTGGCTCGGCGTGCAGAACAGCACATCCAGCCGCGCCGGCAGATCCGCGGCGCGCAGCCCCTGCGCGCCCACGGGCACCGGCACCAGCTTGCAGCGCGTCTGCGTCAGGATGTCCTGCAGGCCGGGATAGCCCGGTTCCTCGATCGCGGCGCTGCGGCGCTGGTTCAGCAGCAGCTGCGCCGCCAGCCACAGCGCGTTCTGCGCGCCCAGCGTGACCAGGATCTCGTCGTGCCGCGCGACGATCCCGCGGCGCGGCAGCGAATGCCGCGCGATGTATTCCAGCAGGTCCGCGTCATCGAGCTCGAACTGGTCGTCGGACATGCGCGGGAAGTCGCGCAGCCCCAGCGACTGCACCATGCACAGCCGCCAGTTGGCGTGATCGAACAGCGACGGGTCGGCCTGCCCGTAGATGAAGGCATAACGGTAATCGCGCCAGTTCTGCGGCTTGCCCCGGTTCAGATCGCCGGCGGGCGGGCGGTGGCCCAGCACCCGCGCCCAGTCCACCGACTCGATCCGTGGCGGCGGTGTCTTGCGGCTGTCGCGTGGCGCCGGCGGGCGCGGCGCGGTGTCGGACACGAAATACCCCGACCGCCCCCGCGCGTGCAGGAAATCATCGGCCACAAGCTCGGCATAGGCCAGCGTCACGGTGATCCGGCTGACGCCCAGATGCGCGGCGAGCTTGCGGCTGGACGGCATCCGCTCGCCCGGCATCAGGCGGCCCGACACGATCGCCTCGGCCACCATCTGGCGGATGCGGTGCTGCAGCGTGCCCTCGGACAGCGGGTCCAGCAGGAAGGATTCGACGGCGACGGCCATTCAGCATCATAGCGCGGAACTGGCGTTATCGAAACGGCTTTCTGGATATATCCGTTCTGCCCATGCCAAGGCTAAAGCGTGGCCAGACACAGTGGATGCAGAAGGAAGCGGGCAATGAACGAGATGAGCCGCAGGAACGATCTTGGCGCCGTGATCGCAGCCGACCGCGCCCACGTCTGGCACCATCTGAGCCAGCACAAACCCTACGAGACCGCCGACCCGCGCGTGATCGTCGACGGCAAGGGCCTGCGCGTCTGGGATGCCACGGGGCGCGAGTTTCTGGACGCGGTGTCGGGCGGGGTGTGGACGGTGAATGTCGGCTACGGGCGCACGCGGATCGCGGACGCGGTGCGCGACCAGCTGGTGCGGATGAACTTCTTCGCCGGCAGCGCGGGCACCGTGCCCGGCGCCGTCTTCGCCGAGATGCTGATCGACAAGATGCCCGGCATGTCGCGGGTGTATTATTCGAACTCGGGGTCCGAGGCGAACGAGAAAGCCTACAAGATGGTGCGCCAGATCGCGCATCGCCGCCATGGCGGCAGGAAGTGGAAGATCCTGTTCCGCGAGCGCGATTATCACGGCACCACCATCGCCGCGCTGGCCTCGGGCGGGCAGCCCGAGCGCGCCGCGCAGTATGGCCCGTTCCCCGACGGGTTCGTGCCGGTGCCGCATTGTCTGGACTACCGCGCGCAGTGGGACGGCCCGGACTATGGCCGCCGCGCCGCCGACGCGATCGAGGAGGTGATCCTGCGCGAGGGCCCCGACACCGTGGGCGCCATCGTGCTGGAGCCGATCACCGCCGGCGGCGGCGTGATCGTCCCGCCCGAGGGCTACTGGCCCCGCGTGCAGGAAATCTGCCGCAAATACGAGGTGCTGCTGCACATCGACGAGGTGGTCTGCGGGCTCGGCCGCACGGGGGCGTGGTTCGGATACCAGCACTTCGGGGTGGAGCCCGACATCGTGACCATGGCGAAGGGCGTGGCGTCGGGCTACGCGGCGATCTCGTGCACGGTGACCACGGAAGCCGTGTTCGAGATGTTCAAGGACGATGCCGCCGACCCGCTGGGCTATTTCCGCGACATCTCGACCTTCGGCGGCTGCACCGCCGGGCCGGCGGCGGCGATCGAGAACATGCGCATCATCGAGGAAGAGAACCTGCTGGAAAACGCCCGCGCCATGGGCGTCCGGCTGGGCGCGGCCTTGCGCGCGCTGCAGGAGCGGCACGCGGTGGTGGGCGATGTGCGCGGCCGGGGGCTGTTCTGGGGGGTGGAACTGGTCGCCGACCGCGCCAGCCGCGATCCGCTGCCCGAGGCGGTGGTGCGCGACGTGGTGGCGGCGGTGCTGGCGCGCGGGGTGATGATCGGCATGACCAACCGCTCGTTGCCGGGGTTCAACAACACGCTGTGCCTGAGCCCCGCGCTGATCGCCACACCCGAGGATATCGACGCCATTGCCCACGCCATCGACGGTGCGTTGGCCGAGGTCTGCGCGGCGGGCTGAGCCTCAGGCCGGGGCGGGCGCGCCCGCGCGCAGATCCTCGCGGATCAGGTCGCTCGCCTTTTCACCGATCATGATGGCGGGGGCGTTTGTGTTGCCCGACACGATCTCGGGCATCACCGCGCAGTCGGCCACGCTGAGCCCCGTCACGCCGCGCACCCGCAGCCGCGAATCGAGCACCGCGAGGGGGTCGCCATCGGGCCCCATGCGGCAGGTGCCGGTGGGGTGGTAGATGGTGGTCGCGGTGTTGCGCACCCAGTCCAGCAGGGCGTCGAAATCGCCGTCATCGACGCCGGCGCCCGGGGCGTGTTCGCGGCTGATCGCGGCGCTCAGCGGTGCGTGGCGCGCGATCGCGCGCGCGATGCGCACGCCTTCGACAATGGTGCGGCAGTCGGTGGCGGTGGCCAGATAGTTGGGGTGGATCAACGGCGCGCGCGTCGGATCGGGGCTGGCAAGCTCCAGATGCCCGCGGCTTTCGGGCCGCAGTTGGCACACGGACGCGGTGAAGGCCGAAAACGGGTGCACGCCCTCGGCCGGGCTGTCGGCGGACCAGGGCTGGATGTGGAACTGGATGTCGGGGGTCTCGAGCTCGGGCGCGGTGCGCAGGAACCCGGTCGCCAGCGACGCCGCCATCGCCATCGGCCCCGACCGCGAGGCGATATAGCGCAGCCCGATACGGAGCTTGTCGAACAGGCTGCGGACCTCGTCGTTCAGCGTGGGATCCTTGGTGCGGAACACCAGCCGCGCCTGCAGGTGGTCCTGCAGGTTCTGCCCCACGCCGGGCAGATCGACCACCGGCGTGATCGCGCGCGCGCGCAGATGCTCGGCCGGGCCGATCCCCGACAGCATCAGGATCTGTGGCGAACCGATCGCGCCGGCGGCCAGGACCACGCGCGCGCCGGCCCGCGCGGTCAGCTCGCCGCCATCGGCGCCGCGCCAGCGCACGCCGATCACGCGCTTGCCGTCCATGATCAGCCCGGTGGTGGCGGCGCGAGTGATGATTCGCAGGTTGGGCCGGCGCCGCGCCGGGTTGAGATACGCCACCGCGCTGCTGCAGCGCCGCCCGTTGCGCGCGGTGAGCTGGAAATACCCCACGCCTTCCTGCGTGGCGCCGTTGTAATCGGGGTTGAAGGGGTAGCCCGCGTTCTGCGCAGCCTCGACCCACGCGTCGCAGATCGGACGGCTGAGGCGCGCGTTCTGCACCGCCAGCGGCCCGCCGATGCCGTGATGCTCGTCAGCGCCGCGCTCCTGATCCTCGGCGCGGCGGAAATAGGGCAGCACCTCGTCCCACGTCCAGCCGGCGTTGCCCATCTGCGCCCAGCGGTCGTAATCCTGCGGCTGCCCGCGCACATAGAGAAGCCCGTTGAGCGAGGACGAGCCGCCCAGCACCTTGCCGCGCGGCCAGGGCAGGCTGCGTCCGTTCAGGCCCGGATCGGGCTCGGTGCGGTAGCGCCAGTCCAGCACCGGGTCGCCCATGGTGCGGAAATACCCCACCGGGATGTGAATCCACGGGTTCAGGTCGCGCCCGCCTGCCTCGAGCAGCAGCACCGTCAGCGACGGGTCCTCGCTGAGCCGGTTGGCCAGGACGCACCCCGCCGATCCTGCGCCCACGATGATGATGTCGGCATTGTAATCGAACACGCGGCCCTCCCTGCCGATGCGCGAAATCTGTTGACACCTGACGATAGAGGTGTTTTTTTGAGACAACAAGTCCCAAAAACGGAATGCAATTGACAGCATTCGCACAAAGACACATCGCCGCTTAGTCGACCACTCAGGGAGGAGAACATGACTAAACGTGACCTGTCCGGCCTGTCGCGCCGGGACTTTCTGCGCATCTCGAAGCACTTCGGGATCTCATCCACGGTTCTGGCGCTGAGCGCGATGACCGGGGTCGTGACCGCGCCGCGTCTGGCAAGGGCGGTCGAGTCCACTTGGGAGAAGCGCTTTTCCAATGAGCCGCGCCACACGCTGCGCTTCGGGGCGGCGGGCTTCAACGCCCAGAACCTGCTGATCGAGCGTAACGGCATCCTCGAATTCGTGCGCGACATCGAAAGCCGCACCGATGGCGAGATCCGCGTCGAATTCATCGGCGACAATCAGATCTGCGGCCAGCTGGACTGCGTCTCACGCACGATCGAAGGGATCGTGGACATGTTCGCCGCCTCGACCCAGAACTCGGCCGGCGGTGCGCCCTATCTGAACGTGCTCGACTTCGCCTACATGTTCCCGACGCGCGCCTCGCAATATTACTTCCTGTATCACCCCGAGAGCAATCGCATCCTGCGCGAGCCGCTGGAGCGCATGCACGGGCTGAAATTCCTGTTCACTCATGCCGAATTGCGCGGGATCATGCTGGGCAACGCATGGCGCGACCGCGAGCTGGTGACCAGCGTGACCGATCTTGCCGGGACGTCGAACCGCGTCACGGGCACGCAGCTTGGCCGCATCGCGATGGAGCTGATGAACCTCAACCCCCGGCCGATCGCGTGGGAGGAAACGCTCGACGGGCTGCGCCAGGGGCTGATCGACGGGGCCGAGACCTGGGCGTCCGCCGTGGCCTACGCCAACATGGCGCCGGTGGTGTCGCAATGCGTCGACCTGCGCTTCTTCTGCGGCACCGAACACACCGCCATGTCGGCGGATGTGTTCGACGCGCTCGGCGGCGAGCTGCAGGACGCGGTGATGGAATCGTCCTATCTGGCGCAGGTCTCGGCGCAATTCGCCAACGAGGCCGCGCTGGTGAACACCGTGGGCTTCTCGGATCCGATGCAGGAAGGCACGATCTTCCACGAGCACGGCGTGCGCAACGCCTTCCTGACGCCCGAGGCGCTGCGCGAGGCCGAGGAGATGTGCTCGCCCGAGTTCCAGCCGGGCCCGTGGGAGCAGTGGCGCGAGCGGATCAATGGCTGGGCCGGTGGCGGGATCGACACCTACGAGATCACCCACGCGGTCGCGCGCGAAATCCCCGCCGACATGCTGGTCGAGAATGTCGAGCCGCGCCGCTGGTGGCGCAGCTGACACCGCGCATCCTTCTGCCTGCCCGGACGCCGCGCCGGGCAGGCGCGTCTTTCCTTCCCTGATGCCGGAGACGGCAGCGACGCAGGCCCCTCGCGCTGCCCTCCCGGCCGGACACCCAAGGCGGGGTTCCCATGCAAGAAGCTTTCACGCTCGCGATGGCGATCTGGGACGCGCTGGCCACGGGTCAGATCTTCGGGCTGCCGCGCACCATGCGCAACCCGGCGCTCTATACGATCATCGCGGTCCTGATCCTGCCATCCGCGCTGGTGCTGATGCTGGCCTTTCGCAAGGTGCGGCTGCTCGACCGCCACCTTGAACCGACGGCGATGTTCTTCATCTACATGGCCATCGCCGCGATCATCTTCGTCGAGGTGATCCGCCGCTTCGTGTTCAACGTGCAGGTGGCCTGGTCCACGACCTTGCCGCCCTACCTTTTTCTGCTGCTGACCTGGATCGGCTGCGCCTACAACGTCAAGCTGCGCTCGCATCTGTCCTTCGGCGAGGTCCGCGCGATGATGCCGCCGTCGGGGAAGCTGGCCATGTCCTTCCTCGATGCGATCCTGTGGTATGTGATTGCGGTGATCGTGGTGGGCGCCACGCTGCGGCTCACGGCCAGTTCGGCGGCGAATTTCCAGATGTTGCAGGGCACCGACAACGTGATGCGCTGGTGGTTCTACATCTGCGTGCCGATTTCGTGGGTGATCCTTTATGCGCGGGTGCTGGAAAACCTGTTCAGGGATATTCGCGACTACCGCGCCGGCCGCGAGTTCGGCCAGACCAACGACCTGGCCCGCGAATAGGAGAGGGCGCCACAATGACCGACGGAACCCTGACGCTGATCTTCTCGTTGCTGGCCACCGCGCTGTTCATCCTGGGCGTGCCGATCTTTCTGGTGATCGCGCTCTGGGTCGCGGCGATGAGCTTCGTGGTCAATATTTCGCTCGACAATATCGGCTTTGCCTTTTCGGCGGTGTTCACCACCTCGTTCGCGCTGCTGGCGATGCCGCTGTTCATCCTGACGGGCGATCTGATCAACCGCTCCGGGATCGCGCAGCGGCTGTCGGCCTTCGCCTATGCCTGCCTTGGCTGGCTGCGCGGCGGGCTTGGCATGGCCAGCATCGGCGCCTGCGGGCTGTTTGCCGCGATTTCGGGGTCCAATTCGGCAACCACCGCGACCATCGGCGCCATGATGCATCCGCGCATGGTCAAGAACGGCTTCGACGAGCGTTTCGCTGCATCGACCGCGGCGGCGGGCGGCACGGTGGGGATCATCATCCCGCCCTCGATCATCTTCATCGTCTACGGGTTCCTGATGAACCTGTCGATTTCCGAGCTGTTCCTGGCCGGCATCCTTCCCGGCATCCTGATGGTGCTGGGGATGCAGCTTGCCTGCTGGATCGTGTGCCAGCGCAATGGCTGGGGCCATCTGATCCGCTGGGAGATCAGCCGCATGATCCGCACCGCCTTCGGCGCGTGGCTGGGGTTCTTCGCCATCGGGCTGGTGCTGTGGGGGATCTACACGGGCCGCTTCTCGCCGACCGAGGCGGCGGGCGTGACCGTGGGCTTCTGCATCATCGTCGCGCTGGTGTCGCGTCCGCTCTACATGCTGCTCAATCGCGGCCAGTCCGAAAGCGAGGACCTGACCCGCACCCCCGGCTGGATGGAGATGGTGCTGGTCGAAGGCTTCCGCCTGCGCGATCTGCCCGGCGTGGTGCTGAATTCGGCCCGGATCGCGGGGATGCTGGCGCCGTTGATCGGGATTTCGGTGGTCATGCAGCAGGTCCTGTCGCTGCTGGGCGCGAAGGACGCGATTCAGGTCTTCATGACCGCCTTCGGCGACTATTACACGGTCCTGCTGATGGCGATGGCCTTCGTGTTCATCGCCGGAATGGTGCTGGAGAGCCTGCCCAACACCATCATCATGGCGCCGATTCTTGCCCCCATCGCGGTGGGGATCGGGGTCGATCCCGTTCATTTTGCGGTCATTTTCCTGATCGGCGGGTCGATCGGGTTCATCACGCCGCCCTACGGGCTCAATCTCTATGTCGCCAGCGGTGTAACGGGGGTGCCCTATATGCGGCTCCTGCCTTATATCGTGCCCTACCTGATCGCACTGATCGGCGTCTGGTTGGTGGTTGCCTTCGTGCCCTGGTTCTCGCTGGTGCTGACCTGATGCCGGAGGTTGACATGGAGAGCACACGGCATGAGCACACCCGCGCACGGCACCGCGGCGACCGAGGAGCGCAGCGCGCGCATTCCCACGACCCTGCGGCTTCTGGCCCTGCTTGAGGAGGTCGTCCGCCGCGGCGGCCCGGTGAGCGTTGCCGAACTGCTCGAACCCACCGATCTGCCCAAGGCCACGCTGCACCGCCTGTTCCAGACGCTCGAAGCCGAGGGCTTCCTGCAACGTGAGCCCGATGGCCGGTCCTATTCGGTGGGCCCGCGGATGCGCGAACTTTCGGTGGCGACGCTGTCGACCTTGCGGCTGCGGACCCCGCGGCTGGCGATCATGCGCGCGCTTGCCAAGGATATCGGCGAGACCTGCAACCTTGCCATCCCCGACCGCGAGGCGATGGTGTATCTTGATCGGGTCGAGACCGAATGGCCGCTGCGTGTGCAGTTCTCGGTCGGCGCGCGGGTGCCGTTTCACTGCACCGCGGGGGGCAAGCTGTATCTGTCCTCGCTCAGCGATCTGCGGCTGGAAAGCTACCTGCGCAATGCCGATCTGACGCCGATGGCCGCGCAGACCCTCACCGACCCCGACGCCCTGCGCGCCGAGATCATGCAGGTGCGCCAGCAGGGGTTCGCCATCGACAACGAGGAATTCCTTGACGGGGTGATCGCCTTTGCCATGCCCCTGCGCGACCAGTACGGGCGGATGCCCGCGACGATCGCCTTTCAGGCGCCCACGCAGCGGATGTCGGTCGCGCAGGGGCACAGCTTCCTGCCCCGCCTGCGCCGCGCCGCCGAAGAGCTCTCGGCGCTGCTGTAGCCGCGCCCGCCTGTCACATTCGATGGCGCAGGCCCACCGAGCGGACGGCGCGGCCGGTCGCCGTCATCTGCTCATCTGCTCATCTGCTCTGCCACACGGTCGAGGCCGCGTTCGAGGATGTCGAACATCTCGTCGATCTGCGCGCGCGTCATGATCAGCGGCGGCGAGAAGACGGCCATGTTGTAAAGCGGGCGCAGCATCAGGCCCATCTCCTCGCAGGCGGCATCGAGCATGGCGCCGAAGCGGCTGTCTTCGTCGAGCGTGCCTTCGGGGCCCGGTTTGGCCTCGACGACGCCCAGAAACCCCATGCCGCGCACATCGCCCACCAGCGGATGCGCCGCCAGCGCCGCCAGACGTGCCTGAAAATGCGGCGAGAGCGCGCGGACGTGTTCCAGGATGCCGTCGCGCTGCAGGATCTCGATGTTCTTGAGCGCCGCCGCGCAGGCGACGGGATGGCCCGAGTATGTGTAGCCGTTGTAGAACACCGCAGCGCCCTCGGGTTCGCGCAGCCGCTCCATGACGCGGTCCGAAATGATGCACGCGCCGAGCGGCAGATAGCCCGAGGTCAGCCCCTTGGCGCAGGTGATGATGTCGGGCTGGATGCCGAACACGGCCTCGGAGGCGAACCAGTGGCCAAGCCGCCCGAACCCGGTCACCACCTCGTCCGAGATGTAGAGGATGTCATGGCGGCGGCAGATGTCGCGGGTGCGTCGGTGATAGCCCTCGGGCGGGACGATCACCCCGCCCGAACACAGGATCGGTTCGGCGATGAAGGCGCCGATGCGCGCGGCCCCGATCTCGGCGATGGCGTTTTCCAGATCCGCCACCTTCGCGTCGCACCAGTCCGCGACGCTCATGCCCTTGGGGCGCCGATAGGGATTCACGTCAGGCAGGAAGTGGACCGGCGCCGCATCTGCGTCGAACCGCGTGCGGAAGCGTTCCTTGCCGGTGACGCTGGCGGCCAGATAGGTCGATCCGTGATAGCCTTTCTCGCGCGCGAGGATGATCTTCTTCTCGGGGCGGCCAAGGCGGTTGTTGAGGAACTGCATGGTGCGCAGCGCCGTGTCCACGGCGGTAGAGCCGCCGGTGGTGAAATGCACGTTGTTCAGGTCGCCCGGCGCCAGCTCGGCCAACCGCCGCGCCAGCACCGCCGCCGGGCCGCTGGTCGCTGACCAGGGCGAGGCATATGCCATGCGAAGCGCCTGATCGGCGATCGCCTTGGCCATCTCGCGGTTGCCATAGCCGATCTGGACGCACCACATGCCCCCCGGCCCGTCGATCAACCGCCGCCCGTCAGCGTCCCACACATGGATGCCCTGCGCTTCTTCCATGCGCGGATGGTCGGTGTCGCGCCAATGCCGCACATCGGCCCAGGGGTGCAGGTTGTGATCGCGGTCCCACGCGCTCAGATCGTCGGGCGCAGGGCTGTTCGCGGGCATTGGCGCAACCGGGTCTTTCATCTCGAGTCCTTCTGTTTTTCCATCGCCGAGGCGTTCTGCGGCCGCGTTGTCAGAGCCACGCGCGGATGCGGTGCGGCGGCGGCGGCGGGGCGCATGCTCCGACTTCTAGCCCAGCAACGCGCCGCATAGAAGGCGTTGACCACTTTGCGTATCGCCCAGGGCGCGGCAGCGCGGCAGCGCAGCGACGGGCAACCTGCCCACTCGGTCCGGCCAGCGCGCCGATGGGCCGCGACCGCGCCGCCCCGTTGCCGCGCGCCCGATCAGCCGGGTTGCTGTCCGGTTCTGCGGCGTGCGTGGCCGTCGGTCGTGCCGGGGGTGGCGCCCGTGTAGGTTCGCGCGGCGATGGGGGTCGACGCGATCGCGCCGCGCAGTGCGCTCAGCAGGCCCGTCTCGGCGCGATTGAGCCTGGCGCTGGGGTTCCAGGCCAGGTGCACATCGACGGCGGGCGGCTCCACATAGGGGGGCAGACGCCATAGCAGCCCGTCCGCGACGTCGCGTGCCACCACATGCAGCGGCAGCGGACCGATCCCCAGCCCGGCAATGACCATGCGCCGGACCTCCTCCAGATGGCTGGAAGTGCCGATGATCCGCTCGCTGAGTTCCGATTCCGCGCGCAGCAGCGTGACCGCGCGCAGGGCGTCATGCAGCCGGTCGGTTTCGAAGCTCACCGCCGAATGCCCGGCCAGATCGGTCTGCCGAAGCCCCTCGCGCCCGAACAGCGGGTGCGGAGGCCCGCAGAACAGACCGAAGAATTCGCGGTAAAGCCGCAGGTATTCGATCTTGGGGTCGCGCTGGTGAACCAGGCAGATGGCGAAGGACGCGGTCCGCGCGGCCACGCTGGCCAGCGCCGACCCCGAACTGAGCACTGAAATCGACAGCGTGGCCTGCGGGTGGCGGGCGTGAAATTCCGCCAGCACGCGGTCGAAGAGCGGGCAGAGCACATGGCTGGCCAGCGCGATGCGCACATGGCCCGTGATCTCGTCGGTCACGTCGCGCATCAGCGTTGACAGCCGGTGCACCGCGCCGTGGATCTCGACCGCCTCGCGGTAGAGCAGGGCGCCCGCGCGGGTCAGTTCATAGCGCCCCGGTCCCCGATCGATCAGGCGCTTGCCGATCCGGTCCTCGAGCCTGCGCAGCGCGGTCGAGACCGACGGCTGGGTCAGCCGCAACCGCCGCGCGGCGTCGGTGATGGAGCGGGATTCGGCCATCACCACGAAGCTGCGCAGCAGGTTCCAGTCCAGCTCGCGGGTCTGGCGCTCTGCTGCCGGATCGTCATCGATCATTGAGCATACCTATATCGACTATTGCAATTATCAATTTGCCCTATGCCAATGCGCCTTGCAATCAATAGGGACCGGTCCGCCACACAGGACGCATCCGCATGTCAGTCGAAGCCCGCGAACGGCGGCAGCCCTGGATCCTGCTGTCCCCCGCACTGGGGGCAGTCGCGCTGCTGCTGTTGCTGCCGCTGGTGTTCATCGTGGTGTATTCGTTCTGGCTGCGCTCGGCGGTGGGGCCGGATACGGTGGGGTTTCATCTGGACAACTGGCAGCGCGCGCTGACCGATCCGTTCTATCGCTACATCCTGCTGAACACGCTGAAGATCGCGGCCATCACCACGGTGCTGTGCGCCGTGCTGGGCTATCCGGCGGCGTATTTCGTGGCGCGCTCGAGGGGCAACAAGCTCTTGCTGCTGCTGCTTCTGATGCTGCCGTTCTGGATCAGCTACATCATCCGCACGATGAGCTGGATCAACATTCTGGGCGCGTCGGGCGCGCTGAACACGGCGCTGATGACGCTGGGGATCACGTCCGAGCCGATCCGGATGCTGTATAACGAGGCATCGGTGATCCTGGGTCTGGTGCATTTCCTTCTGCCCTTCATGGTGCTGAACGTCTTTGTCAGCCTCGACGGGATCGACACCAGCCTCGAGGATGCCGCCACGTCGCTGGGCGCCACGCGCTGGCAGGCGTTCACGCAGGTCACGCTGCCGCTGTCCCTGCCGGGACTGGCCGCCGGGGGGCTGCTGTGCTTCGTGCTGGCGGCGGGGAGTTACGTGACGCCGGTGGTGCTGGGCGGACCGCGCGATGCGATGTTCGCCAATCTGGTCTACGAGGCGATCATCACGCAGCTCAACTGGCCCATGGGGTCGGCGCTGTCGCTGCTGCTGCTGATCGTGCTGGGCGCGCTGGTGGCGCTCTACAACCGCTTCCTGGGGCTTTCGCAACTGACACAGGCGCTTCGCTGATGGGGGGGGCGGGCTGATGGGCTGGAACCTGATCCGCCTCTATGCGGTGCTGGTCTACCTGTTCATGTTCCTGCCGGTGGCGGTCGTGGTGCTGCTGAGCTTCAATGCCAGCCAGTTCGGGGCCTTTCCGATGGCGGGCTTCTCCACGCGCTGGTTCGTGGCGCTGTGGGAGAATGACGCGGTCATGCGCGCCTTTCGCACCTCGCTGGCGCTGGGGCTGCTGTGCGCGGTGATCTCGACCACGCTCGGGGTGCTGGCGAGCCTGGCGCTGGTGCGCTACCGAATTCCCGGGCGCAACCTGATCACCACCGTGCTGATCGCCCCGATCCTGGTGCCCGAGGTGGTGCTGGCCGTCGCGCTGCTGCTGTTTCTGAACTTCATCGGCATCGGTCGCAGCTTTCCCATGCTGCTGGCCGGGCATGTGATCTTCACCCTGCCGTTCGTGATCCTGGTGGTGCAGGCGCGGCTGGTGGGCATCCGCCGCGACGTCGAGGAGGCGGCGCTGAGCCTCGGCGCCTCGCCGCGCCAGACATTCTTTGCCGTCACGCTGCCGCTGCTGATGCCCGCCGTGGCGGCGGGGGCGCTGTTCGCCTTCACCATATCCTTCGACAACATCACCGGCACGCTGTTCTGGAAACCCGGCGGGGTGGAGACCGTGCCGACCCAGATCTTCGCCATGCTGCGCCATTCGATCA
>LFIK01001745.1_pt1 | contig 17377 bp, 13 predicted proteins | sample 643401 | NCBI WGS metagenome assembly LFIK01 (sample SAMN03777447, study PRJNA286221) | soda lake metagenome | biome: soda lake; feature: Kulunda steppe; material: water; isolation source: sample T5-Br brine of Lake Tanatar-5 | place: Russia: Kulunda steppe | collected 2010-07
GGATTGTGAGCGGAATGTCTGATACGAAGAACCCGGGCGACAAGACTCTTCAGGTTTCGTCCCCCAAGACGCTGACCCTCAAGCGCCGTGGCGAGCAGGGAACTGTTCGCCAGAGCTTCTCCCATGGTCGCACCAAGCAGGTCGTGGTCGAGAAGGTGAAACGGCGGAGCGTCGGCCCCGGCGAGACCGTCAAGGATGGCGGCAAGGATGCCGGCAAGGACGCCCCGAAAGAGGCGGCCCGGACGGCTGCGCCGAGTCCCTCGGTGACGAAGCCCGTCTCGTCGCGTGAATCCGCTGCGCCACGCCAGCCGGCCCGTCCCGGACGCGGCGGCGGTGTCGTGCTGCGCACGCTGAGCGAGAGCGAGATCGATGCCCGTGCGGCAGCGCTCGCCGATGCCAAGCGCCGCGAGGAAGAGGATCGCCAGCGCCGCGAGGCCGAAGAGCGTGCCCGCATCGAGGCGGAAGCGCGTGCCAAGGCCGAGGCCGAGGCTGCGCGCAAGGCCGAGGAAGAGGAGCGTCAGCGCCGCGAGGCCGAGGCGGCGGAAGGCACGAAATCCGCTGCAACCGCCAAAGCCGACACGCCTCAGGCCGAGCCCGCTGCCGAGAAGGCCGCAACGGCTGCGCCCGAAACCGCCGAGCCGGCTCAGGCTTCTGCGCGTCCCCTGCGCGACATGCGCAAGCCGCCGAGCCTCGACGATCTGGCGAAGCCCGAGCCTGTGCCCGAAAAGCCGGCGGAGAAAGCCGTCGAGGCCAAGGCCGAGGAAACCGGCAAGGCCGCGACCAGGGAAACGGCGCGACCCGCCGCCAAGGCTTCACCCGCCCGTGCGCGTGCCGCTGAGGAAGACGACGCTCCGCGTGGTGGTCGCAAGGGCGCCGCGAAGGTTCCCGCCGCACCCAAGACTCCCAAGGGCGCCGACGACCGCCGCAAAGGCCGCCTGACCGTCACCAAGGCGCTTTCGGGCGATGACGAGCGCACCCGTTCGGTCGCTTCCTTCCGTCGCCGCATGCAGCGCCTGACGGGCAAGGGGTCGTCCGAGCCGAAGGAAAAGATCGCGCGTGAGGTCATCGTCCCGGAGACGATCACCATTCAGGAGCTCGCCAACCGTATGGCCGAGCGTGGCGTGGACGTGATTCGCCTGCTGATGAAGCAGGGCGCGATGCACAAGATCACCGATGTGATCGATGCCGATACGGCGCAGCTGGTGGCCGAGGAGATGGGCCACACGGTCAAGCGCGTGGCCGAATCCGACGTGGAAGAAGGCCTGTTCGACGATGTCGATGCCCCGGAGGCGCTGATTACGCGTCCGCCGGTCGTCACCATCATGGGCCATGTCGATCACGGCAAGACCTCGCTGCTCGACGCCATCCGCAAGACCAACGTGGTCTCGGGCGAGGCCGGCGGCATCACCCAGCATATCGGCGCCTATCAGGTGACGAGCCCGAGCGGCGGCAAGGTCGCCTTCGTCGATACGCCCGGCCACGCCGCCTTCACGGCGATGCGTGCCCGTGGTGCACAGGTGACGGATATCGTGGTGCTGGTCGTTGCCGCCGATGACGGCGTCATGCCCCAGACCATCGAGGCGATCAGCCATGCCAAGGCGGCGGGTGTCCCCATCGTGGTGGCGATCAACAAGATCGACAAGCCCGAAGCCGATCCGCAGCGCGTGCGCACGGAACTGCTCCAGCACGACATCCAGGTCGAATCCATGGGTGGCGAGACTCTCGAATTCGAAGTCTCGGCCAAGAATGGAGACGGGCTGGGAACCCTGCTGGAAGGTTTGCAGCTCCAGGCCGAGATCCTCGATCTCAAGGCCAATCCGGGTCGTCCCGCCGAGGGCACGGTGATCGAGGCCAAGCTCGATCGCGGGCGTGGCCCCGTGGCCACCGTGCTCGTGCAGCGCGGTACGCTGAAGACCGGCGATATCGTCGTGGCGGGTTCCGAATGGGGCCGCGTACGCGCCCTGATCAACGACAAGGGCGAGAAGGTCGATGAGGCCGGACCGTCCATGCCGGCGGAGATCCTCGGTTTCAACGGCACGCCCGAGGCCGGCGACCGCGTCGCGGTCGTCGAGAACGAGGCGCGTGCCCGCGAAGTCACGGAATACCGCTCGCGTCGCAAGCGTGACCTCATGGCCGCGCGGATCGGCGGCACCAGCCGTTCGCTCGCCGACATGATGCGTGACCTCAAGGAAGGCGCCGATCGCCAGGAATTCCCGCTCGTCATCAAGGGTGACGTGCAGGGTTCCGTCGAGGCGATCGCCGGTGCGCTGGAGAAAGCCGGCAACGACGAAGTCAGCGCCCGCCTGGTGCATGCCGGCGTCGGTGGTATCACCGAATCCGACGTGACCCTCGCGGAGGCTTCCGATGCCATCGTCATCGGCTTCAACGTCCGCGCCTTCAAGGAAGCCCGCGAACTCGCCGCCCGCAACGGCACCGAGATCCGCTATTACAACATCATCTACGATCTCGTGGACGATGTGAAAGCGGCGATGTCGGGCATGCTGGCGCCGACCCTGCGCGAGACGCGTCTGGGCGAGGCCGAGATCCTCGAAGTGTTCAACGTCTCCAAGGTCGGCAAGGTGGCCGGTTGCCGCGTCACCGACGGCAATGTCCAGCGCGGTGCCCATGTCCGCCTGATCCGCGAGAATGTCGTCATTCACGAGGGCAAGCTCAGCCAGCTCAAGCGCTTCAAGGACGATGCGCGCGAGGTGGTCGCCGGACAGGAATGCGGCATGGCCTTCGAGAACTATCAGGACATGCGCAAGGGCGACGTGATCGAGTGCTACACCGTCGAAGAGGTGAAGCGCACGCTGTAAGTGTCGTGATCATGCCGGCGCGTGCATCGCGCCGGTGCGGGACCGTTCCCGGATGCGGCGTCCGAACCGCCGCATCCGCGATCATTGCCGGAAGAGTCATGCGCGAACGCCATGACCCCCCATGCCCCGGAAGGGGTGTGAGCCGGCACGGATGTAACCACAACATGAGCGGAGGCGACGATGCCGAAGCGTTTCGAATCGCGGGGGCCGACCCAGCGCCAGCAGCGGGTCGCCGAACTCGTCCGCCATGCCATCGCGGAAGTCTTGCAGCGCGGCGACATCGCCGATGATGTGCTCGCGAGCCATATCGTGACAGTGCCGGAAGTGCGGATGTCGCCGGATCTCAAGCTCGCCACCGCCTATGTCATGCCGATGGGCGGGCAAGACGAGAAGCCCGTCCTCGCCGCGCTCGAGCGCCATCGCAAGCTGCTGCGGGCCGAGGTGGCGCGACGCGTCAACCTGAAATTCGCCCCTGAATTGCGCTTTCGCCGCGACGAGACCTTCGACGAGGCCGACCGCATCGATGCGCTGCTGCGCACGGACGAAGTCCGCCGCGATCTCGACACGCCGTCCGACGGCGACCACGATCCCGACGCGGCAGGGCATCCAGGCGAGAGCGACCCAAGCAACTAAAGGCAGCGACTGAAACGCAGCGATTGAACCGCGATACGACACCAGATTTCCAACCAGCATCCCCGCACAGGCCCCGCACAGGAACCCCCGCATGTCCGACGAGACTTCGCCGCACGGCTCTCCCTCCGCTCAGACCGATACGCCGCGCGGCGATGCTCCGGCGCGTTCGCGCAACGGCAAATCCGGCGGCAAACCCGGCGGCAAACAAGGTGGCGGGCGTCGCGGCGGGCGCGGTCAGCGTCAGGGTGATCGCCCGAAGCGGCGCGACGTGAACGGCTGGGTCGTGCTCGACAAGGGCGTCGGCATGACCTCGACCCAGGCCGTCGGCATGCTCAAGCGCTGCCTCAATGCCAAGAAGGCCGGTCATGCCGGCACCCTCGACCCCCTCGCTTCCGGCCTGTTGCCGATCGCGCTGGGCGAGGCGACCAAGACGGTCCCCTTCGTCATGGACGGGCGCAAGGCCTATGTCTTCACGGTGACCTGGGGAGTGGAGACCGATACGGATGACGCCGAGGGCAACGTCGTCAATCGCACCGATGCGGTGCCCGAGCGCGCCGATGTCGAGGCGCTCCTGCCGCGCTTCACCGGCCTGATCATGCAGACGCCGCCGCAATTCTCCGCCATCAAGATCGCCGGTGAGCGCGCCTATGATCTCGCCCGCGACGGCGAGCAGGTCGCGCTGCAGCCGCGCCCGGTCGAGATCGACCGCCTGACCCTGCTGCATCACGCCGAGGGCAAGAGCGTGTTCGAGGCGGAATGCGGCAAGGGCACCTATGTGCGCGCGCTCGCACGCGACATGGGCCGCGAATTGGGGTGCCTGGGCCATATCACCGCCCTGCGCCGCACCCGCGTCGGCCCGTTCACCGAAGAAGATGCCGTCGCGCCGGCGGAAATCGAGGCGCTGGCTGACGCCGCAGCCGGGACCGGACCGGTCGATTTCGGCGATCTCCTCCTGCCGGTTCAATCCGCCCTCGAGGAAGTCGACGAGATCCCCGTCTCACGCGATGCCGCCGCGCGGATCATGCGCGGCCAGTCCGTGATCCTGCGCGGGCGCGACGCGCCGATCGAGGGGCAGGTCTTCGTTTCGCTGGCGGGGACGCTCGTCGCGGTCGGCGATGTCGAGAACGGCGAATTCATCCCCCACAGGGTGTTTCACCTCGGCGCGTTCTGACGAGACGCGACCGTGCGGCTTGCCGGTCAGGTGATCGGCTGGCCGGCCTCGTCGGCATTCACATGCACAAGCAGCCGGTCGATCACGAGCTGCGCTTCCTCGATCTCGTTCGAATCCGGAATATCCCGGCCACCGGAATTGAGGAAGGCGCCGGCCTGGGCGATCAGTGCGCGCAGGGCGGGAGCCGTGACCTCGGCGACGAGGGCCGCGTCCTCGGCTTCGCAGGGCGGGCGCAGGGCGCGGATCGCGGTCATGGCGAGGCGATCCATTGCGTGGACGAGTTCCTCGAAGGCCGCGCGGCGATCGGCCGCGACGCGGTCATATGCGGCGCCGGCCTCGGGGGCATGGCGCAGATGCGAGGCGGCGAAATAGTCGGGATAGGAGACGGGGCGCCAATCCTGCAGATCCGCGACGATTTCGGGGGCATCCGCTGCGATCTCCACCAGCATCAGCACTTCGTTGAAATGGTTGAGGTAATCGTTCGACAAGCCGTCCGCCGCACGACGACCGCCGGCCACGGAATCCGGGCCTGTGCGATCATCGTTGATTTGCGCGGCTGTCGACATCGCAACCCCTTCTTCGTCACCGGCACAAACTGGCCCATAAAGGCTGATAAAGCGTTGACGGCGCGTCGGACGAGGCGCCATGCGCCGGTTGATCGCAAGTGCGGGCCATCGCACCGACCGGGTCACAGGCTGCGCATGTCAGCGCCTCATCCGGGCCATTGACCGTGCGGGCGCATCAGGCTTTCCTGCCGCAGCGACAGGGGGAGCCTTGCAACAAGGGTGGCTCTCGCCACCCGTCCGATGAGCCGGGAGATGATCATGTGCGGGCGCTTCGCCGTTACATTGCCGCCGGAAAGCTTTCGCGAGGCCTATGGCTATGTCGAGACGCCGAACTTTCCGCCGCGCTACAACATCGCGCCGACCCAGCCCGTCGGCGTGGTGATTCAGGAGGGCGAGGCGCGGCATTTCCGGTTGATGCGCTGGGGATTTCTGCCCGGCTGGGTCAAGGATCCGAAGGATTTTCCCCTCGTCATCAATGCACGCCGCGAGAGCATCACGCAGAAACCGACCTTCCGTGCAGCAATCCGCCGCCGCCGCTGCGTCTTTCTCGCGGATGCGTTCTATGAATGGCAGCGCGAGGGCGGGGAGAAGACACCTTTCGCCGTGCGCATGCAGAGCCTCGGCCCGATGCCGATGGCGGGCATCTGGGAGACCTGGAGCGATCCGCAAGGTGGCGAGATCGACACGGCGGCGATCGTCACCACGGATGCGAACGGCCTCCTCAGCGCCATCCACCACCGCATGCCGGTGATCCTCGGCAAGGCCGGGCTCGCCGCCTGGCTCGACCCGCAGACACCGCTCGACAGGGTCGGGGGGCTCACCGATCCCTGTCCGGATGACTGGCTGCGGCTCGACCGGGTTTCGCGCCGGGTCAACAAGGTCGCCAATGATGATGCGGCGCTGCTCGAACCGGCCACGGATGACGAATCGTCGCGTGCGACCGGAGCGTCCGCCCGGGAGACAGATGCCCGTCGGGCTGATGAGCAGGGACAAGGGCAGGGGCAGGAACAAGGTCAGGAGACGAAGCCGCGTCAGGGATCGCTGTTCTGATCAGGCGCTGCCGGCGCGTCAGAACAATGTGCGCACGATGACGAGCAGCGTCACGCCGACGACGAAGGCCAGCCCGAAACGCTGCCACATCTCCAGGCGATCCCAAAAACGCCAGAACCAGTTCATTTGACTTGTCTCCCCCCGCACAGCAATTTTTCGGATCGTGGGGCAGCGACCGGGCTGCGTCAACCATGGCGCAAGGGTTTCAGCCATGCGGTTCACGCAGGGCGCACCTGCCGCGTCCCCGTGGGGGCTTTGAATGCGCCGGGGGGCGTGATAGTACCGCAACGGTTTTTCAGGGGCGCGTGCGTCGCGCCCGCCTCAATTCACGTGCGCGCCCTGCGCGCCGGACGGTCGAGACGACCGGCAACCGAGAGGATGATATGAGCGTAAGCCCGATCAAAGCCGAACAGAAGTCCAAGCATCTGTCGAACGCTTTCTTCTCCGCATCCCTGCGCGATGTGGATCCGGAAATCGCATCGGCGATCGATCAGGAGCTGGGTCGCCAGCGCGAGGAAATCGAGCTGATCGCCTCCGAGAACATCGTCTCCCAGGCGGTGCTCGAGGCGCAGGGCTCGATCATGACCAACAAATACGCCGAGGGCTATCCGGGCCGGCGCTATTATGCCGGCTGCCAGTTCGTCGATATCGCGGAAAAGCTCGCGATCGAGCGCGCCTGCAAGCTGTTCGGCTGCAACTTCGCCAATGTCCAGCCCAATTCCGGCAGCCAGGCCAATCAGGCGGTGTTCCTCGCCCTGTTGCAGCCGGGCGATACCTTCATGGGTCTCGACCTCGCCGCCGGCGGCCATCTCACCCACGGCGCCCCGGTCAATGTCTCGGGCAAGTGGTTCAACGTGGTGGGCTACAATGTCCGCCCCGAAGACCAGCGCATCGACATGGACGAGGTCGCCCGGCTCGCGCATGAGCACAAGCCGAAGCTGATCATCGCCGGCGGCTCGGCCTATCCGCGCCACTGGGACTTCGCCCGTTTCCGCGAGATCGCCGATGAGATCGGCGCGTATTTCCTCGTCGATATGGCGCATTTCGCCGGCCTCGTCGCCGGCGGCGTGCATCCCTCGCCCTTCCCGCATGCACATGTGGCGACCACGACGACCCACAAGACCCTGCGCGGGCCGCGCGGCGGCATGATCCTCTCGAATGACGAGGCGCTCGCCAAGAAGTTCAACTCGGCGATCTTCCCCGGCATCCAGGGCGGTCCGTTGATGCATGTGATCGCGGCCAAGGCCGTGGCTTTCGGCGAGGCGCTGCAGCCGGAATTCAAGCTCTATGCGCAGGCCGTGGTCGACAATGCCCGCGCGCTCGCCGCGACCATCGCCGAGGGCGGCTTCGCCATCACCACGGGCGGCACCGACAACCACCTGATGCTGGTCGACCTGCGCCCCAAGAAGCTCACCGGCAAGGCGGCGGAAGCCTGCCTGACGCGTGCCCACATCACCTGCAACAAGAACGGCGTGCCCTTCGATCCGGAGAAGCCGATGGTGACCTCCGGCGTTCGTCTGGGCACCCCGGCGGCGACGACACGCGGTTTCGGCGTGGCCGAGTTCCAGGAAGTCGGGCGTCTGATCGTCGAGGTGCTCGACGGGTTGGCCGCGAATGGCGAGGAGGGCAATGCCGCGCTCGAGGAATCGGTCAAGGAGCGTGCGCATGCGCTGACCCGCCGCTTCCCGATCTACGGCTGAGCCGCCTCCGGCCATGCGCTGCCCGTATTGCGGAAGCCTCGACACGCAGGTGAAGGATTCGCGGCCGACGGAAGATTCGGCCGCGATCCGGCGCCGGCGCGTCTGCTCCGATTGCGGGGGGCGCTTTACCACCTTCGAGCGGGTGCAATTGCGTGAGCTCTTCGTGATCAAGCGCTCGGGCAAGCGCGCGGCATTCGACCGCGACAAGCTCAAGCGCTCGATCGACGTCGCCCTGCGCAAGCGCAGCGTCGATCCCGAGCGGGTCGAACGCATGCTCAATGGCATCGTGCGCCAGCTGGAGGCGACCAGCGAGGGCGACATTCCCAGCGACAAGCTCGGTGAGCTCGTCATGGAGGGGCTCAAGGGCATCGACGATGTCGCCTATGTGCGCTTCGCTTCGGTCTACAAGAATTTCCGCGAGGCCCGGGATTTCGAGGAGCTGCTCGGCGGGCTGGGCCGGCGGGACGACATGCCGGGCGCCAAAGCGGTCGCAGTTGAAGACGATCCGTCCGGGAAACAGGAATGAGCGCGCGCCTTCACGATCTGGCGCAAGCGCATGATGCGCATTTCATGCGCGCGGCCCTCGCTTTGGGCGAACGCCATCTCGGCGCCACATGGCCCAACCCCTCCGTCGGTGCCATCATCGTCGATTACGCCTCCGGCGCGCCCGTCATCGTGGCGCGCGGGATCACCCAGGCGGGCGGGCGCCCGCATGCCGAGCGCGTCGCCATTGATCTCGCCGGATCCGCAGCGCGTGGCGCCACCATCTACGTGACGCTGGAGCCCTGCTCGCATCACGGCAAGACGCCGCCCTGCGCCGAGGCGATCATCGCCTCGGGCATCGCGCGGGTGGTGACGGCGCTTTCCGATCCCGATCCGCGCGTCGCCGGGCGCGGCCACGGTTTGCTGCGTCAGGCGGGATTGCTGGTCACGACCGGCGTGGAGGCGCAGGCGGCGGCGCGCAGCCATCGCGGACACGTCTTGCGCGTGACCCGGGGGCGCCCCGCCATCACCGTCAAGCTCGCCCGTACCGCGGATGGTTACGCAGCGGCGGCAGGTACTGATCGTCTGATGATCACCGGCACGATCACCAATGACCGGGTGCATCTGATGCGCATGCATGCGGATGCGATCATGGTCGGTGCGGGCACGGTCGCCGCCGATGATCCGCGCCTCGATGTCCGCCTGCCCGGCCTCGCCGCCCGCTCGCCGGTGCGCGTCGTCATCGATAGCGGGCTCTCCCTCGCCCTCGAATCGCGGCTCGTGCAGAGCGCGGGCGATCCCCCGAGCTGGGTGATCACAACGGTCGATGCCCCCGTCGAGGCCGAGCGGCGGCTCGTCGCGGCGGGGCTGGAAGTCATGCGTGTCGGCGCGGACGATGAGGGACGGGTGCGCCTCGACGAAGCGATGCGCCTGCTCGGTGCGCGCGGCATCACCCGCGTCTTCTGCGAGGGCGGTCCGACCCTGGCGGAGGGGCTCGCGCAGGCCAGCCTGATCGACGAGGCGGTGCTGGTGACCGGGGCACAGAAGCTCGACCGTCCCGGATTGCGTGCTGTCGGGCCGGCACTTGCGCACTATATCAGCAACCGCATGCAGGCCTTCGCCGAGGAATATGCGGGGCCGGACCAGTTTTCATTCTTCGAAAGGAGCGCGTGAATGTTCACGGGCCTCGTCACCGACAAGGGCGAAATCGCCGCGATCAGCGACCAGCAGGATCTGCGCCGTATCCGCATCCACTCCTCCTACGATCCCGACGGTATCGCGCTCGGCGCCTCGATCGCCTGCAACGGCCCCTGCCTCACCGTGGTCGACAAGGGCCGTCGCGAGGGCGGCTCATGGTTCGATGTGGATGTCGCCGCCGAAACGCTGGCGCGCACCAATGCGGGGCGCTGGCAGGTGGGTGATGCGCTCAATCTGGAGCGCTCCCTGAAGATCGGCGACGAACTCGGCGGCCATATCGTTACCGGCCATGTGGACGGGGTGGCGACCATCGTCGCGCGCGAGGAAGTCACCGGTGCCGGCGAATGGGGGCCGACTGCGCGCTTTACCATCGAGGCGCCCGCGCAACTCGCGCGCTTCATCGCCGAGAAGGGCTCGATCTGTCTCGACGGCACCTCGCTCACCGTGAACAGCGTTTCCGGCAATCGTTTCAGCGTGCTGCTGATCCCCCATACGCTGGCCGTCACCACCTGGGGCGAACGCAAGGCGGGGGACGGGCTCAATATCGAGATCGACCTGATGGCGCGCTACGCCGCGCGGTTGGTCGAGGCGGGAAACTGATCGGGGGCAGGATCTGAGCTGCCTTCAGGCGCACCACAGCCGCTCGCCATAGGCCAGCGCGAATCGCTGTGGCTCGGCGCCGATTCCGGCCATGGCGCGCAGGATCACGGCATCTTCGAGCATCAGCGCGAGCGGCATGGCCCGGGCGAAGGCCTCGACCGGCTCCTTCCCGGTGAAGTGCCGCCGGAACGTCTCCGGCTCGATCAGCCGCGCCAGCGCATGCAGCACGCCCCCGCGCAGGAAGACACCACCGGTCGCGCCGAAGACGAGGGCGAGATCACCGGCAGTGCGCGCCAGAAGCTTCAGGAAGATTCGCGCGGTCGCCGAAGCATGCGCATCGGAGCCGGTGAGCGCGGCTTCCGCGATCCGGGGCGGCGGGGTCGCGGCCGCCGCGCCGGCATCCGCGCCGAAATCTGCGGCGAGCGCGGCGTGCAGCCTTTGCAGGCCGGGGCCGCAGAGCAGCGTCTCGGCGGTGACGCGCCCGTGCATGCGGGCGATGCGCGGCCAGTAGCCGTCATCTTCCGCGTCCTGCGGGCCGATCCCCACATGCCCGCCTTCACCGGGAAGCGGCAGGAAGGTCTCGCCGCAACGCGCCAGCGCCGCGACACCGAGCCCGGTCCCGGGCCCGAGCACCAGCTTCGGGCCGCGCCCGGCCACGATGCTGGGGCCGACGGGGGAGACGTCGCTCTCTTCGACGAAGGCGAGCGAGAGCGCCGCCGCCTCGAAATCATTCAGCAACAGCCCCTGTTCCAGCCCGCAGGCCTGGGCGATCGCCGGCCCGTCGAAATGCCAGGGCGCATTGGTCAGGCGCGCCGTGCGCCCGGTGACGGGGCCGGCGGCGCACAGAATCGCCGCGCGCGGGCGCGCTTCGCCGCAGGCGGCGATCGCCTCGTTCAAGGCGTCCTCCGGTCCGGCATGCGCGGCGGTCGCCAGCTTGGTGACGAGACGCGGCGGCTCGCCCGGCGCGCGGGTGAGGGCGAAACGCGCATTGGTGCCACCGATATCGGCGACGACGAGCGGATGCGCAAAGGCGGAGAGGTCACTCATCCGGACAGATTACGGCACACGCACCACCCGTGTGAAGGGGCGATCCGTTCGTCTGCCTCAGCCCGCCTTCTGCCTGCGGCGCTCGATGGAGGAGGGGATGCGCAGGGATTCGCGATATTTCGCCACCGTGCGCCGGGCGATATCGACGCCCTGCGCCTGCAGGGCCTTGACGATGGCGTCGTCGGAGAGAACGCGTTTGGGGTCTTCCTGATCGATCATCTGCCTGATGCGATGGCGCACGGCCTCCGCCGAATGGGCATCCTCGCCGGCGGAACCGGGGATCGCGGCGGTGAAGAAATATTTCATCTCGAACACGCCCCGGCTGGTGCCGATCGACTTGTTCGAGGTGACCCGCGAGACGGTCGATTCGTGCATGCCGATCGCATCCGCCACGGTCTTGAGGTTGAGCGGACGCAGGCCCGCCACGCCATGGGCGAAGAAGGCATCCTGCTGGCGCACGATCTCGGAGGCGACCTTGACGATGGTACGCGCGCGCTGATCGAGGGAGCGGGTCAGCCAATGCGCGTTCTGAAGGCATTCGCCGACATAGGCCTTCTCGGCCTCGGTCCGCGCCGCCGCCGAGACGCGGGCATAATAGCTCTGATTCATCAACACGCGCGGCAGGGTCTGCGGGTTGAGATCGACGAGCCATGTCCCGTCGGGGGCTGCGCGCACGAAGACGTCGGGGATCAGGATTTCCGCCGGCGCACCGCCGAAGGCCCGGCCCGGCTTGGGATCGAGGGCGCGCAGCTCCGCGATCATCTCGGCCAGATCGGCCTCGTCGACCCCGCAAAGCCGCCTGAGCGCGGCGAGATCGCGCTTCGCGAGGAGGTCGAGATGCATCAGCAGCGCCTCCATGCAGGGATCGTAGCGGTTGCGCTCGCGCAATTGCAGCGCGAGGCATTCCGCGAGATCACGCGCGCCGATCCCCGTCGGCTCGAAACCCTGCACCACGGCGAGTGCGGATGCAACCTGAGATGGCGCCACCGACAGCCGGTCGGCGATTGCCTCGACGCTTTCGATCAGATAGCCGGTCTCGTCGATCGCATCGATGATGAATTGCCCGATCAGCCGCGCGCGCGGATCGGTGACCGCGAGATCGAGCTGGCCGATCAGGTGATCGCGCAACGTGGCTTCGCGGGTGAGGTTGCGCTCCATCCCGTCATCGTCCTCGAACGACCCGCCGGCCCCCACGCCGCTCCACATCCCCTGCGAGAGCGCGAATTCGTCGCCGCCGGTGATCGGCGCTTCGCCGGGATTCTCGTTCTGGAAGACGTTTTCGAGGGAGGTGTCGAGCGTGCTCTCGATGGTTGAGCGCTCCGGCGCCATGTCGGAGGCGAGCCAGGGATCGGGCGCCCCCTCCGCCTCCGCGCCGGTATCGTCGCTCGCTGCGCCACCCTCAGCCGCGTCGGCGGCGTCATCCCCGGATGAGTCCCGGGATCCTTCACGGGTATCGTCGCGCGCGCCGTCTTCAGCGCCCTCGCCGGCGCTCTCATAACTCTCGTCGCGTTCCAGCAACGGGTTGCGTTCGAGTTCGGCTTCGACATAGGCGACGAGATCGAGATGCGACAATTGCAGCAGCTTGATCGCCTGCAGCAATTGGGGCGTCATCACCAGTGACTGCCCCTGACGCAGCTCCATGCGCGGTGCGAGACTCATCGATACCCCGTCTGTTCCGGAGGCGGCGCGCAGCGGCACAACCTTCCGGCATGGTTCTTGCATAATTTTCTTGAGGATTCGTATCGCGTCTCGCCGCCCGCGTCAAAGGCCAAGGTCGTTGCGGCGATGATCCGGGCGCGGGGAGGGCGCGGGGGAGGGCTTGGGGGAGGGCGCGGGAAAGGCTCCTTGCGGCTTACCCGGTGACCACCCGCGCCGGCGGAAACACGACTTCGGCGAGCGTGCCTTCATTCTTGCGCGAGGTGATGCGCAGGTTGCCCTGATTCGCCTCGACGAGAGCCTTGGTCAGCGGCAGGCCGAGGCCGGTCCCGCCCGCCTTGCGCGCCGTGGCGAGCTGGCGGAACGGTTCGAGCGCTGCGGTGACCTCGCCCTCGTTCATGCCGATGCCCGTATCGCGCACCCGGAAGATGATGTCGCCCTCGCTGCCGCGCGCCGTCGAGACGATGACCTGCCCGCCGGGATCGGTGAATTTCACCGCGTTGGAGAGCAGGTTGATCACGATCTGGCGCATCGCCCGCTCATCGACAAGCACCGGCGGCAGGCTGTCGGCGAAGGAGCTGCGCAGCACGATACGCTCGCGCGCCGCTTCCGGCTGCATCATCGCCACGCCTGCATTGACCAGATCGTTGAGCGCCACGGGGATGAAATTGAGTTCCATGCGCCCGGCCTCGATCTTGGCGAGGTCGAGCAGATCGTTGACGAGGCTGATCACATGCTCGCCGGAGGCGTGGATATCGGTGAGATAGTCGCGGTAGCGCTCATTGCCGACGGGGCCGAAGCGCTCGTCGAGCATGACTTCGGCAAAGCCGATAATCGCATTGAGGGGCGTGCGCACCTCATGGCTGATGCGCGCGAGGAATTCCGATTTCTGGGCGCTCGCGGCCTCCGCCGTGCGGCGCGCGGCGATCAGCTCGTTCTCGGTCTGCTTGAAGGCGGTCATGTCGCGCAGGACGGCGCAGAACTTGCGGTCGAGCCCTTCACCCACGCTCCCCAGCGTCATGAAGAGCGGGATCGCGCCCCCCTGGCGCACGCGCCCGAGCACCTCGCAGCCGTCATTGAGGACGCTGCGCATGGTGTCCTCGCGCATGGATGCGAGATATTCCAGCGCGCTGACATGGCTTTCGGTTTCGAGCAGCTGCGTCAGGCTCTCCCCGGCAATCTCGCGCTGATCGTATCCGAACAGGGCCTCCGCCGCGCGGTTGAGCGAGAGGATGCGCCCGCCCTGGTCGAGCAGGACGACGCCGTCCGTCGCCGTATCGAGGATCGCGGTCTGCTCACGCAGCCGCTCTTCGCGCGCGGCGAGATCGGTTTCGAGGGCACGCAGGCGCTCGACCGGATCGGTCTCGGCGATCTTGCGCAGCATCAGCATGCTGGCCGGGTAGCCGAGCCAGTCGATCGTCGTCAGCCGCACCTCGACAGCGACCGATTCGCCGTTGCGATTGGCGATGATCAGCGGCGCGGTGCTCTCATGCGCCGCCTCGGACAGGGCTGCGGGCCGGGCGCGGAAAAGGCGCGCGAGACCGCCGGCCTCGGTGAAGGCCGCGAGATCGGCATAGCCGAGCAGATCGAGCAGGTAGCGGTTGATGAAAAGCGCATCCTCGCCGCGATGAACGACGACGCCTGCGGGCAGGCGATCGAGCACGGTGCGGATATCGGGGGCACGGTCATTCGCGGCGGTGATGATGACGGGCGCCGAGCCGGCGCTGCGCCCGCTGCCCGCTTTCGCCGCTGCGGCATCATCTGGCGCGGGAGCATCGGGGGTTTCGTCGCTCTGCTCGTGCGATATGCAGCCGTGGGTCTCGTCCGCTTCGTGAACCGCCGGAGAATCGTCATCGCCGAAACGTGCGCCCAGCGCCTTCGCGATTTCGCGAAAGGCGTTGCGCTCCTCGCTGGAAAGGGGCGCCGGGCCGGGTGACTGCGTCTGCGGGGCATCGGTCGATGCTGCATCGGCTTCGACGGTGTCCGCTGCAAGTGTTTCCGCTGCAAGCTTGTCGGGGGTGGGTGCGGTTTCGAGGGTCGAAGTCTCGGGAGCGGAAGTCTCGGCAAGGGAAGCTTCGGGAAGGGAAGTCTCGACGACTGCATCCCCGCCGACCAGAATCTCGCCTGCGGGAGACGTGGCTGGCGCCGTCCCGGCCTCGGTGACGATCCGCAGCGGCGTTTCGGCATCGCCGAGGCGCCCGCCGATCCGCGCGGCGAAGCCGGCCATGGCGTCCGCCGGGCCCTGCTGCCGGAGCGCCGTGATGTCGAACGTGGCCGTTCCGAAAGCAGCCGTCACGGCAATCGGCGTGAACGCGAGCCGCTGCTCCGGTACGGCTGCGTGCGATGCGATAGCGGCGGGTTCGACCGCCGGCGCATCTTCTGCCGTCACATCCTGTGGGGCCCCATCCTCCGCTGCCCCATTCTCCGCTGCCACATTCGCTGCGGCGGCCTGCATCTCAGGCATCGCATCGGCTTGCGGGACGAGGGCGGCCAGCGGGCTCGGGGCGACCGGTTCGGCGATTTCCGTCGCAGTTGGCTGCGACGCCGGTGCGGTCTGTGCAGGATGATCCTGCTCCTGCGGTACAAGCGAGGCCCAGTCGCAGCTGATTTCCGGGCGCGCGATGCCGAAGCCGCGATAGGCGCCTGCTCGCCCTGCGGCGCCGGGTGCGGGAAATCCGGCGAAATCGACCGCGATCGCCGTCCCGCCCTTTGCCTTCCAGAAGATCCGCCGGCCCGAGAATGTCTCGCGGCGGGCGATCAGGTCGAGGACCATATCCTTGGGATCGTGAGCCAGCGCATCCTGCGTGGTGGTGTCGAGGATCGCGCTCAGGCTGCGCCCGACCAGATCGGCATTCGGCTCACCGACGGCGCGCGCGAGATCGCCGCTGATGCGGGTGATCGCACCGCTGGCATCGCATTCCCACAGAAACCGGACGGGACCGGTGACGGGTTCCGGCTCGGGGGGCACCTGCGGTGCAGCCTGCGGCTCATCAGCTTCGACTGGAGCCTGTTGCGAATCCTGCCCGCCCGGGGGCTGGGCCGGGCCGGCGCTCGCCGGGCGGCGGATCCGGGGGAGGCGGTCCATGAAGGTGAGGATGAGCGCGGTGCTGCCGTCGGGCATGGTGATGCGCCGGCAGGAGCAGGTAGTCAGCGGGGCGAGGGTGCTGGTCTCGAAACGGATCTTCTCGAAACGCTTGCCCGTCATCGGCGCTTCGCTGCGCGCGAGCGCCTCGATGCGCCGCGCTGCCGGGAAGGCGGGATCGATCCGCCCGTCGGGGGCGATCACGACGGCGCAGGCCAGGTCATTCGTATACCGGCTCGACCAGAGCAGCCGCAGGGGATCGGCGGCGAAGACGAGCGCCGGGGCTCTCGGCCCCAGGAGCGGGGCGAACTCCGCGTCGCTTGCCATCGTTTCGATGGCCTTGTCGATCTCTTCGAAGGTCACGCCGCCACACCTTACAATTGCGCTTCTTCCGTTCACCAATGATTAACCGATCCCGACTCGGAACGCATCCCTGTTAGCGCGCGTAACCTTACATCAACCTTAATGAGCCAGCGACGCGACGGTTGATTTTGCAGTGCACAATGTGTATATTGCGTCGCAATAACACGGTCGAACGCGGTGATCGGTTGACGGGATCCGCAAGCCTGACCGAGGATGATTCCGTCTTCGTCAGACGCCGTGTTCCAAAGGAGGATTATGATGACCGACAAGAATCCGAAGCTCGAAGTTCCCACCGAAATGCGTGAATTCGCCGAGCGCAGCATCGATCAGGCCCGCAAGGCCATGGATGGTTTCGTCACCGCCGCCATGAAGGCGATGGATACGTTCGAGGGCTCCACCTCGACCGCCGGCACCAGCATGAAGGACATGCGCCACAAGACCTTCAGCTATGCCGAGCAGAATCTCACGGCGGCTTTCGATCATGCCCAGAAGCTGGTCAAGGCGAAGGATCCGTCCGAGGCGATGAAGCTGCAGGCCGAGTTCATGCAGAGCCAGTTCGCCACCATGCAAAAGCAGATGGCCGAATTCGGTGAGGTCGCGAAGGCCGGCATGACCGATGCGCAGAAGACGATGGCGGAAGCGTCGAAGACCATGACGGAGAACGTCACGGCTGCGACCAAGGCTGCCACGGACTCGGCGCAGCCGAAGAAGTAAGGCGTTTGCGCGCTCCGGGCGCGCCCGATTTCCGGGTGCGGCGGCGAATGTTCGCCGCGCCCCCGCGCATCCGCCGCGCGTGTGCCGGCTTCGCATGAAACCGGGTCCCGGCAGTTCATTGCGGCGGGTCGTTATGAAGAGGCCGGACCCTCGGCCATATCGGACAGGACAGGCAGATCATGACGACGAAGACCAAGCCGCCGCAGGCCGCCACCAAGCCGCCGCAGGCCGCCACCAAGCCGCCGCAGGCCGCCACCAAGCCGCCGCAGGCCGCCACCAAGCCGCCGCAGGCCGCCACC
>LFIK01001746.1_pt1 | contig 17376 bp, 15 predicted proteins | sample 643401 | NCBI WGS metagenome assembly LFIK01 (sample SAMN03777447, study PRJNA286221) | soda lake metagenome | biome: soda lake; feature: Kulunda steppe; material: water; isolation source: sample T5-Br brine of Lake Tanatar-5 | place: Russia: Kulunda steppe | collected 2010-07
TATTAGCCCGTGGGCATTTGCCGCGTCATTGGCATTCGGGACTCCGACAGGGTGCTCGACAGTTTCATGAACAGGGGGGCTTTTTAGCGGAAGACAAACGGCTTGTGAGTCAGACTGGAAATCATGTACATTCGAAGAACGTTGCTGCAAAAAGCGATGTGGAACAGCGGATAGTACGGCTGTTTTCACGTGAGCAATGGATAAAGACGTCATAACATGATAAGTAGAATTGCCTACGGGGCGAGAATGTACAGAGTCGAATTTTTGCGTTGACCTCGGTTAAATCCGGTTGCGATATTGATTTCATGGAACCACCGCCTCCAAGGCAGCTCGCTAGACCTGGTGGCGACCAAATCACGCAGTCGCTACACAATCTAGTGAGTGCACTGAAAGGTTCGAATACACAACGAGAGACCATGGTATCTCCGCCCTCTGCGCAAAATGCGGCGCACATGGACGGCAATGCGGAACCGCTTGACATTGTGGTGCTCGACTTGAATGGTGTCCTTTGTCGCAAGGTATACGATCGTAATCGAGTTTTGGCAGAAATGGCAGATAATTACACAAAGTCGGATTTGGCTTTGTTTGTCAGACCTGGCGCCCACGCGCTGCTGCAAACCATTATGGAAAAGGGCTGGAAACTTGTTTTCTGGTCGTCTGCGGTCCGAGAAACAGTAAATGCTATTGTGTCGACGTTGTTTCCGTATGTACGGCCTTTTGCGATTCTATCCCATGAAGGATCACCAGAGGATAAACTGTTCCTCAAGGTCAAGGCTGGTAAAAACTGGTCCATTATGAAAGACTTGAGCGTGCTTTGGAATACGCAGCCCGGTGTGTGTGCACCAAGCCGGACCATTATTGTAGACGATTCCTGGACCAAGGTCAGGATGCATCCTGAAAACGCATTACTTTTACCGTCGTTTTTGCCAGGGAATGATCTTTCTGTGTTTACGCCCGAATTCGTAGCGTCCAATGAACAACTCATGCATACTCTTAGCAATATTCTTGAATCTGCGTTCAAAGATCGTGATGTACGTGACGTTCTTTACAGTCAGTCAATTAAACGACGTGTCACATTTAAATCTTCGTTGACGAAAGACACGTACAGTATCGCTGCTATGGATGGCACGGATCATTCACATTTTTAGTGGTAGATGGCTTTTTGTACCATGTCCGTTTATACATGTCTTTATTTTCGGTTGCCATTAATAATTGTAGGGTTGCGACGTCTGTGAAATGAAACGTAGGTCGCGCGACGGACAGTCTCCTCCTGATGAGAAAGCACTGTCTGAATCTGATTGGCATCGTCGTGCGCAACAGTTCTTAACAAGCACTCAAACGATTCCTCAAGTGTTTGGGAAACATCCTGGGGTAGCCATTGCACCAAGATATAAAGGTACACTGGTACCCGTTACTGGACCGCGAATTGTGTACCTAGGCCCGCGTGGTGGCTTATTTGAGTGGAGAAAAGTTTCGTTCGATCCTAACCGTCGACAGCGAGTGTCGTTGCTTGCTCGCGATCAACAGCGTGTTGTGGACGGAACGTTGCCCAATGGACAAGGTGTATGTGGTTATGTTGAGCCTATGCCAAATAAACCGGGCAAGTACCGTCTCCGGGAGAATGCCCCCGTTGAGATTCAGCAATTTGTGGTCCGCAGCCAGCGCGAAAGAGAAAAAGAAGTCCTTGAAAAACGTCTTGAGAAGCTAAAGCAAACGTAGTGTATCAGGGGTGCCCTATACCCATGCACCCGTGCCCCCCAAAGCACATGGGGGCAAGTTTTAAAATTAGTCCTTTAATTGTGTCTTTGACCCATTGTTAGGCGTTCGTTTGTCTGCTCGTACGACTTTGTTGCCCAATGGAGTTTGAAGATGGTGATGAGTTTGGTCACGAGGCCGAACAACCGACCATCCGAAATTCATATTCGCTACCGGAAACGTCTGTATGCACAGCCCTGTGTGTCTTATCAGAATTGCTGTATCAGCGTGGACTTAACGTCACTCGAGTTGCAGACACAGACATTGGCGTGCATCGGCAGGACCAGTTACCAGATGCTACGACTTGTGATAGTAATGTACCAAGTGCTGATGTTGCTCCGACTCTGCCTCCATTGACAAGTGCCTCGTTGGACATGACAGAGGACAGTAATTTTAACGGAGCGCGCGCCGCGCCAACACCGCGATCACAGGACGATCGGACACCAGTGCGTTTTCCGCCCGTTATTCAGAACGCGCGGGAGGTGTTACGAGGACTTGGAGACGATGGCATTCATGCACGAAATACACGCTTACACGGCAAACCTATCATGATTGCAACAGTACCATCTCCGACCCCGCGTCACTGTGCGGCGCACATTCATGGAACTCGCCCAGGTTCTATTGCCCTGGTGTTCAGTACGTGTCATCAAAGCAAGGTCCTAGTGCAGACCGCACGGTCGATTGTGGAAACGATTCAAAACCGACACAAAGAACTTGCCAAAAGAAACACGAGTATTTATACCGCTGTTGTCCTGCATAATGGGGAGGTCAATCAATATGCGCGCGCAGAATTGTTTCAGTGTTGCTCAAAACTAAACATTCTTTTGTCCGAGTGCTCCATCACGGAATTGCAGGTCAACGTCACAACGCACTGTCTGGTACCACAGCATATCCCTGTGCACCAAGACCTTGTTTTGAGGGAAATGGCTAAGTTGGGACTTGATGGCCGGAAAGTAGCTTTGTTGTGTGAAGATGATGCTGTAGTGCGTGCATTGGGGCTGCGCCCTGGAGATCACGTTCGTGTACGCCGTCACGGCTATCCCTCGGTGTCCCAAGTTGTATATAGACGTGTTGTATCTCAGAAACTAAAATAAGACAGCAGTTCGCACACAGACTAGCGTCACGCAGGCGCACAACACATGTTGTCTACAGGTGGGTTTACTTGTTGAAACATGCCCCTAGCGTGACCAGTGAACGCGCCTTTGCTTCTTTGGTAAGTATACGCCTTCATTCCGAGCTGCTACGCAGCCATACGTTTTGATCAAAAGACGTAGGATCTCTCGATTGGGAATACGTGCCGCAATCTGAAAAGGCTTTTCATTCGCAAAGTTTGAAGCCAGGACAGCTCCTTTGCTAATCAAAGCCTGACACACCTGTAAGTTTTCCCATTTGATCGCCAGCATCAAAGCAACATTGCCATCATAATCCACTCCATATGTCATGCCATTTTTAATCAAAAGCATAACTATGTCGAATAATTTACGTCGCATCGCTACAACGAGTGGGGACAGACGATCTTCTGCTCCGCAACGATAAGCGGGGACTCCAAAAACTGAATTGTCATAATCAGCGGGAACAATCGATCCTTCACTTGCAGTACCAAGACCATTCTCAAAGTATCGATCCACGATATTCCCTGGAGAAACCATTTCGGAGCTGTAAAGTCTGTATTTGACAATTTTTTGGCACAATTGAAGATTTTCCTGCTGAATCGCTCGTATCAAAAGTAGATTGCGACGAATGAAGATATGACCTCTTATGTCTGACCTTCCATCAGACCCTTCTCTGTAACATTTCGCAAGCAATGATGTACAGAGACGCCGGTTGTTGACATCCATTGCATACAAAACAGCCACAATCAAGTATTCTGTAAGTTCTGGTGTGGCCAGGTTAACAATCGTTTCCGCACGTATTGCCGGAAACAGGTCTTTATGCACTTCACCAATCTTTTGTACGACATGTGTCTTAAAAGGCCCAGTGACTAAGGCGTCTAAAGCTCCAGGGACCCCAGAGCTTACATCAAAAAGGATATCGTGGAGAAAAATTCTCATCTTTTGATAGCATCCTGTAACATAGAAACACTCAATCCAATTTATCTTGTGCTTTGTCAACGCGTCTTGGCAAACAGAATTCAAACTTTCATCCATCGTGTCATCAGCGCCATATTTTTCAATCAACAACTTCGCCATCTTAACATTCTCATTCTTGTATGCTAATGGGATAAGCTCGCGAATGAGCTGGATAATGCGATCCATGCTCGGTAAATCAACGATTTGTCCTGCAAGGAATTCAACAAGATCAAAATTATCGGATCTCACAGCAAGTCTGACGAGGTCAGGATCGTAATGAATGGAAACAGACCGACGCATCAATTTCCACACACGGACCCAAAACTTTAAACGTTTGGAATCTCTTGCAACAATAGATGCTTTCATCTTTTGCATTAAATTGCAAGTGGCGAAACCCCGCGCCGCAATGATGTCTGGTCGACTCAGTTCATAAGCCCAATTAACAGCGAAACGTTGAGGAATCATTGTTGTCAAATACTGAATCGTAGCTTCGTTTTTGGCTGACACCAATGCCTTTTTAAATGTTTCGTGCCAGCTGCTTGGTATCATCCTTTCGACTTCCCGTAGGTGTGGGGGAACAGCCAATGCTTCTCGAACGTTTTCGATCGTATGCAAAATAGAGGTAATAGAGCACACATCCCCTTTTGCAGCCGCGCTTATAAAACGGTCTGCTATCTTTTGATCAGGAACGGCCATGCTAATGTTGCAAAGGTGAAAAAAAAACAAGTGAACTTGGTACACCAGTCATGACGCATAAGTCAACCATTTAAATATTGAACATTAAACCAAAACACACGTGCAAATGGGAATGCGGCCAAAATTCATCACCGCTCCCACGGCGGTAGTGGTTCACCTTCAATTCGCACAAAGTCCACCTCCAACATACACTATTTATTTGCTTGATAAAACCCACAACCTTAAAGAAAAGTGTTGAGAAAGAAAGCAGTTTATAACATTGTTCTACGACAATCATATGGTCTGATCCACCTTGATATATTTTGTACTACGTTTAGTCGAGAGTTGGGACCGGACCAAACGCCCGTGATATTGGCACGAGATGTTGCAATACAAGTTGTTCAAACCTATAGTCTAAGGTGTACACTTCTCCTTTTGCAACACAAATTTTGCAATGCTTTTACTTTCACCTAAACTATTTTAATTGAGCGTGCCCCAATGCTATCCTTGCGCGTTTACAGGTACCTCCAACGCATTGCTGCTCGTTGTAAAAAGCCCGATTCGCTCAACGTGCGTCCAGACGCCGACGCTCTCTCTCGTATATAGCCTTTGTAGCTTTGACCAGCTCCACAACAATTTGAAGCACAGTACACAAAATGATCACTCTTAAGATGTCCTCAAACTGTATGTCATCAAGAAAGTCGCGCGTCTGTTTTTCAATGTAACCTTTCAGCCTCGGATCGATGCGTCCGGTGAAACCGGCACGTGCATGATTTTGCATAAAGGCCAAATTGATTTGAAACGCAAAGAAAAATAAAAGTGCTTGCACATGAAACACCGAGTGCATTGTTGAGGTAGCTGCGGGTCACACGCCGCTACATCAGACTAGATCAAACTAGCTAAAAATACTACAAAATGCCACCTACAATTCTAGAGCCTACGTTTTTGACTGGTTTTTAGGTCGGCGCATTCCGGTAGTTTAAACATCCTCCTTCGGAGTCTCATTCTTTGGTATCTATATATTCCATTGCTTTATCTAGTTTAATTGTCAAATCCTCTATCTTCTTCTGTTGTGCTTCAATAGTATTCTGCTGTTCCTTAAATCCTTGAATAAGATAAGGAATCAATCCTATATAATTTACACGTGCAGGTGTTGACCCCAAATTACTCCAATCGGGGTCTATATGTGGTTTGTCTCTATTCTTATTGTAATCTGCTGGTGGTTGCTCAATGTCAGACGCGTCTTCAGGTATATGAACTAAATGTCGTAATCCAGGCGCATCATAATATATTTCCTGCGCAATCAAACCGCTTTCGACGGGCATCTCGTGATTCAGGTAGTCGCCGTTAGTGTCTTTGTACACTAAATAAATATCATTAACGTCATATCCTAACCGGCCTTTTCGATAAATTTGAGGTCGTAATTTCATGATTGTTTCTGTGACATTTTTAATAAATTTCTCGTTATGTTTTGTTCGATCATCAGAAGAGTTGCAACACGCACCGTCTGCAGTAATGTTATTTTTTGCATGGATTGAGCCATCTGCTGTAATGCGTACTTTAGGATTACTGGACGGAGCAAAGCTTGATGAGAATTCAGTTAAAGTGGTGGCTTGAATGGTGCCATCCTTATACACTTGCAACGGTATTCTGTGATCTTTCAATAATGTCTCTCGCGTGCGTATCACAACACAATAATCAGAACCGTCGTCAACTTTGGAGGGATTTTGCTCATGAGTAAAAAAGTATTTACATTCTTGTCCGGATAAGCTGTCCGTACCAAACGCCGTCTTGTTATTCCCTTGAACAATAAACGACCCCTTTACATCTAATTTCGCATTAGGTGAAGTTGTTCCTACACCTACGTTTCCATTGTTTGAGTTATATATATCATCGTTGCTTTTTTCCCAATTGCTCGGTTGAATGTTGTCCAATTTTTTTTGTAGACCAGAAACTTTTGCTATATCCAACTCTGGAATTTGGTTTTGGTTTAATTCCCCCGTGGTAATTTTATCAGCATCTAAGTCGGGAATTCTGTCGGTGTCAAACGTGCCCGTTGCAATTTTAGTAGCGTCCAAATCTGGAATTTGGTCTGAGTTGAATTCCCCAGAGGTGATTTTGTCAGCACTCAACTCTGGAATTTGGTTTTGGTTTAATTCCCCCGTGGTAATTTTATCAGCATCTAGGTTGGGAATTCTGTCGGTGTCAAACGTGCCCGTTGCATTTTTTTTAGCGTCCAAATCAGGAATCTGGTTTTGGTTCAATTCCCCAGAGGTAATTTTGTCAGCACTCAACTCTGGAATTTGGTCTGTGTTAAACATGCCCGTTGTGACTTTACTGGCGTCTAAATTTGGTATGTTGGATTCATCCACTGTGCCTTTAATGCTCAACGTTTCGCCATCGAGAGCAAGTAACTCTTCGTCACTTTGATTGCGTATTGTAAAAACAGGGGTGTTTGAAAAACTAGCTCCAATTTTAAAATTCTTTTCCAGATTTGAGGACGATACAACGATGTTTGGACTGTCGTTACGCACAGTTACATTCCCACTAATAAGAGCATTTCCGTTTACATCCAAAGCTTCTGTTGCGCTTGTGTTCTTCCTTACCGCGACAGAGCCATCTGCAGAAATGTTAAAGTGGCCCACCTTACCTGTGCTTCGAGTAGACGCACCTACAAACGTTAGGGGAGAGTTGTCTTTGAAACGAATACCCTGGCTCTGTTCCCCGGCAAAAAGAGAAACAAAATTGTCGGACATTAAAGTGTTGTAAGTTGTGGATATACTTTGTCAAAAAAAAAAATCGAAATATGAACAAGCATACGGTGTAAGCAATTACCTATGGCAAGAGTCATGTCCCGTGCGCCGTCAGAGTTTTGTGATTCGGGAAAATTGTGCATGATACATACGCAGGATCATGCAGGAGTCTGTATAGGACACGGGTATCGCGCAAAGGTGTACGGAGACAAACAAAATGTTGCCATTTGTTATAAGATATCAAAACGCGTCTCTGATTCCGCTTTGCAACGAGAGATCGATAGCGCGATGAAGCGTGAGGCTCGTGTGTATGCGTATCTACTGGCCATGGATGTGGAACACGAGGACAAAAACTCCGGTACTTTTACAAACTACAAAGACTTACATACAGCATTGCAGATCGTAAAACGTCCACGCCTCATGTTTATTCTACGTCGCATGGATACAACGTTATGGAACTGGATATGTACACGCACTCGCTCATTACAGGATTGGAACACGGCATTAGGACAGTGTATTCAACATATAAACGCGCTCTGCAAACTTCAAATCTACCACGGGGACCTTGGTCTTTCAAACATTGGAGTGCTTGAAAAAACGTTGACGGAGAGTACCACGGGTCTTTCTGTGTCTTTTTTAGATTATGGAGAAGCACGTTTAATGCGCGACAAACATGTGAGCTCTGCGATTCGACATGCGTTTCATACCGGTCGGGATCTTATTCAGCTTTTTCACCATCTTTATATGCTTCCTGTACGGGCATTGATGTTGTGGTCTACTGGAACCGGGAGTTCGAGTCGTGTCAGTGTTCGTCATTTTTTGTATTCGCTGTACACACGGATAAGGGAGTCTAAGGCCACATTAAGATCAAGCAGTGCAGCCGTCTCAGAATATAGTCCGTTTTTATCGGATGCATTGCACCTCCCGCGCTGTACATGGGATGAGCTTGTACATCATGTCGGTTTTCGGTACGAGAATGCTGCTGTTGTGTGCAACCAAACAGACGTAGACATTGCTGAACCAACGGAGATAGAGATTCAAGACGCTCTTATCTATTTTAAAGTTCGTGATAACAATCATATCTTTGAGGATTTCGACCGCAGCATTGTTCAATTATGTACGGTTGGTCAAGAATCCTATCCATATCCACCGTGCATCGTTGAAGATCTGTGGCCAGTTTTTAAAACGTTTAGCAGGTACAAGAACGTGACTTCCGGTTACAAAATGAAGTTCTGTCTACCATGGCATGTCACACGCGCCGTGCAAAGAGCCATTCACGCAACGCAGGTCTATCGTGACGCAATATCAAGAGATTATTCTCCTACAATAAAATCACTCTAAAATCTATTTAGAGCTCAAAGCCGTTCATGCGCTCAAGACGCAGTGTCCCAGTGCCTAACACTATTTTGTAGCGTTCCAAATGGTCTTCTTGTTGATCGTAAATATAAATGGTCTGCTGTGGTTCAGCAGGTTCCGTGTCTGTGTCGGTACAGGCGTCGTGTGCGCGAGTATCTAAGATGGCACGAGGTGCGCGCATTTCAACACCACCTTGAACTTCAAGACGCTTCCAAACACGACCAATGTCTCTCGTATCCACGATCGGCCCACTGTACCACAGACTCAGTAAGCCATTGTCTGACGCATGATCCATTTCCACGGTCTCCGCGCCGTGTGCAGCATGTTGGTACGTACTCAACACCATCAGGGGCGGATCTGTCGAACCATCTGATGCGGTCCATGTGTTCACAACACAGTGCGTTCCTGAAACGGTGTAATGTCCGTACTCGGAACCCCACGGTGCATCGTGAGCCGACACATCAAATCGATCGTAGTCCACTGCGTCGTCGCTATATTCGTCGTCGTCACTGTCCGGACTAAACGGTTGGACCCTGTATACCCGATCACGTGTACATCCAAGGATACAATGGCCACGAAGTGGAAAAACTTCATTTTCTGAAAAAGGGAGTTTGACAACGTGGTATTTGATTCGAAAATCGTGTGCATGGTCAAAAGAACCTCCTATTGCCGGTGCGTTTCGACGGCCTGCTTGATATCCTTTATTCATAGCATTGCCCGCGACCTCTGCGTAATCATTCCGTGCAAACGGTAAGTTCATGAGCACATCGCCCTGGTCAATCGCTTCAATGGGAAACACGCCAAGTCCATGGACCAGGACAATAAACATATGATTTTCTGATGTTTGAATCGCGTGCACCGGAAGCATATCTTCTCGTGAAAAGTTAATCACTCGTTGTAGTATATCCGTGTTCAATATATCTGCGCCACGGTCCTCATCACTGGCATCCACTGCCTGGTTCCATTTGAGGCCATGGTCCACGCTGAACCACATGTCTGCGCACCAGGTGCGTACTATCTGGCCTGTATCTGTACGACGGATCATATACCCGCCTCCCATGACAACGACACCGTTCTGAAGCTGCACAGCAAAGTGATTTGCACGCGGCTTCCATGGTGGTTGAACAATATTCGTAATCCATGATACACTATCAGACGCAACACCAGAGCCATCACCCGACGGTAATGTAGCCAGTTGCACACTGTCTCTTGAAGTAAGGACACGCGCACGCCTCCTCTCGCTGTCCGGGTCGCTGTAGCCACCAATGCACAACAATCTCGGTTCAATGCCATACACCCTGTTTGCATCGTTCGTGTCCTGATCAAAAGCATCATGTGACAAAAACACAAATGCGCTACCATTCCTTGCAAACACAGAACGCAAACATTCCGATTCAGGAACATGGACAGTACCCACAGAAACATCGTCTGTGTGTCCACGACCAGAAGCCCCTTCCGGAGTCCCGATGCAAATCCCGTACGTATGCAACGCATACCATTGAATAGCACGTTGCAATGCCTTATCTATTTGAACGGGTCTATTTATGTCAATTTGACCACGAGTTGTCGGATGGGACGTGATACCGCGCCTCTTGAGGGTCTCCAACGTGCTTCGATTCAAGTGCGTGGGGCCAAAACGTAGACTAGGAGACACATACACAACATAACACGGTTCCTGCATTACCTGTTGCTCCACTGGATCGTAGAATTCAGTTTTCCATGCGTTGACATCCATAATAAGGTTATCGCGCGCTCGTGCACCGGCCTGCATCGCAGCATTCAACGACGCAACATCCTGTTGTTCAGCCGCTTCACACAATCGCTGCCACAAACTTTCCCATGTTGGTTCCGAGTCCAGATCTAGATTATGTAGAAAAGCCAAGTGTTGAAGCTGTCGCCATGCCTTTGCCACTCTCTTTGGATCATGGTGCTTTTCTCCGTACTCGACATAATCCTTGGAAATCTGTAAAGCGGTTTGACAAAGTGTAAACCTTTGAGTAGGAACAAGAGTCTCAAACCTTGCTGGCACAGGAGGCGGTACGGCTTCAAAAGAGCTTTTCTCCTCGGTATCGGCACGCTGACCGGCTTGAAGCGCAGTGGCGCGTCCAGTCCTTTCATGAACAATTTCGTCGCCCGACACACCAGTACCATCATCGAAAGAGGGTGACAAAGCAGAGACACGTCCACGTTTCCGTGTTGTCACCGTGTCAATCACTCTACGGGTAAGAGATGAGGTGACGGAGACATTGGGTTCAGACGAGCGGTGCTCCGTGTTGTTAAAGAACGATGCGAGCAGGTCTGCGCGTTCGCGTCTACCACGAGGGTGCGTTGGCGACGAGTTGTCTTGCGTCGAGGGAGCCCATGTACCCGGACTTGCGTTTTCGTCTGCCATGGTTGAATCAAAGAAAAAAGTGGCAACCCAGGTAGTTTACCTAACGCAACACCTAACAGCGCGTTGTAAGTTGATATGGGAAGTGTATTTACACATTGGACGTTTTTTGTTCGTCGTTTTCGGTGTTTCGACAGTGTGGGCTGCTGTGTACAAAGGACGTTTCTTACATAGTCATTTTATGATACACATGGTAACGTATTCGTGGTATTGTGCACGCGAGATGGCCGACTCCGAAGGAATCACAGAACCAACGGCTGCAGTGCAACAAGGGCTTACACAACGATTAGCAGCATCTGTCCGTCAGGACCGCGAAATGACCGAGACGCGCACTCCACACTCTATAGAAAGTGCGGTAGATGAAGATGTGTCCAGAACAAGTCTACTGGATGTGAGAACACGCGATTCGCCGCGTCAAGCGGAAGTGCTCTCGGAGCAAGCCTCAGTCGACGTTCGTGTACCTGATGTGTCGAGCACAGAACAGACAGCACCTCGTGAAATGATAACAGTTGTAGCCACGGCAATCATCGCGGACGAAGAGGCAGACACGTTAAATCAGGTTGACGAAGGTTCTGGCGCATCTGGGTCACATAGGTCACACAGGTCTATGGTAGGTTCGCATGATGCTATTTCATTCTCAAAAAGGTCTGCTCATAGGACGCCTTTGGCGAGTGAACCAAAACGGTACAAGAAGGCATCACGATCTGCCGTGAGCACAGTTTCTGTGGATGAGGACACGGGCAGTTCTAGTGATTCGGACAGTCCTGAGGAACCTACAGAATCAAGCTACACAGGTGCCCGTGGTTCGCTTTTGGTTTCGGATGAACCACAACGTGTAGAGGCAGCCAATATAAGGCGCACTAGGGTCCAGGAATTTGAACGTTTGTGTTTTTCAAGCGATTATGAAAAACCGTGGTTTGCATTGAGGAGATTAGCAACTGATTTAGGGATTGATGTTTTTGAAACAAAACACGACTGGGACACCCTCACCGCTGAAGTTGCGGACCGATTACACACATCCGTTCCCATTCTTGACAAAGACCTTGAACATCTGTATGAAAATCAGTCCGCATGGCCCACCTCTATGATTGATCCAGTAGAGCATGCGGTTTTGTATGCGCCGGTGCGGCTTCGCATTCAAGACTCTACAGAGTATATTTTCCTGAACAAAGGAACTGTGTGGGGTATGATGCGGTCCGGTCGCTCTCTGACAGACCCGATCACTCGACGCCGAATTCAACCACCCGGTCAATTTCTGGAAGTTGATAAACATGCGCTTAAATGGATTCAAGAGTATGCGCGTCAAAGGTTTGGTTTAGCACGTCTTGTCCCTCTACAACATGTTGCACCTGCACAAGGCCCGATTCACGTCGAAGACGACATAGAATAAAGTCACGAACGCTCAAAGTCGGTTTTCTAGAGTAACCATTTGGTACAAGACCGACGATGCCTGTTCGACAACGCCGTGCAAAAGCACACGAGTCGAATGTACAGATCCCTGCGCAGCACATGCCTGATAAAACACAGCTTTTGGAATTCGCAAAGCGCATATTGAAAATCATTGCGGATCTGCGTCTCGTGTCGCTGGTACTCAATGGGTCTGTGTGGCCTTTGGTTCTCGCGATATCCCGTGTAAAGGAACTCCAGGCGCTTGTCTTTGCCGCCTTTACCTTTTTACAAGAGCATTATAAGGCCACAACTTTGGAAAGCAAACAACACAAGGTGCGCGTTGAGCGGTTAAAACTTCCTTTGATTGCGAAAGAAATGCGTAAAACTTTACCTCACGGCTGAGTAGATCAAAGGTTATAGCGGAAAGCACAATCTTCGTCACCTACCAGGATTCCCACACAGCGATACATATTTACACCAACCTGTATCATTGCGCGTTAAACCCATTAGTTATGTCAAGGTGGTGATGTTTGCTAAAGTCGCGCTATTGCAACCTATCACACATACAGTCAAACTATTTTGGATTACTTTTAAATTATTCTTACCACTTGACACAAAGGTTAAAATGGCATCCAGACGACGTCAAGCACTGCGACCATGGGAGCGGGAACGAAAGCGCAAGCGTAAGCGCGATAAAGAGACACTTGAACTGAATGGCACTCCGCTACCTCTGGTGTTGATAAGGAAGTTTGATGAGTGTACGGATCTGATTCGAACAGAAGAGGAAATTCAGTTTATCAAGGATTGGGATGAGGCCGTCGCGGACACCATGACTTCCCGTGAGGAGGTCGACGTTGACATACATCACGGCAGTGGCAAACCAGTGGCTGAATATTTTGAGATGGTGTCGGGGCCTGCTTCAAAGCTTATTAAAGTACTTGAACGAGGAAACAACATGATGATCGCGGTAAAAATGGTTGAAGGGTCTGACATTGAAGAGTTTGAAAAATTTTACATCATGCTCAAGACCGTTGTCTTGACGGCGAAACGTTTGAAGGAAGATCGGTCTGCGCTGAAAGGTCGGCGTCGCACAAAAGTGATGCTTGATATGGCGCGCGACTTTCTCCCACTAACAAAGATGGTTACAAAACTGCTTGCAAAGCATTTTACGGAGCTAGACACGATTCACTCGAGTGTGTTGACAGACCTGTCCGGGCTTAGTGTTTTTGAAGGAATTGACCTTGGAAGCCGCATCATTAGTAAGCGTGGCACAGAGAGTGTGTTTGGGTGTCAGGGTCGTGAGTGACTTTGTTCAGGCTTACCTTGTTTCAACGTCACTGCGTATACAAAGACTATCATAACGAAAAAAACAAAAGCCAATGTAATCATGATAGCAACTGAATCTTTTTTGCATTTTTGCCAAACCTTTGTAATGATATTACGTTTGCTTGGACATGAATCATATTTTGTTGCTATCCGCGGCAAATTCGTATGATTCCTATTCCTGTTTGATAAATAATGTTTTGGTTTACCGATAGCACCATGGTCAAGCATCCTTAAAGCCTTTTTTCCAGTACGTTGCCCCTCGCGCACAAACGCTTGAACGCGATTAAACGTTTGTTGTTTTGTCTCGTGTTGAGTCCAAAAATGATTTAAACATTTGCTTGAAACGAGGTTTTCCGTGTTCAAGTGTACAAATGTTTCGAGAGCCTTATGTGCGCTCATGAAATCGGACATCTGGGTTGCAAGTGTTTGAACCGAGCGTGGTGTTCCAAGCAGACAGGCTCGGTACAAGCGACGCGTGATGCGACAGGGCATGTGAGATGTGATCCATAAGGCCAATGACTCGTTTTGGTTGGGTACAACAGATACAAGCTTTGTACTGAGTCCGAGCAAACGATGAGCGTGTCGCAACAACGACCATTGCAAAGGCTCTTTGTTTGCAAGCTCTTGAAGAATTGTTTCAATATCAACGTCACCATACAGCTCAAAGAAGGAATTAGCAATCGTCGCACGACATGACTCTCTTTCGGCGCGCTCAACACATCGTCTTGACGCACTTGTGTATAATTTGAGGCAAGTGTACAGGCACTTTTTCGCCCTGTGTGACTGCATGGGTGTGTATGGCACGTCCGTTTCGTTTGTTCTTTCACCATTACTTACCTCGCCGCATTACTGCACGTACCAAGACATGACTGTAGCCGTGTGTTTAGCAGTGTTTTTGAGAGTTTGAATTTAATGCTGACCTGTGCAAAAACCTTGCCCAAATCTGTAATCTGTATTTTATGAAGCTTGTTACCGTTGCAACTCACTCAGAAAGATACTTTCCCGTACTGTGTGCGTCTGCCCAACGACATGGATACGATTTGGTAGTGCTCGGGTGGAACACCAAGTGGAAAGGTTTCACTGAAAGGCTACATCTTCTACTATCATTTTTAGATGGTCAGGACCCTAACGAGATTATTGTAGTTGTGGATGCGTATGATGTCATCGTCTTACAACACGCAAACATAACTCGCGCTCGCTTTTCTACTTTTGAAAGGACTACAGGCAAAGGCAAAGTGTGTTTTGGACACGAGATGGCAAATGCTTGGATCATTGAATATCTTTCGCGTAAAGTATTTGGAACTTGTCAAGGTAGTCGGCTGAATGCTGGAACATACATTGGCCGCTGTCAGGATATTATCAAGATTCTGCGTCTTGTTTTTCGCGAATTCGACCATACCTTGAAAGCAAATCAAGACGATCAAATCCTGCTAACGAAGATTTGTAACACGTATCCAAAACAATTTTGCATTGATCGCAGTTACCGTTTTTTCCTTGTCATAAACGGCGCATTACAGCATGTCGATCTAACCAGAAATGCTATTCGAATTACTACGAATAAACAACTCAAATACCGCAATCAACATACTCCATGTTTTCTACACGCCATTGGGTGCTCAAATATAAACAGCATTGTGGAAAAACTTGGGTACAAAAATCCTACACCCTTGACTTGGCGTCAAGTACTAGTGTACGATGCTAAATCTATCCGGCATTTTATGTATTACCTTATTCCCCAAAACTCGGTGCGCACAGCTCTGCTCTGTATTCTATGGCACATATTGTACAGATTTCAAAACCAAAACAAGTAAACATTGACAATACCATTGCAACGGATTTCGCTTTTTGAATTCAAAAATAATACAGGAGCGCTACTTGTTCACAGCAAAATACGACGAGGCTACTAGCACAGTGTCTTTGCTTTGCTCGTGATCATAATCTACTAATTTTGCACGGAACAAGGGATAGACCTCGCGATAAACAGCTACATCATCATTTGAAATCAGCAGTTTGCCGGCCAGATCCATTAAAGCCTTGTCGTAAAAATCGCGAAGACATGTGGCTGCCTCATGGCCTTCGGAAATGTCGCCCCAATGCGACATACGAAACCGATGCAAGCCTCTTTGCAAAGGTTCAATGTACATAGATCGCACGGACGGATCGACAGCCTCAACTTTATAAAACAACCGCATTTGAAATGCCATGTACGACGAGAAGGTACGCACGAAACGTGTGATCGGATCTGCCACAACAACCTCTTGTTTCAGCAACGGAGCAATGTACGTCTGATAGATAGAATCAAACACATGTTTCAAAAGAAACCGTGAATTGGAGAGATCTTTGGATTGAAAATGAAATCTTTTCATCCATTCCTCCACACTGAAAAGGTCTGGAACAAACACGTGAACCTCTTGCCACCAGACATTTCGATGATCCGCATCAAGACACATGTCCTTGTAATTTGCAACAGTCCATTTTAAGTCTTCTCGAAAATATGCGTCGTATTTGCCGGTAAATTCATCAAGCTCTTTCTGTGCATCGTGCTCTGTTATATTCATAAGAGACTTCCATATGCTGGTGTCGTTCCAAAAACAATATTCCGCGGATCCATACAAAATTTGATACAGCATGTCCGGGTCAAGATAGTTTGGAACAGCACGTTTTAGGTGTTCAAAAACAGGAAAGATCTTTCGTTTAAGCTTTGTATCATACCGGTATCCAGCCTGCTCACAGGCATCCACCATAATCATGTCTGCAAGAACAAGTGTAATGGCTTCTGAAAGCAACCTGTACATGACATAGACGCGTCGTTGAAGGTCTTGTTCGTTTGTTGAAGTGTCCCGGGAAGGAGCAAAGATAAGGTCGGGGATACAAAAGTGCGACATATCGTGAAACATAAACACCTTCTCATGCATGGGGTCTTTTGGTTTTGCGACAAGGGGAAGACCGGCATTGCTCCCTGGAGACCAGTACAATGCCTGTCGACGGTTTTCAGCGCTCCGGAAGAAAAATCCAATGTTTACTGCAGCCTTTGGGATATTTCTTACGAGCATAGGACTAGCAAGATTATATTCAGGAACCGTACTCAAAAATGTATAAGGATCCACACGATGATCAATACCGCCTGTCAAGCAAAGATCGTTGTGATACAACGAGCGCGGCGTTTTATAATAAAATTTATCCTTTAAGAATTGAGACAAAACTTGATCACGTGCACTAATTTTATGATCGAAATGATGGAGCTCTAAATACGTTTTGCCGAGTCGAGAGACGACAAAAATGTCATCCCAGTCATAGTGATTGCCCTCAATGTCACGACGAGAATGATCAATATAACCCTCTACGCGTGCCTGATACATGACTTGTAATCCAGTCTGATCCGTGACGCATAAATCTGATACGTGCACGCACGGTGCCAACATGGGAAGAAGCGACGGCGACACCTCGCAACGTCGCGTACTGTATAACGTTGTTTGCTCTTTCGCAACAAACATGGGCCGTATTTTGGAATTCGCCGGCTTTCCACACCGCTCTGCCAAAACAGCAGCATCTGTGTTGAAAAAAGCACTGGGGTGTGCTTTTGGATCAATTTTTAGCACGAATATGCCGTAGGGTTCGAAAACGCGTTGACATTCGTGTAATTTGTGATCGTTACTCGTTGCCA
>LFIK01001747.1_pt1 | contig 17374 bp, 25 predicted proteins | sample 643401 | NCBI WGS metagenome assembly LFIK01 (sample SAMN03777447, study PRJNA286221) | soda lake metagenome | biome: soda lake; feature: Kulunda steppe; material: water; isolation source: sample T5-Br brine of Lake Tanatar-5 | place: Russia: Kulunda steppe | collected 2010-07
CAGGGTCCTCCAGCCGCCATACTCCAGTGTCTATTGAGGCGGAGGCTACTGATGGGAATGCCTAACAAGCTCGACGGCTCTCATACATGAATCTTGAGATGGCGAGCCAAAAGAAAGGAGCCCCCACCTTTTGATGAGCGCCAGTTGGATGGGGTACACGCGCAAACACACAGAGGAAGCATGAGCGCTCCCATTTAATGGTCTGCTTATCGACTCAATTTATGGCCAGGGGCTCACATGCGCACCACTTCTGCACACCCACCTTAGTGACCCCCAGCTGGACGGGAAAGACATACTGGTCTTTGTGCAGAGCAACCACCTCCCGCACTGAGTCCAGGATGCGGACTTTACCTGCAAGTTGTTGTGGGAGCAGAGGAGTTGCTCTTGTGAGTAGGTGAGTAGGGCGGTGCTTGAAAGGGTCCAGGCTTGCTGGGTTGCATGGTTCGCGCCGCTGAATGAGAGGGGGAGGTCTTGAGTAAAAGAGGAAAGAGTGGCTAATGAGCACTCTGTTGTGCTCCAGGCACTGAATGAGCCAGGCACAAAAGCAGCCGCTGCTCTCAAGGTCTCTGAGTAGGGCAACAGTGCTGTATGGGCTTGTCAGGGGCTAGTTCAACAGGCCAGGAGCAGCACCTACCACTACTGATGTGTGTGCGCAGATAGCCGTTGTGGCGGTGGCAGAAAGGAGGCGGCATGATCATGGACACGTTCTTGCCCTCCATCTCCGACTTCTTGTAGCCCAGCAGCTTCCGCGCCAGCCGGTTGGCAACCTTCATGATGCCTGCCATGGGGCAGGTGCGACAGGGCAGAAGTCAACCCTCGAAAGTGACACCACGCCTGCAGCCTCAGCAGCACACACAACAGAATCACGGAACACGCAGCCGGCGCTCAGCAACCCGCAGCCAGCCCCTTAGGAAGTGCAGGCCCACCCGCCCCCAGCGCCGGGCACCCCAATCCTGAGACGGTGATGTGTTGGCACACACATGCTGCTTGTGTCTTGTGTTCGGCGATGGAAAAACATGTCTCGGGTGTCCGGAAGGCAGTGGCCAGCACACGCTGGCAAATCACCAGTGACACCTTTTACCTTGAAGTGCCACACACTGCCCCCCTTGCTACGCAGCACAGGCACAGGCACCTGCAGATGGGGCCCTGCTCCGTCGAGGCGCAGGCCGCCCTGGGCTTCAGATACGCCCACCATCCGGGAGCCCAATGAATGCTCAGCCAGGGCTGCAGCACGCCTGCCACCCCCAAACAACCTCCGCCAACCTTACAATCCCACAGCCCTGCACACCTTCCGCGTTGATCACAATCACTGCGCTCCTCTTCTCATTCACTGACTCCAGCATGCTCGCGTGGTCATCTCGCATCATGAGCGCGTCGTTGCCCCCCGCCTCCTCCTCCTCCATCGAGTCCGCAACCATGGCGTACTGGCGGGCACGTATGAACACAAATAGAGCAGTTCGGTGCGTCAGCTCTTCCTGCGCGCCCTCCACATGGCACTGCCGCGTGAGCACACGCGTGTGTGTAATCCTTGAGCCAATCTTTGTGCAGGCTCTGTGCAGGTGCGACTGCAGGAAAGAGCACAATGCGTTGCCTCCATGGCTTGCGATAGCAGGCAAGACTGGCAGCCCGCGCCGCTGCAGGTGCACATTCGGGCCACAAGGGGGATGCCGTCAAATCATGCCAGCCACGACGCACGACTGCATTCTGCATTCCACCATGGCGGACGCCTATGCGGTACGGATGAACGGTACACCAGCACAGACATGGGGGAAGGCACAGCTGCGGCAGTGGCAGCGGCAGCAGCAGCCACACCTTGTGCGCAGTCCAGGGGTCACACTTGACATGCTCCAAGAAGCGTGCATACCCGCGGTACACCTTGGAGCTGTTGGGGTACCTGCACAGCATGGCCGGCCCACCACACATGCGTGTCGGGTGCTGTGCACCGGGGCAGCATGCGTGTTCGCGGGCACGCCAGTGACCCATATTCTCCACCCAAGTGCAAGGGCACCCGGGCAGTGGAATAAATACAAGCAGAGGCTCTGCACAGCCCTTGCATTGGAATGCATGCCACACTCCTCAGACTTGGCCTCTGCCTGTTGGTCTAAGCCACCACAGCGGCATACCCCGCCAATTGCCAGGGCCAGCTGCACGCCCCAGCTGCAGCCAGGCAGGGAAGCATGAGCGGCGATTTGAAGTACTTGACAGACTTGGCTCAAAGATGTGGCCCTGCCCCCCACCGCCCCACCCACGCACCTCTCCAGCAGCACCTTATACGTACGGTCTGCGCGGCTGCTGGCCTTTTGGATGGCCGCCAGCGCTGCGCTCATCCTTGCAAACGGCACATCTTGGTGGAGCAGCATGTGCCAGAAGTTGCGCAGCGCCATCAGCGCCTCTCTGTTGGTGCGGGCCAGCATCCTGAAGGTAGGGCCAGGCCATGAGGCGCGCACATGAGTGTTGTGAATGTGCATGGATGTGGACGCAGATGCGCTAGCATACGCCTTGGATGGGTGTTGGAGGAGGTCATGCTGTGGGTGTCAAAGTGAGAGGCCCAAAATGGCCCTACACAGCACAGAACAAGCAGGGTTGCGCCATGCAACAAGCAGAGGGTTGCGCCATGCAAGGGGCATGCCTTGGTCATTTGAATGCCTGAGGTAGAGTGCCCAAAGGCAAACGCAAGCAGCCTTCTGTGGTAGGGCTGGTCGTTGGAGTCGTGTGCCCAAGGCATACACATGCAGTCTTTTGTCATAAGAGCTGGTCATTGCAGTTGTGTGCCCCGGGGCTGGCAACGCATAAGCCCCACCCACGGCCACACCCAAGGCAAAGGTTGTATAGCCTGATTGCCAACATGTAGGGAAAAAGGGCATACCTAAATGTTCGCTGGAATTCCACGTACGCTATCAGGTCAAGTGTTGACTCAGTGTTCTGGGTCATGTGCTTGCTTCGCTCCTGGTGCTCCTGCGCACAGAGCATCAAGCCATGTGCATAGAGGCGCGAGGGGGGCGCTGAAGCTCACCTTCAATAATCCCCAGCTCCACCCTTCCTGGATACACAACGCCCACATCACAGAGCCCAAGCAGGCACAGAGGCTGACAAGGATGCCCAAGCAGGAGCATGCCAGTGCAGCACAGTGCTGATCGACAGCAGCCCCATGTCGGACCCAGCCCCAGCCACCAATGAAACATGGCACCATCCATGTCATGTGGCTGCTGCAGCCGGCGCACTGCTAGGGGCTCAGGTCGGGAGCCTTGCAGTAACCCCAGGAAGGTGCAACCGAGGCAATCGAAAGGTGCCCAACCCAAGGTGGGCAATGCGCACCTGCTCCCGCGCAAAAATGATGAAGCGATCACAGATGGAGGTCTCGTCCAGGTTTTTCACGTGCTGCAGCTCTGAGCCCCCCAGCTGCGCAGCAACCCACCACAGGTGCAAACAGCTATGGTTGGCTGTAGGTTGGTCATGGGAGCTTGATGCCAAGCTGCTGGCCTGGCTTTTTGCACAAAGACCATGGAAAGCACGTACAGTCAGCACACTTAGTCACAGGCGCTGCGACGTAGGCCATTCCTTTGACGCGCGCGCTGCAGGAAAGCCGCTAAAGACCCAGGGAGGGACACTGAGGGAGGACCTGGTGATGTGCCTCCACTCCCCCACAGGGCAGGCAGGCAGTTGCTCCCCACCTGGTGGTTCTCTTGGATGCAGATGAGGAAGTTTGCATACGCAATGAGCATGTAGGGGTCCTCCGGGAACAAGGCAACGCCGATCTGCAGCGCGCACGCACATGTGTTTGTGTGTGTGAATGTGCGTGCAGGTGCTTGGGTTAGGTAGACTCAGGAGCCGGGGATGGCGCATAGAGCTAGCAGCTCTATTTGCGTTGGCACCATTGAAGGGGATCACCCGTGCGCATGCACATGCACGTGCACACATGTGCATTAACAAACAAACAAACGAACAAGCAAACAAACAAACAAACGGGCATGCGCGCGCATGCACACACACGCATGCACGCACGCGTGTTCACACACGCACATGAACACACGCACACATGCTCACACCATGAAGGCGCAACAAGCTGGAGCCGGAGCACGCCACTGTCACTGGTGCACACAGAAGCCAGAAAGCCACTGTCACTGGTGCACATAGCCACTGGTAGCCACATAGCCACTGTCACTGGTGCACATAGAAGCCAGGAAGCCAGTGCGACCCAGAAAGCATGCCATGCCATGTACAGCCAGGCAGCAAGCAGGTTGCAGCGTCCTGCCCCACCCTGGTGACCAGCTCAGCCAGCCTGACTGCCTCCGGGTCCAGCACCTCATCATCCTCAGGCGTCCACCTCCGCAGCACGCGCATCACGATCTCCACCTGCAGGTGCAGCACAGGGAGGAGCCGTATGAAATAGGCAGCGCGGGGAAGAGGGCCTGAGAAAGCCTGTGCCTGTGAGCTGACGGGAGGTGCGTGCGCTCTCCTCAGGAGCGATGTCATGCATTGCTTGGCCTGGACCCCCGACCAAGGTGCTTGTCTTGGAGACTTGGTGAGCACAGATTGATGGCCCAAATGTGAGCTCTGCCTGGCACAGCATGCGCTAAGCTAGTCAGCAGGGGAATTCACACAAACCCCTCCACACGCGTGGCCAGCACCCTCACCTCCATGGGGTCCTTGAAGCGGTACACATCCTTGAGCTGACCCTGATCAACAACCAGAGGAGCAGCCCTGCACTCAGGCAGCGAGCAACGCTGCCTCAGCCATGTGTTAGCAAGGTTCAAGAAGCCGCTTGCCTTGAGCAGGATCAAGCAACTCCCGCTTCAACGCATGCAGCACCTGCCTGCAAAATTAGCTTGCCTGCCTTTCCTCATGGCTGCCTACTCATGGCTGCCCTGATCAGCATGCCACATGTACAGGCAGACATCACATAGCTCCAAGAGCTCAGCGTGCGACAATTGCAGCAGGCCTCTGAGCAACCCTGCCTCACAGCAAGCTTGCCGGCCGGGAGCACACACTGCACTCCCACCTGATGGCCTTCAGCGCGTGCCACTGCAGCAGCCTGAGGCGGAAGAAGGACACCAGCGCCCCGAAGACGAGCACAGGCCCGAGGCCTATCAGCGCAGCATCAGTGAGCCACTTCAGGTGCCCAGGGTCCTCCTGTGGTGTGAGAGTGGGGCAGCACCATGAGCATGGTGGTTTGAGTAAGGCGGGCTAGCACAAAGCGGCAGAAACTGCGTATGCAAGGAGCGTCCACAGGCCGTTGGAAAGGACGCGCCTGCTCTGTGCCACTGCTCTGTGATCAAGAAACCGAAGTGCTGGTGCTTCAACGCAGCTCAGTCTGCCTGCGGCCAGACTCCATGATGTGGCAAGGGATGCCTGGGTTCAGAAGAGCATGCCTTTACCCAAGTCCCCTGCACACCGAGAAAAGGCTGGGAATGGTGGCAGGGGCTCTGGAAGTGGGGGGCACCTACCCGTCGGTGGTAAAACTTCATGATGGCGAAGAATATGCTGATCCAGAAGAGCATGCAGTACAGCCCAGACCTCACGTGGTTGACCCATTCATTGTAGTGAGGTTGCTGCAGCCGGAGGAGGTTGGCAGGCAGGCATTCAAGCTGAATGTTGCACTGGACAAATGCTGTGAAGCTGTGTGAAGGCGGTGCCGAGAGTTCTCCAACCGAGAGAACCAAGGTATTGCACATGATGTTGCCTTAAAAAAGATGGTGCGAAAAGGCACATAAGCTCCCATCCATAGCACAGAGGGCTGCTCACCAGCATTCACCCAGCGGATGCACAGGTGGCACAAGGTAGATGGGGCCAGGCACACTCAGTGCCAGAGGGTTGTACAGGCTGCTGAGGAGCACAGGCCTGAGTATGCGTCAGCCCCCCAGCACTCACCCAGCGGATGTACAGGTAGCACAGGCTCAGCGTGGCCAGGCACATGATGACTGACTGGATGTACAGCTGGCCCGCAAAGATGGCCATGTTCAGCGCCATGAGGGTCTTGGCGGTCAGGGCCCAAACCTGCACAAGCATAAATAAGATGAGGGGCCCAGCAGATTTGAAGCAGTCCTCGCTCTTTGACTGGTGTACCTAGTGCTTCGCGTCAGACTCCACCCAAGTGAAGATTCAAGCATACGTACAAAGGACATTTGGGCACCAAATGACCTCACCTCAATTGAAGAGTGTGGGGTGGCCATCCAGCGGCGAGAAGCTGGGTTTGGTTCATACTCAGTCAGTGTCACGGCGTAGGCCACAAGAGTGAAGATGATGCATGCAATGAAGGCAACGATGCCATGTGCGAGGTGTGGGACCTCAAAGCACTCTGCACACAACGCAGGGCGGGCAGAGAGGGTGAAGCTTTAAACTGCAGGCACAGGAATGGCAAATGCTGTGGTAACGCCTCACGCGCGGTTTGGGACCGCAGGGCAATCGGCACAAAAGGGCGAGTAAGCCTCATGTATGGCTGCGACACAGAGGCTGGCTTCATAAGCACGAGATGGGCAGCACACAACTGTCAATCCATGAAGGGATCATTATCAGTCAGGGCTCACAGCTCTGGTAGGCCTTGTGCCAACAGCCCTGAGCTAAGCCTAAGCTCTGAATTTCAGGCAATCGATTTGCTGCAAGCTTCTGCATTGGGCTGAGCTAGTAATGACAGCAACAAGCGTGATTACAGCAACAAGCATGATCAACAAGCGTGAGCAACATAAGTGTTGTGAGCAACAAGCTTGCACAGATGAGGGGGGTGACAGCTGAAGACAAGTGCCCTTACCAACTTCAGGGAACCGGTTCAGGCGGAAGCGCAGGTCCACCACCTCAGTGCCTTCGTCTGTGCGGATTTCACCCTGGCCTTCCATGAACCAGTTGCAGTTGAAGGCCGCCAGGAAGACGGAAAAGCAGCTGATATAGAACAAAAATACTGATGTGTTAAGCACAAGCCGCAGAAGCATGACCGGCCTGCGGGGTGCGGGAATTCAGGGCGTCTTATTCATGGAGGTCAAGTACGACCAGAAAGTATGTCTGCAACGCCATTGCTTGACCCATAGCGACGCAGCACTGAAGGGGCCACTACACAAGGAAGAAGCTTGACAGACCTGCTTGCGAAAGGAGTCGTATAAAAGACCATGCCCTGCAATGCCTAAGAGACATGCTGGCGCCGCTGCTTGCACTGCTGTCAAGAGAGGCATCACACAACAAGAAAGCAAAAATAAAACATCAGATTTGCGGCCATTAAGCTTCTGAGACTGGCGCTCGCAACCCACCAGACCACAGGGAACTCGTGCTTCTTGAAGCACCAGCCCACCCAGACGGCTATGCCAAAGCTGCAGGCCAAAATGGCCACGCCCACATAGATCCAGGCAACGTAGAAATCATAGCTCTGCGTCAAAGCACAGATGATATGTGAGTGGATGGGAGTGACGAGGCCGGGTTTGCTTGTGGCGTTGGCAGTGAGTGTGCTAGGTGTAGCAGGAAGGATGCAGCAGCCTGACCCTGGCCTGCTTGGATTTGAATGCGACAGCACATTTGGTCTCTAGGATGAAGGCATGCAGCAGAGCATATGACGCCCTGAGCAGCGTCACCTTCTAGGGTGCTCATCCTTGACATGCATGCTCAGGATTGCAGCCATCCCGATCATCTGCCAAAAACCTTGTTGCCCACTTTGAACTCCTGTGCTGCTCTGCTGCACCTCACCATGGATGTCAATGGGTTGGCAAACTCCACCCACTTGATGGCGTCCCAGACCCATAGCTGGTCATTGATCTCAAAACCTGGCGAGCAGGGTTTGCAGAAATCGCACCAAGAGAAAGTCAGAGAGGGGAGGTTTGCGCGACAGCCCTGTCTTAGGCAATACGAACGCCCTACGCTTAACTTGTGACAGATGATCATCAACATCATTGCATCACGATCAAAAAGCGATGCTTGCAAGGTGCAAAGACAAAAGCGCGCGACATGCAGCAGTCGGCATTGCTGCATGTCTGCCAAGTAGGTCTATGTCTAAGAGCAAGAGGGGGGAAGCCAAGGCTGTGGGCAAGTGGTTGAGGGTTCCATGCCTGTGCATTTTGCGCAAGGATCCAAACTTTTCAGAGATTTGTATGTTAGCAAAATCCGGTTTTGTGCATACACACCATACTAAACACAGGAAGGTGCCATGCCATTCCAAGAACACCTGCCCTGGCTCTGAAAGCCAGCTGCTCACCGTAGCCAGGCCGCAAGACCAGCAGCAAGAGCTGCACAAAGTCCAAGATGATGCGTGCAACCGTGAACCTGAGCATGTTGTCATACTTCAGAGGATTCAGGGTGCAATTCAGCACCCCAAAAATGCCCTGCGCGCAAATACGCGCAAATATGCAGTAGCAAGAGGGTGGTTGTCAGTCTATGAGAAGCAAAAGAAACCAGCGCCAATTGACCTGCAACTCAAAAGCTGCTGTATGTCCATGTCAATCCCAACAGCACCACCGCCAAGTCCAGTGCAGGCCACCAAGCTGATCACTTCCACAATGCACTTGCACCTAAGCTGCGTCCTACTTGAACAGTTTGATGTGCATGCCCAATGTGAACAATGAATGTGTAGACATCACAAAGCACGTACGTACAGCATCCAGACATGCTTGCCCAGACCGCCTGAAATGACACTGCGCCACACAACACATGACTGTGCGCACACCGAGGTGAACTCCTGGTTTGAATCAAGGATGTCATTTTCATCGCCCTGCGCATCTTTGTTGATGTCCTCCTCACTGCAACATGGTCCAGGTAGGTGTGACCAGTCTGTGATTGACAATTCAATTTGCTGTGCAGTGCAGTGCGCTCAACACTCCTTGGAAATTTCATTCTTGGTGTGAGCTGCCAGTAGTGTGAAAGATAGACGCCTGTAAAACAAGACCGTTTTCCTAGGGGAAAGTAGGTTGCTTGTGTGCATACCACAAGGCCAAATGGCGCTCTTAGTGTGAACTTTTTGTCTCCCCTCTCATGTGGGGTAAGCCATGCATGGTCAAACGCTCCTAGCAAAGGCAATGTCACGCCAGTTTTGCAGGCATGCCTGAAGATTTACTCACGCGGACAGCACTTGCACTTGCATTTGCATGTCCAACACCTACTAGCAGGCACGCTGCACAGCAGCACAGGATGCCTCCACAAGCACGTCAAGTCGCAGAGGCACCTCTAGCAGACTGAGCTCTCAGACAGGTGTCGGAATGGAGGAGGGCTGTCCTCCCGAATGCGAGGAACAGTGCTTCATTCGACACCTACCGCTGCGACATCTTGCTGCCCATGCTGCTCCCGCTCCCCGCGCTGCTCTGGCTCGCCGCATCATCGTTTTTCCGGCCCATGGCCTGATAGCTGACTGAAAGCTAGGACTTTCTGGCGTTGTCCGAGCCTAGCCTCTGCTGGACCTTTTGACTAGGCCAGCTCCAGACCTGAGCAAACTGGGAAATCCAGTTTGCTCCGCACCGATATGCCCCGCAGCACGCCAGTCTATCCTCTGAAAAAAGGGGTCGCTGACTCTTCAGTCGGTAAAGGGTCACATTTGTCGACCTTGGAAAACAACAAAAGTCTATCAAAAATGTTTTGTAAGATTGACAAATCGTGACGCCACCACATACAGGCACTGTCCGCTTGTCTTCTCAGTCTTTTTCCTCATTCGAGGCTTCAAACATTATCTCATATCCAAGTGAATACGTATCTGAGCTTTGGATGCTATGCAGGTGCTTTGAAGAAAAGCAGAAGCTCAAGTTGCAGGTATGGACTGGGCCTCTGTGCTAAGCCCCAAGTTGGGTCACGTTGCAAAGGTCAGTGAGCAAAGGCTGGGGTCTCTTTGGGCAGGCTACGGCATTGTTTCAAGGCTACAACTTCACCCTCAGAAGATTAGCTTGGTCGCAAAGCAGGTGAGAAGAACGGCGCTCTCATCAGACAATTCTTTTTGCTTGTTAGCTGGCAGATAAGTGGGCAGTTGCCGCACAGCGCCACGCAAACAACGGCGCTATTGCACAACAACATTGGCCGCCATCAAATCCGCTCCAGTATCACCGCTGCTGCCGCACCACCAATATAATTCAGCAGTACTTTGGCCACTGCTTTGTTCAAGTGCTCAACCTGGGGAGGACTGAGCTGCTGTGGAAGAAATCGAGTGGCAGTGACACTTGAGGAGCATGATCTGCCAACTCACATGCATACTGCAGAAAAGGCCTGGGACCTTGTTTGTGTGTGCTTAGGTCCGGCCACCTCAGAGTAGCGGAGTTGGGCATGAGCGCAAGGTAAATTCATGGACCAGTTTGCAAGTGGATGTTTCACCTACCTGCTTGCACATGTGCCCCTTATTCATGATCAATGGGACTTCCTCTGAAGTCTTGGTTCCCTGCCGCCACTTGTGCAGGTGCACTCATACGAAGTTGAATGTACCTTTTATGATGGTCCTGCACAATATGCGGGTAGGTCATGGGCTGCAGCAGCTGTTCCCAATAGGCCCAGATTGGAACACAAAAGCTAGTAGCTCTGGCGTCTTGGCGTGCAAGCCTCCTTGTCCTGCATGTTGTCATGTATTTGCTGATCAGTTGGTAGTGATCCTAACAGAGAAAATTCATAGATAGATGCAAGACCATTCCCATTATTCAATGCATTTTTCGAGAAGATAAATATTTGGACTTAACTGTGTTGCAGCGTCAATGGGCGTCAATTTGCCAAAGCCTGTCTTCATGCACAAGGACGGCAAAAAGGGGTTCACACTCGTGCTTACGGACCTGGAGCCTGACTTTCCCAACAAGTCTGCTCGGGGAGCAATGGGCGTAAGGGAGCTAAAGGTAAGTCCAACTCATGGGAATCCGCTCATGCCTATGCATGGGTAGGAGATAAGTGAAGGAATGCCAATTGATGGAAGCCGCTCATGCCAGCTGTGGAAGCAGTTTGCACAACTTGTTCATTTTTGATGTCATTGCATTTCGATTGTATCAACGCAAGATAGCAAGTATGGTCAACTGTCGCCTTGGAATCCACAGCCTCTATGAATGTCGTGCGACTCAGGCCAAGACACACAATGCAATTGCCAGGCTCCCAGGTCTCGAGGTGTTCTGTGATGTACTGTAACATGACCATAATCACACCTGTTCTCCAGGGTTTCATGCTGATGGTGTCTTGACCTTGTCTCACATGCTGTATGTTGAGCTAGGTGCTGCAGAGGAACAAAGCGTTATGGCACATAAGATACGTATGCCAGCCCTTTGGCGCAGTACCAGCCATATACTCGCAGTATGATACTGGCGGTGCTTTCCAGCAGTTATGCATTAAATTTGTACGTGGTAATGCCATTGACCATGCGCAGCCTGCCTTGGAATGGCTCGCTCGATTCCATGCCGCATTTTGGGAAGCCACACCAAGTTCAGATCCCTCAGCGCCACCAACAAAGAAAATAGAGCCTAAGCTAAGCAGCTTGTGGCCCCAAGGTTGGTGCCAACGATGAACATTATTGTTTGAACATTTGATGATGAAGTTGATGGTGCTGATCGGGTGCTGAGGAAGGGCCCCACACTTGGGCAGGTATGCCATGCTGCTGTAGAGATACAGTGAAGTCAAACATTAGGCTGAACAACAAGGCTGTGCGTGGACTCGCTTAACGCCCAACTGAGGTTAACATGCATCACTGCAGCACCTGGGCTCTATTCACCAGAGCTAAGCAGCAAAATTACTTGACCGCTTTAGTTTCAAGCTATTTTCCACATCCAAGAGATAAAAGGACCTTGTCCCCCCAGTGGTTTGATTTTGTCCTCACCTTTCAATGTACTCAAAGAAGTAATGAGCAACAAGTGGGTAAATGCATGCAGGAACGTTCTGGCATCTTGGAACAAGGATGGATGAATACAATGCCATGGGTAAGGTTTCTTGCAAGTTGCCTATTGCTGTAACAGTATTACATAAACGAAAAGATGGTGCAAAACAGTGAAAATAGGGACAAGCTTAGCATATGTATAAGATGTTTGGTGAGCCGTGCCACTCAGCTCATGGCAGACACGTGGGCAATTGACCGAGACGCACAGGTCTCCTGGCATTGTTCCGTGCAAGCATTGCGTAGCTGTACCTGCCCAGGGTAGCTGTGGTATGTGCAGGAAAGAGTGAAAAGCATGATTTACAAAGTCAATTTCATGTCAAACGCAGATTCCAGGCACTGGTTGCACGGGAAAGCTCATGAAATCGATGCCCGCCTGCGAGGGTATGCAAGCTTTGCCGAGCTCAAAGCTGGGGCTCCTCCCAGCAGCCAGCACCAAACCCTGGTGCATGGGGACTTTAAAGCTGCCAACCTGCTTTTCAGGTACAAAATCCCCCGATGAAGGTGCAAGAGTGCTGGCTTCCATGTTGTGATCTGGAGGTTCCAAATGGTCTGATTGCAGGGAATTTTTAACCCACACATGTCATGTCTAATGTATATGCCAGAGTAGCAGCTGGCATGGTCTGCCTGGCACATAGAAAGCAAGTACATATCTTGGCCATGCACGTACGCAAACTCAGTTTGAAATGCAAGCGGGGGGACATCGCATACTCACTGCACATTCACATTCATGCCATGCAACTTACTTCACCTTGAGGGCATGCATGAACATGAATGATCTTAAATCATTGATTCCACGCAGTTCTAACTGGGAAGCAACAGCAGCTTACGACTTTCAATATGTTGGGAGAGGCCTGGGCGCAGTCGACGTGGCTTACTTGATCATCTGGTGAGTTGTTTTTCAAAAGATGGTCTTAATCACTGAATTTTTTTTATGATTGCATGGAACCAGTAAATTGAGCAACCGGAAAGGCATTTGCTGTTCTAATTCTCCATGGAAATGAGATGTGTACTCTAGCCAGAAACATTGAGCACGGCTAGATACGCTAGGGTGCCAGGACCACACACAATCTTGTAACACTGCAATACGTGTGATTTGGTACGCCTCCTATTTCCCTTCAGTTCATCAAGCCTTTCTGTCGTGGAGCGGCATGAGGACGAGCTGCTTGCTCATTACCACCGGCATCTTATGTAAGCAAGATCGGGCAGCTCAGAAACTGAAAGTCCTCTGACATGTAATCCTGTTTCCAGAGGTTGCCATCTACATACTGCATATTAATTATTCAAGCCAGAAACCATGCTCTCTACCTCTGCTCACTGACCCTGGCAGGGCTTGTCTTCAAGAGCGGGGCATAGCTGACAACTCCTATACCTTGGAAGTCCTTCGGTAGGTTTGCTTAAAAGTTTTGCTGTAAGCAAAGCTCCATGGTTCTTATTTAAGGGTCGGAGCTGTACCCGCAGAATGAGGCTAGCTTGGTTGACAAGAAAACAAAAGAAAATTATGTATGTGTAGGCAATAAAAATACTCCCTTCATAAATCAAGGAACAGGGGCCACCTAAGGCCAAGGTACCATGGAAACCCTCTACCAGTGGAACAGAACAGAAAGGGTTACAAGGCTTGCAAGAAAGGCCTTCAGTCAAGAAGTGCGACTGCTAGCCTGCTCATGAAAAGCTATCAGTGCATGAAGGAAGAAATAAAGCTTATTATTTTCCTGGCCCAGAGAAGCAGGCACATTGTTGAAACCTGCGGGAAGAAACAGAGATGCTGAAGTCTTGCGGAGAGAGACCGCGTGTGGATGGGTGCAGTGAAAAAGGACGTGTTGCTCAGCTTGTACGTCATAAGCATTGCACAAGTCACAAGTAGGGGAGGTAATGTGAGTCCAGGTCACTGTTTCAATTTGTAGGGTGTGGGCACAAAGTCTGAAGCGTGCCACGCTGCGAATAACCTCACGGGGAATGTCAAGAAACATGTATCTGGGAAGGGTGAATGTTGAATGTGTGACCTGGGCCGTTTTAATAGGGGAGCGTACCACTGATGATAAGTGGAGCGTTTGCTGTTGCGCTCTCGTGGATGCAAATCAGAATAAGATGCCCAATAGTTTAAGTGCTTCTCCCTGAGGTCCACAACGAAATTACCAAGATCAATGGGCTCACACTATTAGCCTCTCTTTGAACATGTAGGATTGTGTCAGACCATTCACAGCAGATAGGATGTGGGATGACCAGCAATCATCGCACCGTGAGCGCAGTTGCACGTCAGCTTGTAAGATCTTTCATGCAGTGGAGCTATTGCTTTCAGTAAAAGCATTGTACAGGCGCATTGCCACCCGGAGCCACTGGCAGTTGAATTGTAGAGGCTCTAGACCACACTCGTGCATGACGCACCATGGAGGATTGGGTCCTTGACTATCAAAATCCTCTTGAGCACCGTCAGCAGCCATTTTTAAGATTGTCCATCTCTTTGCCCTGTCGTAAAAATGGGGTGGCCCGAACCTGGCTTGCACACATACCGGCAGGGTAAAGAACAGAACAGAACAGAAAGAAGTCAGTGGGGATCAAAAGGAAGACTAGCAGTGCCACACTCAGGACTTTGCCAGTGAGAGGTGCCATAAGTTCTCTCACAAGCACCATCATCATACATTAAGGTGCAAGACCTTACCTTGTTTGTTGGGAACATGATCTTGGAAGGAACAGCAGCAGCGTGCGGAACAGTCGCAGCGTGCCATCATAAGGCTCACAGACCAGAAATCAGACTGGAAGTAGTACTTTTTACAAAATAGTATACGTTTACTATTTAATACATTTTACTAAATAGTATACGTCGAAATGGTGGGCTTAAGAAAAGAAGGAAGAAGGACTGCGCCAGCTGTACTGTCATCAGAACTGAAAATTTCTTGTTGTATTCAAGTTTATGATCTTGCAACTGAACTGGGCACCAGTGTAGGTCATGTGTTAATTCACATTTATTGCGGTCTAGACCCAACTGACCTGATGGCAGCTCAGATTGGGTTCTGTAGATGTAGCTAAGGATAGCGTGGTAGGATAAATACTCTATCATAATGGTGTAATGATTACAACCCTTTCCCTTCTAGTGTCTTAGGATTTGTCTCTTGCTTCTTGCTTTTCACCAAAACTTTTGGCTTTCAGACACTACCTTTCTTCTGCTATGAGCGCCATTCTAATTCTGGTTTAGGTTGCAGGCTTTTTAGGCTTCAGCTAAGCTGCCCTCGTTCGGCGGATACAGCTATGTAGCCTAACCTACCCAATCTACCTATCACAGCCCTGCCTCTCCAGCATGCTCTTGATTCTTCAAGTTCTATGTTGCTCAGATGCTCTATGTATCTGTGGTCCTGGACGTGTCTCATTGCAATGTCTGACTTCAACTCCAATGAGGTACATTTTCCAGTGGGAGGGATGAAGGGTAAATTCTGTTCAGCTAAGAACTCTGCAATTTGCCTTTGCATGTGTATGAACACACGCTTGCATGTATGTGCGTTATCTACATAAGGAATACTGTTTGTGTTGTCTGCAGGATGCACTACGACTTGTCCACCCTTGACTTGATGCGATTCTTCTTGGGCTGGGGCTGGTGGGGCGCCATACCTGAGCACCTTGGCAATGAGTATGCCAAGAAAATCGGGGCGCGTGTGTTTGGGCATGTTTGACGTGCGGGATCCGCAACAGCATGCAATCTGTTGCATGTTGCAGGTCCATGCTTTTGTGGGATGCGGTGCTTCAAAAGTTTACAAGTTAGGGGGTGACCTGGACTTAATGCGCATATCATGATGTAAGGGATATTCCTGAGAAGGCCTGAGGATGATTTTAGACAAATGTTGGTACATGTGCCAGTGGTCAATGCTGGAAGATGGTATGGTATGCTATGTAAGTGAGCTATAACAAATAGCCTAGATGTCGGAAAGGTTCAAAATTTCAAGGCTGTTTCTGCCAAACGAGGGCAGCTTAGACGGTTGGAAGCCTCTATTGAGGTTTGAACCCCAAACTAACAGGTTGCGAGGGTGGACAATTCACTTCCCATCGCAGGTGCCCCGCCGCCTGCTCAAGTGTCCATTAACTAGACTATCAGTAATAGCTGTCATTTCCTACGAACAAAATGGGTGAGGCCGCTATACGCTAGCAGCCATTCCTACAGGGCCATGTCTCAATGGCCTGACACTCCAACGCTCAGACCAGCATATCCTCAGCAACAACAGCAGCGCAACGATGCGCACGGCTGCGAGCAGGGGAGGCAAAGACCCAAAAGGGCGTGGTCAGAGCTGCCCTGACGCGGGCCAAAGAGGATGCAGGTTTTGTAAGCAACAAACAATGCGCGCACCTCAATCTCCAAATGGGCCATATTGGTAAACTTGCATGCATGCTCAACAAAGCCGCGCGCACGACATGCAAATGCATACACGTATGCATACTGCAAATAAAGCACTTAAGCCTGATGCTTCCACTCAAATGAAGTGATGGTAAGGACGACATGGTCGTGCCTGCAGAACAAGAGGGCAGCTCATAAGCTGAGGTCGGTCGCGTGTGCAACCATTCACCCTACACGCGTGTGTACCGACAACTAGACCAGAAGCAGGAGCAGGAAATGCCTAGAGTGCAAGATGGCGCCCGCAGAACAAGAAGGGTGATATGGTTTCTGCACAATGTTACCTCAAGACCTACAGCAGGAGCGGGGGCACTCCATGCGCCCCCCTCCGCTGCACCCTCTGCCCGGCAGCTCCAGACCTAACAAAACATAACCACATGCACCAAAAGATGAACTTGCCTGACACTTGTCCGCCCAGCCAGCCTGCTGCCACAGCCGCGGTCAGCGCGGCATCCAGGAGCGCTCGAGTGGCACACACAATCAGCAGCCACAGTGACAGCCACCGCGGCCGTGCGCCTGCCAAGGGCAAGGCCCCTGCCCGGCTGGCAGCAGCGCGGCTGTTTTGTCGATCCTTCCCACCCTCAACATTTTCACTGTGTTCAGCAAGGGGACAGGAGGTGGAAGGTGGGGCCCCGTCTGTGTCGAGGTGAGTGGTTGAGTCAGTGCCGGGCTCATGCCCGATCACAGCAGCACGGCTGCCTGCTTCCACATTCCCTTGACTGCCGCTGATAATACACGAGTTGGTGTCGCTGACCCCCCTGCTGCTGCTGCTGCTGCTGCTGCCGCTGTTACCACTGCTGCTGGGCTCGTGGGCATTATCGCCGGTGCTGTTGTGCATGCCGCTGCTGCTCCTACTACTGCTGCGGCGGCTGCCTTCAGCCCCATCACGGATTGCCGCCACCCCCTCCCGTGCGGCCTCGAGCAGGCCTGCCAGCGCAGCTGCTGCGGCCACACTTGCCACAGCCACAGGCAGGGCCAGGTCGCCCAGCACCACTGCCAGGACGTACAGCAGGGTCGCAGGCTGCGTGGCCCACTCCCCAGCCATCACAGGCACCGCGGTCTCAGAGGCCTGCAAGCACGCACAGGGGACGCAGGGGACGCAGTGGACGCAGTGGACGCACAGGGGACGCAGTGGACGCAGTGGACGCACAGGGGACGCACAGGGGACGCACAGGGGACGCAGTGGACGCACAGGGGACGCAGTGGAC
>LFIK01001748.1_pt1 | contig 17373 bp, 16 predicted proteins | sample 643401 | NCBI WGS metagenome assembly LFIK01 (sample SAMN03777447, study PRJNA286221) | soda lake metagenome | biome: soda lake; feature: Kulunda steppe; material: water; isolation source: sample T5-Br brine of Lake Tanatar-5 | place: Russia: Kulunda steppe | collected 2010-07
CGATCGCCGCTGCGTAAAAGCCGCCGTCTCCGACCCAGTCCGGCATCATGCCCCTCCCGCCGCTCTTGGGCCGGGACCGGTGCCGATCCGGGTCGAAAGATAAGCGACGGTGCCGGCGATCAGGCCGGTCGCCAGCAGCCCCCAGTCCGGGTCGACGAGATGCAGAATCGGGCCGAGAACCGCGCCCAGAATCATCGCCCGCAGCCGCGCTTTGTCATGCAGATCGGCCGTCAGGACGAGCATGAAGTAGATCGGGTTCAAGAAAACGAGACCCAGTGAGACATAGGCGGGGACGGTGCCGGCCAGATAGAAACCCACGATGGTTGCGCCGATGGTCAGCAGGAACAATGTTCCCGAGAATCCGACCAGATAGGACAGCCTTTCGCGTGGCGGCAATCCCGGACAGTCCCGCATCGCATAGACCCAGCCGGTGATCGCGATCAGGTGAGCTGCGGCATAATAGCGCCATCGGGGTGTGCCCGGCGCTCGCAGATGGGGCATCAATGCCAGAACCATGGGCAGAAGCCGGACATTCGTCAGCGCAACGGCGGCGGTTGTGACCAGCAGCGATGCGCCGACGGCATAGAGTTCGACCAGTGCGATTTGGCCGGGCAGGGCATAGCCCAGCACCGAGGAGACGATTCCCTGGGCGAGAGTCAGATCGCTGGCTCTGACCAACGATCCGAATCCGACATAGCTTGCCATCATGACGATGCCCGGCGCCGAGAACGCCAGCAGGGCAGCCCGTATCAAGGCGCGACGCGGGGAGCCATAGCCAGCCGGATACGACGAGTCGTCGGAACGGTCCTGGGGCGTCAAGGCGGAGATCCCTTCTGGAAGGCGACGGCTCGGCGGCGGTTGCCGCAAACCCGTGGACGAGAAATACCGTCTGTTTCTAAGCCATCTAACCCTGAGAGTGGAAGGTATGGCCGCCATGCGCTGGTGTGACAGGTGCCCAAAGCACCTCTTCGATATGCGATGCGCCGGTCGCCAGCATGATCAACCGGTCCATGCCAAGGGCAATCCCGGCGCTTTCGGGCAGTCCATGTTCGAGGGCGGCCAGAAAATCGTCGTCCAGCGGATACCGTTCGCCATACAGGCGCTCCTTCAGGTCCATGTCGGCTTGGAATCGGCGGTGCTGTTCGGCGGCATCGGTCAATTCGCCGAACGCGTTGGCCAGTTCAAGCCCGCAGACGTAAAGCTCGAACCGGTCGGCCACAGTCGGGTCGTCGGGTTTCGGTTTCGACAGCGCGGCCATCGAGATTGGATAGTCCGTCAATACCGTGGGCGCACCAATGCCGAGATGCGGTTCGATCAGTTCAAGAAAAAGCCGGAAAAACAGATCATCGAAACGGTCGTCGTCGGCGATGTGGATCGAGCGGGTCCGGGCGGCGTCGGCGAGCGGCGAGGGCGAGGGATCAGCCGGATCGTCGATCAGGGCCGGCAAATCGATATCGGCAAAGCGCCTGAATGCGTCGGCGACGGTCAGGATTTCCCATTCGGCCGATGGATCGGCGGTTTGGCCGTTCCAAGAGAGGCGGCCGGTGCCGGCGGCGTCGGCGGAGGCGATCAGAAGGCGCCGGCAATCCGCGATCAATGCGGTTGACGGCGCGCCGGCACGGTACCACTCGGCCATCAGGAATTCCGGATGGTGGGTCGCCGACCGCTCGGCGTTGCGATAAACCCGGGCCAATTGATAGATTTGCTCCATGCCTGCGGTCAGCAGTTTTTTCATGGCGAATTCAGGCGATGTGTGCAGATACCGGGTCGCCCGGTCGTCGGGATTTCCATCGATCAGTGTGGTGGCAAAGGCTTGCAAATGGGGTTCCAGCCCCGGACTGACCTGAAGCGCCGGCGTTTCGACCTCGATGAAACCAAGGTCGTCGAAGACCTTTCGTATGGCTTTGAGGATCCGGGACCGCGTTAGCAGGCGGTCGCGCCGGGCTTCAAACCGGTCCGGATGCCACCAAGAGGGACCGGGGCGTGACGCTGTGCTGGATGGCGTTTGTCCGGTGGGCGCAGACTCGATGGAAAATCGCGGCGATGCGGTCATGCTTCAAATCCGGTCGGGGCTGGAGCCGGGCCGAGAAGCGCGTTGTCTTGGCCGTTCCATGCTGTTACGGTCGCGCCGTTCAGGACGGGCTCGGTATTTTACCGGTGCCCGACCGATGTGTTCAACGCAATCGAAAACGAATTCAGTTCGGGAATGTCGATGAAGGTCAACGCCATTACCATCCGGCCGGGTAACGTTCTGGAATACAATGACAAGCTGATGCTGGTGACAAAGATCGATCTGATCCAGCCCGGCAAGGGGAATGCGGTCATTCAGGTCGAAATGAAGGACATGCGCACCGGCACCAAGGACAATCAGCGCTTCCGAACGCAGGAAACGGTTGAGCGCGCGCGTCTCGACGATGTCGAGATGCAGTTCCTGTTCCACGAAGATGACCAGTATACCTTCATGGATACGGAAACCTTCGAGCAGCATGTCATCGATGGCGACGTTATCGGGCCGGCCAAGATCTTCCTCAAGGACGGTATGATCTGCACCGTCAAGACGCATGAAGGAACGCCGATTACGGCGGATCTTCCGGCAACGGTCGTCCTCGAGGTGATGGAGTCCGAACCCGTCGTGAAGGGTCAGACGGCTTCGTCCTCTTACAAGCCGGCGATCGTCAGCAACGGTGTCAAGGTCATGGTACCGCCGCATATCGAAGTCGGCACGCGAATCGTCGTCAACACCGCTGACAGCACGTATCTGGAGCGGGCGAAGGAATAGGCGACAGCCATGGCAATCAGCTCTCCCACCATGAATGTGATGGTCCGGGCCGTCGAACGGGCCGCAAAAGGCTTGGTGCGTGATTTCGGCGAGGTTGAAAACCTCCAGGTGTCCCGAAAGGGTCCGGCGGATTTCGTCTCGCAGGCCGACACGAAATCTGAAAAGACTTTGGTTGCCGAACTACGGAAGGCGCGGCCTGAATACGGGTTCGTGCTCGAAGAAAGTAATGAGATCCCGTCTCAGGATGGCCGGCATCGCTTTCTGGTCGATCCGCTGGATGGAACGACCAATTTTCTGCACGGCATCCCCCATTTTTCGATCTCCGTCGGCTTGGAGCGTGACGGTGAGATCGTTGCGGGCGTCGTCTATAATCCGATCACGATGGAACTCTACCGCGCCGAAAAGGGGCAAGGCGCCTATTTGAATGATCGCCGCATCCGTGTTTCAGGGCGCCGGGAGTTGACGGCGTCGGTCATCGGGACCGGCATTCCGCATCACGGCCTTGGCGATCCCGAGCGGTTCTCTCAGGAATTGTCTCATCTGATGCCACGGGTCGCCGGTGTGCGTCGCATGGGATCGGCGGCGTTGGACTTGGCATATGTTGCGGCCGGCCGTTTCGAGGGATATTGGGAGTTCGGGCTGAATCCCTGGGATATCGCGGCCGGCATCATCCTGGTAACCGAAGCGGGCGGGTACGTGACCGAGGTCGGCGGCGGCCGTTCACCGTTGCGGGGTGGCAGCGTTCTCGCGGCGAATGCGGGCCTGCACATTCATCTGGGGAAAATTCTTCGCTCGGCCGGAGAAGCGGCAGCCAAGCAGCGTGAATCGCGCGAGCGGCTTGACAAGGCGTCAGCGGGCCATCTCGAGGGCGGTAGTGCTTGACGCCAGGGCCGTTAAATCATTGTTGCCAATGCCCGGCATGGTTTATTGTCGCTTGTGTGCGCCGCGCTACTCTGGCTTCGTAGCTATTGAGACGGCGATCATTGCCAACTACACCGTTGGGCGTCGCCTATGACGGCATCAGCATCGACCGGCAATGTCCGACATCACAGGTTATGTCATCGGCGCTTGCCGCGTACTAGACGGTTCCACCACCCGCGTATGGCCACCACCGGACTGGCGGTGGTGCTGCTGGCCCTTTGTGCCATACCGATTACGCCGGCAGCGGCGCAAGTGATCATCGGCGGCTCTGGTGGGTCGGGCGTCTCGGTCGATCAGGACGTTCTGGATTCTTTGGGACCCGGCCCGTCGCGAAGCCCTCGGGAGCCGCTTCCGGGGTTTGAAGGACCGCCCCCCAGCCCACCCCGCAGCCTTGCACCCCAACCCGTCACACCCCAACCCGTCACACCCCAACCCGTAACACCTGAGCCCTTTGAGATCGCCCGGCCTGATCCTGCACCGCCGCCGGCGCAGCCGGAACCGCGGCCGGCTATTGCGCCGATCGAGCCCCCGATTGTTAGCGATGAGGAGGAGGAGGATCGGGACGAAGCCGAACGGGCACGCCGACAAGTTGTCTCATTGCCTGGCCCACCGCCGAGTTTGGATTTGTCGCAGCCGATCGCGATGCCTCCAAGGCTGGACCGGGGGCTGGATCGGGGCCCCGGTCGGGATGGACCCGGCGACGAATTCGAGGGGCCGGTCGTAGCGGACAGACCGGCGATACTGTATCGTGAGATAGATCCGATTCCCGAACCTGTTCAACAGGCGCCGGAATCACGCCGTTCGCGAGTCCCGACTCTGGATGTGCCTCCGCCGGACTTTGCCTTTGGTGACCTGGAACTGCCGTCCGACCGGGAGCCGGTGCGCGATGATCCGCAGCCTCGGCCAGAACAGGTCCAGCCGATGGTCGCAGAACAACGCCCGGCTCGCCAGCCGGAGGCGGAGCCCGCGCCAGAGCCTGCATCAGAGCCCATACCCGCACCCGCACCGGACCCTGAACCGGCGCCTCGGGCCGAGCCGGTTCCCGAGCCTGTGCCGGAACCAGAGCCGGCGCCAGCGCCAGAACCGTCACCAGAGCCCGCGCCCACACCAGAGCCTGACCCGGTTCCGGAGCCCGAGCCTGAGCCCGAGCCTGAGCCTGAGCCTGAGCCTGAGCCTGAGCCTGAGCCTGAGCCCGCACCCGCACCCGCCCCTGCTCCGGATGCCGAACCCGAGCCGGCGCCGACAGCGCCGTCGGATGACGAGGTTGCATTGCCGGCCCCGACGCGTCCAACCGACGGGGAGGGGCAGCAGGACCAAGCACCCGCCAGCGATGGGAGTTTGATTCGGCCGCCGGAATTCGGTGAGTACACGCCTCGAAGACCGGGGTCCGACCGCACGGATCTGGCGTCGCTGCCGTCCTTGCCATCGAATGTCGGAATCGGCGAGCAGCCCGTGGCGGGCGTGACGGCCGAGATGGCCGAAGGCGAAACGGTCGGATTGGTGGGTGACGGTCAGGGGTATCGAATCCTTTTCGACGACGCTGAGGGTACCTTGTCGAATGCCGCTGGGTTGTTGCTTAGCGGACTCGCGCAACGCATGATCGAAAATCCTGACCTATCGATTCGAATCGATAGTTTTGCGGGCGCGGGATCGGGCTCGGGGACACGAACCTTGTCACTTGACCGGGGGTTCATGCTACGAACCTTCCTTACCGACAGGGGCGTGCGCTCGACGCGCATAGACGTACGCGCTCTCGGTGATTCCGCACCCGACGGACCGCTCGATCGTGCTGACCTGTACTTGTCGTCACGGTAAACCGAAGGCATTGTAGGCTAAAGCAAGAGTACGTTGGGGCGTCAGCGCAAGCGTACTACGATGACACTCAGCCCGGTCCCGCAATCAGGAGGTCCAGCAACGACGATGTCGCGACCGAACCGATATCTTACCCGGATGTATATTTTCGTCGCCGCCGTCATCGCGGTGGGGGCGGTTCTTTATCCCGGGCTCTCCGGCGCATTCATGGCCAATCCGGTCCTGAATGGCGTCATTCTGGCGCTCATGCTCGTCGGTATCGGCTATACGATGCGGTCGGTAGCGACACTCAAGCCTGAAATTGCCTGGATGCAAGGCCACAAGGCCCGCCGGCAAGAAAAGTCGGCGCCGGCGACCTTGCCGGAACCGCGCCTGCTGGCACCTGTCAAGCAGGTCTTGGGCGATCGGCGGGGGACCGTCTCGTTATCGGCCCCGGTCATGCGATCGGTGATGGATGCTGTTGGATCGCGACTCAGCGAGACACGCGAGATATCGCGTTATTTGATCGGCTTGCTCATTTTTCTGGGACTGCTGGGGACGTTTTGGGGTTTGCTTCAAACGATCACAGCCGTGTCGGGCGTTATCGGCGATCTCTCGATCGAAGGCGGGAATCTCGGCGTCGTTTTTGCCGATCTGAAAGATGGTCTCGAGGCACCGTTGGAGGGCATGGGAACGGCGTTTTCGTCATCGCTGTTCGGATTGGCCGGATCCCTCGTACTGGGGTTCATGGAACTCCAGGCCAGCCAAGCCCAGAATCGGTTCTACAACGACCTCGAAGATTGGATGGCGAGTGTTGCCCGGATCACCGGCGGCGAGGCCGGCGGCGACACCGGTTCGGCGGCGGATCGCTTTGCGCCGTCCGCCCCGCCGGCCTTTCTGCAAGGCATGGTCGAGCAAACCGCTGAGAATGTTGAAAATCTGCAACGGGCCATAGGCGATGCCGAGGACCAGCGCCAGCAGACGAATCAGGCGTTGAACACCTTGAGCGAGGCGTTGTCGAATCTCGGCGATCGTCTGCATAGCGATCAAGCGATGATGCGAACAATCATGGAGACACAGCGCGATCTGGCGCCGGTGATGAGCCGGATCGCCAATGCGATGGAGGATGGGACGCTTGGTATCGATGAGGCGACCCGCCATCATATCCGCAATATGGACGGCTATCTGACAAGGCTGGCCGACGATCTTCCTCAGGCGCGCGACCATACGATCCGGGAGCTCCGTGGCGAAATCCGCCAACTCACCCGGACCATCGCGGCCCTGGCGGAGGATCAGGAAAGCTAACCTTTCCGATCCGGGTGATTGAAATTCAATGTTCAGTATGAACCGTCAGCGCGGCTCCGGCCTGCAATCCGTAAATATTTGGCCCGGCTTCGTCGATGCGCTGTCGGCCTTGCTGATGGTGATCATCTTTGTCCTGATGATCTTCATGGTCGCGCAGTTCTATCTGTCGAATCTACTGTCGGGACAGGAGGAAACCGTTTCGCAATTGGCGTCCCAGGTGGAGGAACTGGACACCCTGCTTGAGATCGAGCGGGACGAGAACCGGGAGATGCGGGGACAGATCACGGAGATGTCGGCCGACTTGCAGGCGGCCGTGGAAGATCGCGAAGCGCTTCGGTCTTCCTTGACCAGTCTGAGATCCGAACGCGAGTCCGCCGAGCGGCAACTGGCCGATGCGGTCCGTTTGAATCGGGAATTGACGGCTGAAACCGAGCAACTCGACCGCCGGTTGGCCGATGCCGTAGAGACCATCGATGCCGATCAGGAGACCATCGAGCTACAACTCCAGGAAATCGCCAGCCTCCAGGCCGATCTTCAAGCGTTGCGCAGCGTCAGAGACGATTTGGAGATTCAGGTTGCATCACTGGAACTGGTGCGCCGCAGCCTCGAAGACGAGGTTGCCGAGGGTGTGGCCACTGTCGAAGAGCGGGATATGACCATCGCGGCGATGGCGGCAGATCTGATCGAGGCCGAAACGGATATCGAGACGTTGCGGTCCGAAACCGTCGCCGCCGAGGACGAGATCGACGTCGCCCGTCGCGCCTTGAGCGCGGCGCAGGCCGAGGTCGATACGCTTGAGCAGTCTCTGCGCCTGACCGAAGAAAACCGCGAACGTTTGATGGCCGAATTGGCGGCCGTACGGGACCGAACTCAAGATCTCTCGGAGTCGTTGAGCACCGAGCAGGAGCGTACCGTCTTGGCGCAACGTCAACTTGATGAGCGCGATATCCGTATCGAAGAGCTTTCAGCCCGCCTGAGTGCGACTCAGGGACTTCTCGAAGAACAGCTCGATCTTCGCCGCGAGGCGGAGGGCCGCGTTGCCGTTCTCGACCAGGAGGTCCTCGATCTTCGCAATCAACTCGACAGGGTGGAAGCCCTGCTCGCGGTATCGGAGGAGCAAGTCGACGCCCAGGATCTGGAGATCGCTCAATTGGAGGGGCGGCTCAATCAGGCCCTGCTGCGCGAGGTGGAGGAGCTAACGCAGTATCGGTCCGAATTTTTCGGAAGATTGCGCCAGGTCCTGGGTGGTCGAGAGGACGTTCGTATCGTCGGTGACAGATTCATCTTTCAATCGGAAGTCCTTTTCCCGACAGGGTCGGCGACGTTGCAGCAAGGGGGGCAGTCTCAACTTGCCGAATTGGCTGATGAGCTGATGTCCGTGGCCGAGCAATTCCCCCCTGACGTTGATTGGATCCTCCGTGTTGATGGCCATACCGATACCGTGCCGATCAGCACGCCGGAATTTCCGTCGAACTGGGAGTTGTCCGCGGCGCGTGCCTTGGAGGTGGTCAAGTTCCTGGCCGATCAAGGCATTCCCGAAGATCGATTGGCCGCGGCCGGGTTCGGAGAACACCAACCGATCGCCGATGGGACATCGCCGGAAGCCTTGGCGCGAAATCGTCGGATCGAATTGCAGTTGGATCGGGGGACCAGCAGCAGCGAGTCTGAGATCGTCGACGCCTATGATCCGGATCTGCCAACCGAGGATGTTTCGGAAACGCCCGATCCTGCGAGCGCTGTCCAGTAAGGCGATCGCGTATCGTCCGTCAGAGCCTGGGGGACTCTCTTCGAATTCCGGGGCCAGACCGATCAGTGTTTGCCGGTCAAGATGGCCTGCAACTCGATAAGGCGGTCGGCCGCCTCTGGCCAGCGGGGCGTTTCACTTTCAACCGTCTCGGATCGAGCCGGCTGGGGAAACCATAATCGCCGATCAAATCCGACGAAATCGGCACCGGATGACCGCGCGGTCCGGCAGTCGGCCAAAGTCGGCGGAATGACGGCGATGCATGGCACTTCCATCATCTCGCCCCACCACTGCACGACAGACCAGCCATCTTCTTCGGCCGCATCGCGACCTGAGCTGACGCCAGCGTCGGCACTGCCAGGGGCGCTGGGGTGCGCGGGGCTGCCAATGGTGAACAGGACCACATCGGCCCCATTCTCGGCCGCAACCATGGCATCGTGCCGGGCGCTTGCATTTGGTCCGGCGACGGGGCCCGTCAAAGAGCCGACGATGGCGTCCGCCCCAACGGCGTCACGGGCTTTGCGCACGTCTGTGCTCTTGGTAACCAGCACACCGTCCATCCCGGCGGCGCGGCTCGTCTCGATCCAAGCCCTGTCGAGGTTGGGAATGCGCACCATAAACGCCGTACCCTGGTCTTGGACGACAGGCGCCATGGCTCTAAGGAATGGGCGCCACCAAAGATCGGCGGTCAGCGTTTCGTGCGTGACCGACGGCGGCACGAATTCCGCAGAAGCGACCGGAGCGGCCGCAATCAAGCTCTTCACGCTGTCGGCGAAAGACTCCGGCGTGGCGTCACCGATCAGTTCGGCTGAAAGCATAAGATGGACACCGATATCGGTGGATTCCGCCACGGCCGGTATTCCCCCTGTTTGCGGGCCCTATTTGCGGCTCAAGCCTTGCCCTGGAAGATCTTGATCAACGTGTCGAGCAATGCCATAGCCTCGTCCCGCGGACGGCGGAAACAGTTGCGCCCGATGATCGATCCGTTGCCGCCGCCCTGATGGATGGCGCGCGCGTCGTCGAGCACGGCATCGGTGCCTTTTGCCGCGCCACCGGAGAAGACCACGATGCGGCGGCTGTTGAAGCAGGACCGCATGACTTCTGTCACTCGGTCGGCTTGGCTTCCGATGGCGACTTTGGCGCCTTGGAATTCCTTCTTGGCCTCGGCTTGCTCTAGATGGTCGGTCGGCAGCTTCACCTTGATGATATGCGCGCCAAGCTGTGCGGCGAGATGGGCCCCGTAGGCAACCACATCGATCGCTGTTTCGCCGTCTTTGGACAGATTGCCGCCGCGTGGATAGGACCAAAGGACCGTCGGAAGACCGGCGGCTTTGGCCTCGCGTATCAGCTCCGCGATTTCTTCCATCTGCTCCAAGCCTTGATCGGATCCCGGATAAATGGTGAACCCGATGGCCGACGCACCCAGGCGGAGGCAATCCTCGACCGAGCCGAAAATGGCTTGGTCGGCATCTTCTTTCAGCCGGGATAGGCTATTGGAATGGTTGAGTTTTACGATGGTGGGAATTTGGCCGTAAAAGGCCTGGGACGAAACCTCGAGCTGGCCAAGCGGGGCGGCATAGGCGTTCAATCCAGCATCGATCGCCAATTGGTGATGATACATCGGATCGTATCCGTCCGGATTTACTGCGAAGCTGCGCGCCGGGCCATGTTCGATTCCCTGATCAACGGGCAGGATGATCATGCGGCCGGTGCCGCCGAGCCTCCCGTTCATCAGCATTTGGGCGAGCTTGGCCTTCACACCGGGATTGTCGCTGTCGTAATTGGAAAGGATCTTCTTGACGCGCTGGGTTACTCGCATCGGGCATTCCCCCCTCGGTTGCTGCGATTCCTCGCGATTTCGGTTCGCTTTCGTCGCTCAGTGTCGAGGAGATACCCCAGGCGGGGCCGCGATGCAACGCGTTGCCGTTATGTCCGGCCATTCATTCGCCGGTCAATCGCCGTACATGGGTCACCAAGTCCTGCAGATGCGCGTCGGGAAGGCCCAACGCGTCGAGATGGGCAACGGTATTGAACAGGTATTCCCGGCACGATCCCAGCCTGCCCGTCGCATGGGCAATGGCAAGGGCCGTTTCCTCGACCGACAACGCATCGGCATAGCGGTCGTTGTTCGGATCCATAACGAAGGTCAGGGCCTTGTATCGCGTTCCGTCTTCAAGCCCACGAAGGGTGACCCAGGTCGGCGTATAGGCGCCGGTTACCATTTCACGCCGCCAGACGACGTCCAACTCATTGCGGACGGCGTCGGCGGCGATCCGAAAGGCGACACCGAGGCATTCGCCACCGGGCTTGAGGCCCAATGTCAGACCGGGCGTTTCCGGCGACCCGCGCCCGATCGGGGTCCAAAGGCAGAAAGCCCGATGGAAGTCCTCAAGGATCGCCGTCATACGGCTTTGGTGGTGAAAGGCCGGGTTCCAGATCAGCGAACCGTACCCGAAGACCCAGAGGTCCGTCCCGTCGGGATGGGCCGCCAACATAGTCTGAAGGGACTCTTCACGGGCTTCGTCGCTCATGATCCGGTGACCTTCACCGGCCTCGCGGATCATGCGGGCGAGATCGCCGTTTAGAATGGTGTCGCGCGTCAGACTCAAGGCAGCACCCCCCGGCCGTGGCTGATGTCTTTAGCCGACTTTTGTCATGGCAACTGCGCTGTCGGCCATGCGGTTCGAAAAGCCCCATTCGTTGTCGTACCAGGTCATGATGCGAACCAGGCGGTTCTCCATGACCTTGGTTTCCTTGACGGCAAAAATCGAAGAATGCGGGTCGCCGTTGAAATCGCTCGACACCAGCGGTTCGTCATAGGTGCCCAGAATGCCTTTCAGCGGTCCGTTGGCAGCTTCGACAATGGCGGCGTTTACTTCTTCAACGGTCGTATTGCGCTTGGGCATGAACTTAAAGTCGACCACCGAGACGTTGGCCGTCGGCACACGAATGGCGACACCGTCCAGCTTGCCTTTCAACTCGGGCAGGACCTTGCCGACAGCCTTGGCGGCGCCGGTCGAGGTCGGGATCATATTAGCCGCAGCCGCGCGGGCGCGGTGAAGATCCTTGTGCATGGTATCGACCGTGTTTTGGTCGCCCGTATAGCTGTGGATCGTCGTCATGAACCCGAGATCGATGCCGACGGCCTTCTGCAGAACATACGCCACCGGCGCCAGGCAGTTCGTCGTGCAGGATGCGTTGGAAACGATCTTGTGTTCAGGCTTGAGGTCGGCATGATTGACCCCGTAGCAGATCGTGATGTCTTCGTCGGTCGCCGGCGCAGAGATCAGCACCTTTTTGGCGCCGGCTTCGAGATGCTTCGACGCGCCGTCGCGGCTCGTGAAGACGCCGGAGCATTCCAGCACGACATCGACCCCCAGATCGCCCCAGGGCAGGGCGGCGGGATTGCGTTCCTGCGTGGTTTTGATGGTCTTGCCGTTGACGACCATGCCCTGGCCGGAGGCCTCTGCGGTGCCTTTGAAGCGGCCATGGACGGTGTCGTATTTTAGCAGATGAACGTTGGTATGCAGGTCGGCCAGATCGTTGATGGCCACGACCTCGATATCCGAGCGGCCGGTTTCAGCGATCGCGCGAAGAACCAGCCGGCCGATCCGGCCGAAACCATTGATGGCGACACGAGCTGTCATGAATTTCGTCTCCTTGCTCATGGATCCCGTCTCAGGGACCCGTTTGTCCGTCGAGGTTTGCCGGCCCGCCGATTAGGCGCTTTGCAGCCGTGCTTTAACCGCGTCGGCCACCTTGTCGGCGGTGATGCCGAAATGCTTGTAGAGTTCCTTATAAGGGCCGCTCTCTCCGAATCCGTTCATGCCGACGAAAAGGCCGTCGCTGCCGATATAGCGGTCCCATCCGAAAGAAACGGCGGCCTCGATGGCGACCCGGACGCCGCCTCCGTCGAGAATCTCAGAACGGTATGCCGCATCCTGCTTTTCGAACAGTTCCCACGAGGGCATGCTTACAACTCTTGTGGGTATGCCGTCGGATTGCAAGCGTTCTCGGGCATCCATGGCCGTTTCGACCTCCGACCCCGTGGCGAACAGTGTCGCCTGAGGCGCGCCGCCATCCGCTGGCGCCAGAATATAGGCGCCGCGCGCGGATCGGTTGTCGGTCGGATCGTTGCCGCGTTGGATCACCAATCCTTGCCGGGTGAGGGCCAGGACCGACGGGCCGCTATCGTTCTTCAGAGCCAATTCCCAGCATTCGGCCGTTTCAATGGCATCGGCCGGGCGGAAGACCTTTACATTTGGTATGGCCCGGAGTGCTGCCAGATGTTCGACCGGCTGATGGGTCGGTCCGTCTTCGCCAAGACCGATGCTGTCATGGGTCATCACGAGCACGATGCGCTGGCGCATCAGCGCCGCAAGCCGGATCGCAGGCCGGCAATAGTCGGTGAAGGTCAGGAATGTCGCGCCATAGGGGATGAGCCCGCCGTGAAGGGCCATGCCGTTCATGATCGCGACCATGGCGTGCTCGCGGACACCATAGCGGATATAGCGCCCGCCATAGGAACCCGGCGCGATGTCGCCCATGCCGTCCACGAGCGTGTTGTTGGACGGGGTCAAATCGGCCGAGCCGCCGATCAAAAACGGCATTGCCGGCACCAGCGCCGCCAGGGTCTTGCCCGATGCCTGCCGAGTGGCCAGCGCTTTGCCGTCGGCGGCGAAGCCGGACTTGACGGTGTTGAGAGCCTCGGCGACGGCCGTCGGGATTGTGCCGGAAATCGCGTCGCGAAAAGCTGAAGCAGTCTGGCCGTCGGCGGCTTCCAGACGCTTTTCCCAGCCTTCCCGAACCGGGCGGGTCCGTTCGGCTACCGAATGCCATGCCTTTGCCACGGTATCGGGAATTTCGAACGGTGCGTGCGGCCATCCCAGCGCCGCGCGTGTCCCGGCGATTTCGTCCGCCCCCAACGGCGCCCCGTGGGCACCGGCGGTTCCGGCTTTGTTGGGCGCGCCGAATCCGATGGTCGTCCGGCAGCAGATCATCGACGGCCGGTCATCGGCACGGGCGGCTGAAATCGCCGCGTCGACGGCGTTCATGTCGTGACCGTCGATCGACTGAACGTGCCAGCCATAGGCTTCGAATCGGCCCGCAGCATCCTCGGAATAGGACAAATCGGTTGAGCCGTCGATCGAGATGCCGTTTTGGTCATACAGCACGATCAGGCGGCCAAGCTTCAGATGGCCGGCCAGCGAGCAGGCCTCGTGACTGACCCCTTCCATAAGGTCGCCATCGCTTGCAATCACGTATGTATGATGGTCGACCAAGGAGTCGCCGAACCGGTCGTTGAGAACCCGTTCCGCCAGCGCCATACCGACGGCGGTGGAGATGCCCTGCCCGAGGGGGCCGGTCGTGGTCTCGATACCGATCGATTGGTCGACCTCGGGGTGGCCGGGTGTCAGCGAGCCGACCTGACGAAAGGCCTTGAGCTGATCCAGGGTCATCGCCTTCACACCGACAAGGTGAAGAAGGCTGTAAATCAACATCGACCCATGGCCCGCCGACAAGACGAAGCGGTCGCGGTCGGGCCAGTCCGGCCGCGCCGGATCGAACCGCAGGTGGCGCGCCCAAAGGACGGTCGCAGCATCGGCCATGCCCATGGGCATGCCTGGATGCCCGGATTTGGCCTGCTCGACAGCGTCCATCGACAAAGCGCGGATCGCGTTGGCCATGTCGCCGAGCGGCAGGGAATCGCCGGGCTTGCCAGTGCCGGCGGTAGGGTCGGGGGTCGGTGCTGCGGACATTTGTCGGCTCTGCCTGCTGGTGGACACGAAACTCGATAAGTGGGGCGTCCTTGATCGGGCGCCCCGGAAAACACCCCTTATGACGGCGGGGCTTCGAACGGGGCCGGTCAACCGTTCATCTGTTATGACCGTATTGCGGGTTTGACCGGCGAATGGCATCGAAGGTCGCAAACATGCCCCCGACGATGGCGAAGGTCAATATACGTTCCCGTTTCCGGCCCGTTTCCGGTCATCGGTCCTGCTGTCGGTACGGATTTTGCGTCGGGGAGCAAATCGGCCGTATCGACGGGTTCGAGCGGCGGTTGTTGACGATAGCCCTCCGAGGTCCTTAATCTGCCGTTGGGGCCGCAGCGATTCCCGGGGCCCGGATTGATTCAAGGGGTCAGTACCTTAATGTCGGCCGTGCCGGAACAACTCGAGCGTCTCGCCGCCGCCCTCGATCGGCTGGAGGCGGCGCTTAATACCCGTATCGACGAGGCGGAGCAACTGGATCGCGCCGCCATAGAGGCGGAGATCGAAAACCGTGTGAAAGATCGCCTGCCTGAGCGCATTGCCGGCGAGATCGAGGAGATCAAAGCGTCTCACGAATCAGAACGGGCGCAATTGACCCGCAAGGTCGACGACGCGATTGCACGCCTTGAAACCGTACTTAACCGGTGACGGGTCTGCAATCGGTCGCGGGATTCGGCCTTGGCCGTCGATGCCCGCAATTGCCCCCTCATAGCCGAGGATCGTCAGGAAGCCTGTCATGCCCATCGTCGATGTCACACTGAACCATCGAGTCTATCCCATCGCCTGCGACGAGGGGCAGGAAGACCGGGTGCGTCATATTGCGCGCTACCTCCAGCAGCAGGTCAAAGAAGTTCGCAATCAGGCGCCCGGTGCGACCGACGCGCATCTTCTGGTAATGGTATGTCTGATGCTGGCAGACGAACTTACCGAGGCGCGGAGCCAAAAAGAAGGGGCCGGAGGGCGCACGGGCGAGGCTGGCGACGGCGATGCCGAAGCCATGGCTGCCATGGTGGCATCTCTGGCCGAGCGTATCGAAACCATTGCGCAGCGCCTCGAACAGGCCTAAATCTAGGCAAGAAGCTGCGCGACACGTCAGGCACCGCTATCCCGGGGGCCGATGCGACTCCTCTAGGGAGCTGTCCCTGTCATGACCCTGGTCATGGTACCACGGCACCCACCTGCGTAAGCAGGGCCCAAGAGGTGATAGGTTCGCCAACGGTCGTGTGGCTTCGCAAATTTCGCCAACGGGATTTCATCAGAGATGACACGGATCGACGGCCCGCCCAAGCGACGGGCCGTTTTTCTATCCGGCGCTAAAAACATCGCCGGCTACGATGAACGATAGACCGGAACAGTAAGAAACGGGGCAGGCGGCCGTCATGACCTCAGAAACCGAATCCCCGCCGGGCGGCGGTAAGTCCGCCCTTCGACGTGCCGCGCGCAAGAGGCGCGCCGCCGCTCATCGCATGGCGCCGGCGACCGCGCCGGCGGCATTGACGCATTACGTCTTAGAGGCGCTGTCCGCGTTTGAGTCTGATCAGGGTAAAACGCCGGTTGCCGCCGGCTATGTCGCCATTCGCGATGAAATCGACCCGTTTCCGGCCTTGACCGCCTTGATCGACGCTGGATGGCAGGGGGCTCTGCCGGTTGTCGTCGGCGACGCTCAGCCCTTGATTTTCCGTCGCTGGTCGGTTGGTGATCCCCTGGCGCCGGACGGCTTTTCCGTGCCCGCGCCGCTGCCCGAGGCCGCCGAGGTCGAGCCGGACGTGCTGTTGGTGCCGATGCTGGCCTTCGACCGGCAGGGCCGGCGAATGGGCTATGGTGCCGGATTTTATGACCGCACGCTTCAGGCCCTGAGACGAAATCACCCAGTCGTCGCCGTTGGTTTGGCCTATGCCGATCAAGAGGTTGATCGGGTGCCCACGGACGCCTATGACGAACCCCTGGATTGGGTTGCAACCGAACGATTCGCGTTTTGCTGCCGGCAGCGCTAGGCCCGTTCCAGATCAGGGCGAACTAAGGAACCGGGGCTGACAGCATGAGATTGCTTTTCGTTGGCGATATAGTCGGCCGCACGGGGCGGGCGATGCTGGCCGAGGCGTTGCCACGTCTTCAACGATCCCTCCAACCGGATTTCACGATCGTCAATGGCGAGAATTCGGCCGGCGGATTCGGCATTACGGCAAAGATTGCCGACGAATTCTTCGATTTGGGCGCCGATTGCATCACGCTTGGCAATCATAGCTGGGATCAGCGGGAAATTCTAAGCCATATCGACCAGGAGACACGGCTGATACGCCCGGCGAATTATCCCGCCGGGACACCTGGTCGCGGCGCGACGGTTCTGCCGGCCGGCGGCGGGCGACAGGTCATGGTCGTCAATCTCATGGGCCGGTTGTTCATGGATGCGCTGGACGATCCGTTCGCGGCCGCCGATGCCGCATTGGCGGATATCGAGATGCCGCGCGACGTCGATGCGATCGTTGTGGATTTTCACGCCGAGGCGACATCGGAAAAATATGCCCTGGGGCATTATCTCGACGGCCGCGTCAGCCTTTTTGTCGGGACCCACACCCATGTCCCGACGGCCGATCACCATGTCATGGAAAACGGTACGGCATTTCAAAGTGATGCGGGCATGACGGGCGATTACGACAGCGTCATCGGCATGAAAAAAGAAACGTCGATTCACCGATTCGTCCGAAAACTGCCCGGCGACCGCATGACGCCGGCCGAAGGGACCGCGACGCTATGCGGCCTCGTGGTCGACACCGACGATAAGACCGGGCTGGCGGTCTCGGTATGGCCGTTGCGGGTCGGCGGTATGTTGTCGCCGACCTCGCCGTCGAGAGATGATGCGTCGGCTTGATCCCGCGCGCCAAGGGGCATTGCAGGATGCTCTAGAACCGGCGGCGCCGTGGCTTCCGGTCGGCCGGGCTGGTGCGGCCCGCGCTTCGGCGCCGGTTGCGCAATAGATCGAGTATTTCAATGCGGCGATCCGAGGTCGCGCTGGGCCATTCGGCGATTTCCATGGCCGTGCGCATACAGCCGGTACATGTGCC
>LFIK01001749.1_pt1 | contig 17369 bp, 10 predicted proteins | sample 643401 | NCBI WGS metagenome assembly LFIK01 (sample SAMN03777447, study PRJNA286221) | soda lake metagenome | biome: soda lake; feature: Kulunda steppe; material: water; isolation source: sample T5-Br brine of Lake Tanatar-5 | place: Russia: Kulunda steppe | collected 2010-07
GTGATGCCATGCGCGTTGTCGACAGCCAGCTCCGGGTCGTCGGAACACAGCGGCTGCGCGTCGTCGACGCCAGCATCATGCCGACGATCACCAGCGGCAACACCAATGCGCCCACGTTGATGATTGCCGAAAAGGCCGCACGCTGGATCCTCGCTTCCAGCTGACGCCGCGTTCTCAACCTCCCCGTCAAACCCTCCCGCAAAGGTGTTCGAACAATGGGATATCTGTTTCTGGCCATGGCCATCATCGCCGAGGTGATTGCCACCAGCGCGCTGAAATTCTCCGAGCAGTTTACCCGCCCCGGGCCCAGTCTGGTCGTGGTCATCGGCTATGCGATCGCGTTCTACTGCCTGTCGATCGTCCTGAAAACGATACCGGTCGGCATCGCCTATGCCATCTGGGCCGGTGTCGGGATCGCGCTGATCACCATCGCCGGCGCGGTGTTGTTCCGGCAGATCCCGGACTGGCCAGCAATCATCGGCATCAGCCTCATCGTTTGCGGCGTTATGGTGATCAATCTGTTTTCGGACACCATCCGCCATTGAGCGCCGAGTCTCGTCTGCCGGGACATACAGTTGCCTCCATGGCAATCAGGGGTGTTCTCATTGACGAGAATGGCATACATTATGCATTAGACACTCGATGATGACGGTGATGCGGACTCGCCTTCACCGGGGCAGCGCGGAGGAGACACAATGAAACTCAAGGTGGCAGGTGGCCAACTCGGTCCTTATGCAGGCACCAGAATGAAGCAGGAGCAGGCAATTCGTGCACTCTCGCAGGGTCTGGTTGCCGATCACAAACCGGATCTGCTGATCCTGCCCGAACTGATCTCGGGTCCATATTTCGCGCTCGAGAAGAATCCTGCCTGGCTGGACACTGCCGAGTCGATACCCGGTCCCACCAGTCAATTGCTTGCCGAGCTCGCCACCGAGAGTCAGTGCCATGTCACCGGCAGCTTCTTCCACCGCGCCGAAGATGGCCGCTACCTCAACACCGCGCTGCTCGCCAGGCCTGACGGCAGCTTCGATACGCCCTACAGCAAGACGCACATCCCCAACATCCAACATGGCACCACGCGTGGCCTCGAAGCCTTCTACTTTTCAGGCGGTGACGGCTTCGTGGTCTGGGATGTCAAGGGTGTCCAGGTCGGGATTCTGATCTGCTACGACCGCTCGTTCCCCGAGGCGTGGCGGGAAGTACGTCTCGCCGGTGCCGACGTCATCATTGTTCTTGCCTCCTCGAGTGGCTTCCGTTCTGCGATGTTCGTGCAGGAACTGCAGGTTCGCGCCATGGAGAACGGCGTGTGGGTCGTCGCCGTCAACAAGGGCGGCAACGAAACCTGCATCGACGCAGAGAATCCCGCTGATTTCTATGGCAGTTCTTGTGTCATCGGCCCCAATGGCGAGGTTCGGCTGGCGCTTGATCGTCAGCCGGACATTGGCTTTGGCGCAGAGATCGACGTTGCCGAAGCGCTGCACGCGAGAGAGCGGCTTGATTACTATGCGACGCGCCGCCCCGACCTCTATCGGCAGATCGCGAAGCCCGTCGCTTAGCAATCCCTGAAACGTGGCCTTCAAACAGTGTTCGCCTCGCCCTGCGCGAGGCGTGGACAGTGACTGTTCAAGCCGCCGACATCGGTGGTTCGTCCGCAGTGCCAACCAACCACAGCAACAAGGGGAACATCCATGCAACCATCACGACTCCTGACACTGATCGCGGCACCGGTCGCTCTCGCCGTCGGCCTCAGTTTGCCTGCCAGCGACAGCATGGCACGCGCCATCACCATCCAGGTCAACCATGAAATGGGGCCAGGAACGCCAACTGCCCGCGCACTCGAATGGTTCGGCGAGCAGGTCGAGGCGGAGACCGATGGTGCCGTCCAGTTCCGTTATTTCCACTCGCACGAACTCGGCAGCGAGCGCGAGACCTATGACATGCTGGAGGCCGGAGCAATTGAAATGGGCGTCAGCGGCGCGCAGATCGTCTCGGCACTGGCGCCGGAGTACGGCGCGCTGCTGCTGCCCTACGTGTTTGCCGATGCCGACCACTTCGCACGTGTTCTGAACGGCAGCATCGGCGAAGACATGCATCAAGCGTTCCTCGACCGCAAGGGGATTCGTATCCTTGGCTGGGCACACCGTGCGCCACGTCACATCACCACCAGCGGCAACCGGGAAATTCACTCTCCGGCAGACCTTGATGGCGTTCGCATCCGGATTCGCGAAATTCCGGTCCAGGTTGACGCGTTCCGGGCGCTGGGCGCGCGTCCGGTGCCAATGGCGTTCGGTGAGGTCTACACCGGCCTGCAGACCGGCACCATCCACGCGCAGGAAAACCCGGTTTCGATCATGCTCGCACACAACTTCCATGAAGTGCAGGACCATATCATTCTGACCTCGCATATTCGCGAAGCGTTCTGGTGGGAGATCAGCGAACGGGTCTGGCAGCGGTTGCCCGAGAACGTCCAGCAGGCGTTTCTCAACAATATCGATGAGGCCATCGCACTCGCCAACGAGTGGGAGTTCGCCGAGGATGCCGAGTATCTGGAGCAGTTCGCTGCTCGTGGCGTCAACGTCATCGAACTGGACGATACACAGCTGGCGGCCTTCGCCGAGCTGGTCGCCCCGGTCGCCGAACAGTACGCCAGCGACTGGCAGGCTGGCGTCTATGACGAGATCGTCCGCCTGCGCAGCGAATGATCATCTGAGCGCTGTCGGCTGCAGGGGAGTGCTTTCCCTGCAGCCGTTTGTCCGCCACCTGTCCGGGACTCATGCATGTCAGCAAAAGATGCGCACGCGCACCCTCGGCAACCCACCTGGGCTGCCACACTCGGCGACACGCTTGAAGTCGTCATCACCCTTGCCGCCGGTGCCGCATTCGTTGTCATCGGCGCGCTGATCATTGGCCAGGTCTTCTTCCGTTACGTTCTGGCTGCACCACCGATCTGGACCGAGGAGCTGACGCGATACGTGTTCGTCTGGCTGGCCTGGTTGAGCGCAGCGGTGGTCTATCGCAAGGGCCAGCATGTCACCATCGACGCGATCACCGGCTTTCTCTCGGAACGGGTGCGCTTCTGGCACGACATGGCAGTGAGGCTGGTCTGCATTGCCATTCTTTTGTTCTTGTTGAAATATGGCTGGGAAATGACCGCATTTACGCGGTCTCGATCAGCTGCACTCAGCATCCCCATGACCTATGTCTACGCCAGTGCCGCAGTCGGGTCGGCAGTGATGCTGCTGTTCGCACTGCTTGACGCCATCGACAGTCTGCTTCGGAGACGTCTCCACCATGCTCACTGAGTTCGAACTGATATTGGGCGGAGTCATTCTCCTGGGCGCCCTGCTGTTGAGAATTCCGGTGCCGTTTGCGTTTGGCGCCGCAGGCATCTACTACTTCTGGATGATCGGTATCCCGCTGACGACGCTGCCGCAGCGGGCAGTCGCGACAGCCGACTCGTTCACGCTCATGGCCATCCCCATGTTCATCTTCGTCGGGCTGCTGATGACGACCGGCCCGATGGCGATGCGGCTGCTCGATTTTGCCAAGGCGCTGGTCGGCCATCTCACCGGCGGACTCGCGCAGGTGAATGTTGCTGCGAGCATGTTGTTCTCGGGCATGTCCGGATCGTCGTCAGCGGATGCGGCCGGACTCGGCGCTGTCGAGATCCGGCTCATGAAGCAGGCCGGCTACACGCCGCGCTTCGCCGCTGCAGTGACGGGCGCATCAGCATGCATCGGCGCGCTGATCCCTCCCAGCATCCCGTTCATCATCTATGGATCGCTGGCGCAGGTGTCGGTCGGCAGGCTGTTCATTGCCGGCGCCATTCCCGGGCTGCTGCTCGGGCTGATGTTCATGCTGATCGTGCGGTTCATGGCGAAACACCACGCGACACAACCGACGCCGTTTCAACCATCTCGCCTCTGGAGTGCGACCAGAGCAGCGTTTCCGGAACTGATGATGCCGACGATTCTGATCGGCGGGTTGCTGACCGGTTTTTTCACGCCGACCGAAGCCGCCGGAGTGGCGGTCGGCTACGGCCTGCTGTTGATTGCCATCCGACGTGAACTCAGCCTGAAAGAGCTCTACAGCGTGGTGCAGGAAACCGTCAAGTACACCGGTATCTTCATGTTCATCGTCATGCTGGCAAGCGCTTTTGCCTGGGTGCTGATTCGCGAACAGGTCGGCACCATCATCTTTGGCTCCGGGCTCGGCCTCGACGACAACCGGACCCTCGCTTTGCTGCTGATCCTGCTCGGCGTGCTCCTGATCGGCTGTTTCATGGAAACAATCTCGGCGCTGGCGCTGATCGTCCCGGTGCTGGCTCCTGCGGCGTTGTTGCTCGGTATCGACCCGGTCCACCTCGGCGTGATCATCATTTTTTCACTGCAGATCGGCTTGATCACGCCACCGATCGGTATGGCGATGTACATCGTCAGCGCCATTGCCGGAATCCGAATCTGGGATTTCGTGCGAACCGTCATGCCGTTCCTGGTCGGCATGATTCTGATGTTGCTGGCAGTTGCCTTTGTACCTGCCATCAGCCTCACGTTGCCCAACTGGGTATTTGGCTAGCCCGACCTGGCATGCAGTCATTCAGAGCGCGTAAAGGTCATGCGCTCCTGGCGTTCGCGCGTCATGCGATTGAGCGTGCGGCGCAGCCGAAAGGCTCGCGCCGTGGCGCGTAACTGCGCGACACCGATCCAGACGTCAGCGCCGAACGCCTTCAGGCCGGCCCGTGACAGCGCGCTCGCCACACTGCGCGAGAACCTGTCAAGATGGTGCGTCAACAGCAAATCGTCACAAGCTGCAAAACGGAACACCTCGCCGGGCTGCCCCTGTCGCCCGGCACGACCGAACAACTGCCAGTCGACGCGTGCTGATTCGTGCGGCTCGAACATGATCACGCGCAGCCCGCCGCGCGCGAGCACTGCCCGGTCGGGCTTGATGTCGGTTCCGCGCCCCGCCATGTTGGTGGCGACGGTGATCCGCCCAGGCTCGCCGGCAGCGGCAATCACCTCGGCTTCGACCTCCGGGTGTTTGGCGTTCAGCAACTGGCAGTGAAGCCCGCGTGCGGCGAGTGCCGCCTGCACCGCCTCACTGTCGGCAACACTGCGCGTGCCGACCAGTACCGGCAGATCAGCGGCCGCCAGCGTCCGCACGCGCTCGACCACCGCGTCCAGCCGCAGCGCACGCGTGGCGAACAGCGTGAGTGGATGAATGCGCAGCCGGCTCGGAACGCGTGGAGCAATCACCAGCGTCGCTCGGCCGTAACTGAAGCAGATTTCGTAATCGACATTCTGCAGCGTGCCACTGGCGCCAGTCAGCTCGACGTACTGCTTGAAGAAGGTCTGAAATCCGAGCCGCGCGAGCGTTCGACTCGGGTCGGTCAGCGGAACGCCAGCACGAGCCTCGACCGCCTGATGCAGCCCGTAGCTCCACGAGCGTCCAGGCATACTGCGACCAGTTCCTTCATCGACAATCACCACCTGATCGTCGAGCACCACATAGTGCTGGTCACGGATAAAGCAGTCGCGCGCAAGCACCGCCTGCCGCATCAGATCTTCAGCGCGCGAGCGGCCACGCCACGGCCCCGGCAGTTGTTTGCGCCACTGGTCGATCCGCTCTATCCCGGCCACCAGCCATTCGACGTCGCGATCCTGGTGGCGCAGCCGGTAGTGCACGCCAGCCTGCAGCGCATCGACATGCGCATGCGCCAGAGACACCGCCTGCTGCAACGTGGCATCGGCCTCGGGCTGCGCGATGATCATCGGCGTGACCGCCTCGTCGATCAGGATATGGTCTGCCTCGTCGACGATCGCGGTGTGCAGCCCGCGCAGCATCGGCATCCGGTCACCATGCCCCTGCAGCAGGCGAATACTGACCGACAACCGATCGAGACGGGCACCGAAGTGCACGCGATCGGTCAGATGGTCGGCAAGCAGCTGCTTGGCTGTTGCGTAGACAACCGGCTCGGCGTAGGCGGCAGCGCGCGCCGTCGGCTCCATCTCGGCATGCGCGGCGGCAACCGTCAGACCGGCGGCATGGTACAGCGGCGTCAACGCCTCGGCGTCACGGCAGGCGAGGTAGTCATTCGCGGTGATGATGTGACAGGGTCGACGCTCCCAGCCACGCAGAACGCCGACCAGACCGATCGTCAGCGTCTTGCCCTCGCCGGGCGCGAGCTGCACCAGGTAACCATCATGCATGGCAATCGCTGCCATGACCTGAACGGCGTAAGGCTGTTGAGACAGTTCGCGCCGAGCAAGTTCGCACACCAGCGCGAACGCTTCCAGCAACGCCTTGCGCCGTGTCCCCATCCAGCGTTTGCGGGCATTCGCCGCCGCCTGCTGCAGCAGCTCGGCGAGCGTGGCTGCATTGCAATCGTGCAATCTCGACTGACGTGCCAGCACCCAGGCCGTCTCACGACGCTGACGCCAGCGCAGCCAAGGGCGGCGCAAGCGGTGTGCAAAGAGCCGGCACCAGACCACAATCGGCCAGGGGTCCTTGCCGATCGGTCGCAGCGCGGTGAGCGCGAAAGTGTCCGGGCGCTTCAAAGCTGATAGCGAGACTGCAGCAACTGGCGCAGGCTGACCAGCAGCTGCTGCAACGGCGGCGCCGGATCGAGCTGGACGCGAATCACCCCCAACGCGCCATCATCAAGCTCGGCGGCAACGCTGTCCGGCAGCCGGGCGCGCACCTCGAAAAACGGTTCTCGCGCCAGCATCCGCCCATCGCTGTCGGGCGCAACCGCAATTGACCCGCCGCCATGCAGACCGAGCGCGGCGGAGGGCAGCGCATGCCGCTGATAGGGAATGAAGTGCAGCTGCTCGCTGGTCGTCATGGTCAGCGTGCGGCCGTTGAAGCGCAGATCGGCATGCGACAACGGCCGGTCGAACAGCGCCGAGGCACGTTCCTGCGACACCACGCCGATGAACTGCTTGCTGGCGGGTTCGATCACCACACCTGCACGCTCACCACGCGCAAACGCCGTCTGCAGACGGTCATGATCGACATCGCTCACCCAGACGCCAGCATGCGGTGCACGCAGCACCAGCGCATCAAGCCGCGCTTCGAGTTCGTCAAGTCGCTGCAACAGCCAGTCCTCACGCGCGCGCAGACCGGCGAGATCGCCCCTGTCGTCCTCCACTGCACGCCGTAACAGCCAACGTACCTCGATCAGCTGCTGTCCGGTCAGTTCATGATCGAGCTCCAGCGCCGGGTTGACGAAACGCAGCAACGTCGAACCGGCCTCGACCCGCTCGCCACTGCGCGCATGCAGTTCGACCAGCACGCCACCAGCGCGCGCAAACACCGTGCTGCGCTCGACCGACTCGACCACACCCGGGGCGCGTAACGACTGTGGCATCGGCCAGGTTGCCAGCAGGACAATGACCAGACCCAGCGCGCCCAGCGCAGTGAACGCCGCACGCGCACGGTTGCGACGCAGTTCGCCGCTGCGCGAGAGATAGCGCAGCAGCTTGAACCCCGGCCAGAGCAACCAGATCCAGGCCATCGCCAGCACCATCAGCACGCCCAGCGCCAGCGAGATGTCGGCCATGTATAGCGTGATGATCACCATGACCGCCAAGCGGTAGGCAACGCTGAGCGCGCCGTAGCCGAGGTACCAGTTACGCTCGTAGGCGCCGTCGGCCGGACTTCTCGCCTGATGTGTGCCGAGCAGCCAACGGTTGATCACATACAACCACTGCTGCCCAGCGCGCTGATAGAGATTGGGCAGGCCGGTGAGGTCGGACAGAATGTAGTAGGCATCGAACTTGAGCAGCGGGTTGCCGTTGAACACCAGGCTCGATACCGACCCGATGATCATCAGGTTGAACGCCAGCGCACTGACCAGCCCTGGCGCGGAAGCCGCCCAGACCACAGCCGCCAGCGCCGCGATGAACAGCTCGACGTACATGCCGGCCGCCGCAATCATCGCGCGACGCCAGCGGCTGCGCATCGACCAGCTGGCACTGGCGTCGGTATACGGTAACGGCATCAGCGCAACAAACATGATGCCGATGGTGTACACACGACCGCCGTACTTGCGGCAGGCAACGGCATGTCCAAGCTCGTGCAATCCCTTCAGCAGGAACAGACACAACAGCAACCAGATCAGGTTGTCGGCGGCCAGCAGACCCTGCCCCTCGTCCCACAACCGTTCGGCATTGCCGAGTACGGCACGCACGCCGAGCACGATCGCCACACACCACAGCACGAACGCCGGCACCGAGAACGCCCAGCGCATCCAGCCAATGTTGGCAGCAAGCAAGCGCTCCGGGTTCCAGATCGGCAGACGGAAATACAAAAACGCCAGCAGATGAGTCAGCTTCTCCTTGCGGCGAACTTTCCGGTAACGCTCGAAGATGCCGTCGCTGATGCCATCCGAGCGGAACAGCAGCAGATTCATCTGATGCAATTGCGCCAGTAACTGGATCACGGCATCTTGCGACGGCGCTGTCTCCGGATGCGCCTCGCAGAATGCCAGCCAGATCTCCTCGATCGTCCGCTGTGGTGTGAGCAGACCGATGAAGGCATATGCTGCCTCGTGCGCGCGAAAATACTTCTCCGAGCAGACGTCCTGCAGCACATACCAGGTCTGGCCTCGGTAAACCTGCTTGTGCACGCGCACGGTCGGCAACAGCCCGACGCGCAGACCGGCGACCTGATGCCAGGCATCGCTGAACGTTGATCCCGTCATCCGTTCCCCTTGCTCAGAACCACAACCAGAGTCGCAACTGATTCCAGGCGCGGTGCGTCAGCACCCAGATCAGTCGCCGCGGCTGATCGTCGATGCGTGCCACACCGGTCATGCCGGGCCGCCACCAGTCACGCGGTTCGGTCTCGAGTTGTGCGGTCAGCTCGAAGACAGCACCGGACTCGCCCTTGACGCGCGCCATCGGCACGATGGTCTCGATCCGTATCGGGATCGGTTCCCCGGGCCTGGCGACCAGCGTGAACTCGCCGGTTCGCCCGGGGGCGATTGCACGCACATCGGACTCCGCGACTTCGATCAGCACCGACATCTCGGTCAGTGCCGCAACCCGCAACAGTGACTGCCCTTGCGTCACCGAGGCGGACAGCAGATCGCGGCGATCACCTTCGACCACCACACCGCTCAGCGGCGCGCGGAGCACCGACTGTGCAATCTGCAGATTGGTCTGGGCGATCCGCGCCCTGACCTGCGCCAGACGTGCCTCGGCGATTGCCATGTCGACGGCACTGAACTCCGCACGCGCCCGGTCGAGCTCAGCGCTGGCACGCTGCAGATCCGCCTCGAGCTCAGCAAGCTGCAACAGGCGCTCCTCGGTTTCGAGAATCACCAGCGGAGCGCCGGCCTCGACCAGATCACCGCTGGTTGCCAGCACGTCGCCAATGACTCCGGCGTATGGTGCGGCAACCAGCCGCGTCTCGTCGGTGGTCAACCGCGCAACGCCGTTGACACGGTGGTCGACCGACACGCTGATCAGCACCAACAGAACAGCAGCCAGCAGCAGCGTGACCGTCTTGACGATGAGGTTCTCGGCGCCCACCAGCCAGCCTGTCGCTTGACGAATTCCCCGCCCCAGTCGGGGAAACACGCCACCGCTGCGCTGGTGCAAGCCTTGCAGGTGCGCCATCGCGGTTTGCGCGACAACGTGTACGGCGGCCAGTGTCGAGGCTTCGATCTGCGCATCGGCACTGATCAGCATCAGTGCGGCACAGACCTCGCCCTGATCATCATGCAGCGGCAAGGTGAGCAGCTCCTGCGCGCCGAGATGCGTGCGCAACTGGCGATGTGCGAACTCGACGAGTCCCGGATCGAGCCCGGCCGCGCCGTGACCACTGACCGCGCGATCCTGATCGGCAGCCTCTTCGAGCGCCGCTTCGAAGAGCTGTACGGTTTCGGTCCGGACCTCGAAGCGGTCGTAATGGCTGATTGCGAGCACGCGCACGTATGCCCCGGCGCGCCAGCCGAGCACCACCTGATCGACCGCTTGGCAACGCGCTGCGATGCCGTTGACCAGCGCGTAACAGGCCGCGCGGTGGATCGTCGCGCGATAGACATCACGCAACAGATCCAGCATGCCCAGCACCAGCGTCCCTGTCTCGTTCGACCCGCCATGCGGTTCAGTCGCAGGGTGCAGTGCGGCCTGCGCGATCGACGCCGGCACGATCGCCTCGCTGACCAGCTGAGCGCGCACCAGCATCTCGTTGATACGAAAACTCTGCTCGCGCTCGACGGCGAGCACCAGCACGTGCACCGGGTCGTCATCACCCGGCGTCGGCGGGACACGCACCAGCGCCAGCGACCAGCCATCTGCCACATCAGGTGGTGAGTCCTGCACGACAAAGCCAAGATCAGCGACGCGGGCGAAAACGCGCCGCGCCCCGGCATCGCTCAGCCACGTCTCCAGGCCATTCGGGCAACGGCCATGCAGCGCCAGCAGTTCGCCACGCGCGCCCTCGTGCAGCGTCACCAGCGCGGCGCAGGGCACACGACACAACGTCGACACCGCCGTCAGGTAACGCTCGGCAAGCGGTTGATCGAGACAGCCAGACAAGGCAACGGCCTCACGGATTTCACCCAGGTCCCGCAGCAGGTTCTGAAACGTCTGCCGCTCGGTCACCGCAGGGGTTCTCCGGACGCGTCAGGCACCGATGCTGCAGGCGGCAGCACCCGCGCCGCCAGCCCGGGGCGGATGCGCAGATCGGTGTTGTCAAACGCGATACGCACCTCGACCCGCCCGCTCGCCGGATCGGCCAGTGGCGAGATGAAATCGACCTCGCCGGAATGGCGTTGACCCTCGACTTCGAACGCCAGCCGATCGCCCATGGCGAGTCGGGCGGCGTCAACGTTGGCAACGCTGAAACGCAACCGCCCATGGCGATCATCGATCAGTTCGACGATCGGCCCACCGGCATCGGCCCACTCGCCACGACCAACCGTGATCCGGCTGACAACCCCAGAGATCGGTGCGCGCAGCGTACGCTGCGCCAGCCGTTGCTCGCCGATGCGCAGGTCGAGCGCTGCGCGTTCCCGCTCGCTGCGCAAGCCGTCACGCTCGGCGCGCAGCACCAGCGTCTGCAGTCGTAACTGGCGCAGCTCATCACGACTGACCGTCCGCGCCTCGGAAAACAACGCCTCGGCGGTCTCCAGCTGCTCTTCGGCCATGGCCAGCCGCTGTTCGGCGCTCTCGAGCGCACTGCGATCTTGATGACGCAGCCGCAGACGCTCCAGCTCGAGCTGTTCGATCTCCTGTTCGAGCAGGATCAGCACGTCGCCCGCTGCGATCATCTCCCCCTCGAGCGCTTCGACAGCCGCCACCACGCCGCTGACCTGCAACGCCAACGCAATGCGCTCGCCCGGCTGCACCACACCGACCCAATCGGCCTGACCCACCGACAACGGCGCGTCGTCGCCGGTGACGAACTGACGAAAATCGCGCCGAGGAACGTCGTCAGCCTGCAAGGCAGGCGACACCAGCAGGGCAAGCAGCAAGCTGATCAGCGTGGGTAGACCTGCGTTCATGGCGCTGCGCCGATCAGGACGGTTCCACTCATCGCCAGCAGGCTGCCATCGGACAGGCTGAGTGCCAGTTTTGCCAGCTCAAAGCGCACTTCGGCGTCGATCAGCCGCAACAACGACTGGTTCAGACGATCCTCGCGATCGATCAGGCTCTGGACTGTCGCGGATCCGCGCTCGAAGGCGCGCTGCTCGGACTCGAGCAGCCGCTGCATGACCGCCACGTGCTGCTGATGCTGCAACGCCTCAGCGTGCGTACTGCGCACCTGGTCAATGCGCTGGCGCAACTGGTTTCCAAGCTGCACTCTGACCGATTCGGCATCGATCGATGACTGGACGATCTGCGAGCGCGCCATGTCCTGGCGGGCACGTGCTGTCTGGTTTGGGCCGAGCGGCATCGAGAACTCGACCGCCACGCCCCATTCCGGAAAGTCATCACGGCGTGCTTCACGAAACGTCTCGGTGAGGCTGGAATCGAAATCTCGCGACTGCTGTCCGTAGTGCATCACCAGGTCGAGCGTCGGCAACCGCTCGTTGTCGGCGATGCGCAGCGCTTCCTCGGCCATCTTCAGCCGCTGCAGCGCGATGTGGTGATTCGGCCACTGCGCAAGCACGTCGCTGAAGTAGGGCTCGAAGGCAGTGGGCAAATCGGGGGCAGACAACCGGGGACGTTCGACGGCACGAAACGACCAGTCATCGCCGCCATCGACCGCCAGGTTCAACCGGGTACGCAGACCAGCCATGACCTCGCGCCGCTCCTGGTCGATCGACATCGCCTCGGCATCGCGCAACAGCACCAACGCTTCCGCTTCTTCCTCGGCAGTTTCTGGCAGCCGCCCGGCGGCAACCAGACGCCGGGTGTCGTCAAGCACCGAGCGGGCGTGCGCACGAGATTCGGCACTGATCGCAGCCACCCGCTCGACACGGTGTAACTGCCAGTACAGATTGAGAATCTCGAAGCTGCTCGACAAGGCCTGCTGCCGTAGCTCCTCGCGCGCGATGTCCAGCTGCCGCTCGGTCTGCGCGATACCACTCCGAATCGCCCGAGCGCCGATCCCCTGCAGCAACGGTTGCCGCACTTCGAAACGCAATCGACCGACTGCATCGTCAATGCCCTCAGGGTCATCCGCCGATGATGCCGTCGAGAAACGGTCACGCACGTTATAACTCAAGGAGAGTTCGGCACCGGTCGCGACCTGCATCCGCACACCGACCTCACCACGCGTCTCACGGTCCTCGAGCACCGGCAGGTCAGAGCGCTCCGAGCTGTTGCGCCGTTGACTCGACGTCCGTTCGAGTTCGACAAACACCTGCGGCTGCCATACCCCGCGGTCGGCTCGGAGTTGCTGTGCCGCGATCTCCGTCGCCTCGCGACCGACCAGCACATCGGGGTTACGCAGCAAGTTCCACTGCACCAGCGCGCGTTGATTGAGCGGCAACTCACCACCGGCGTCGGTGTCGAGGCGCGTTTGCAGCGCTTGCGCTGACAACCATTCAACCGATCCGGCGTCGACCTCTGCACCATGCACGGGGGCGAGAACCGGGCCGGCAAGCAGCAGTGTCAGCAGGACACCGGAAAACCGACGGTCATGACCTCTGCGGTGACGTGTCACGATGCTTTCACCCCCCTAGAAACTGAATGGATGCTCGCTGTGGAAGTCGAACCGGAACATCTGCCCGATCCGCTCACCGGCAGTGATCAGCGCGTCACTGCCCCAGGCGGCTGTTTGCGGGCTGGTGTCGACGCCGAGGAAATACCCCGGCGGCGGCAGACGATCGAGTGCATGCGTCAGCGCTGACACCCGAACACTGTCGGCACCCGCCCACATCCACTGATCGATCCAGACCGGGGAGACAAGCCCTTCTGCAGACTGCGTGCGTGAATCAAACGACCCGCCGCCCGGTGCAGCCTGCAGGCGCGTCGACAGACTCGACGCCGTCGACAACGCACTGTGCGCACCCAGACCGTAGGCATTGAGCGGCAGTTTGCGCGTGACGATACCGTCCAGACTGCCGGTCTGACGTCCCACCGCCAGCAGGAACACGCCCTGCGGCGCGGCGGGTGAATACAGAAAGCGCAAGCCGTCGCTTGTGCGTAGGCTAAGCAGTTCAGCCGGCGTCGGATCCAGCGTTACCCGACCGACATCGACCTTGATCAAGCGATCCTGCAGCGCCAGCAATTGCCCACGTGCCTGCGAGGCAGGGCCGCTGACCGGATGCGGTGCCGCCGTCAGCGACAGCGTGGCGGCACGGACGTTGACCGCAATCGACGGATCGGCACTTTCGACCAGTTGCCTACCGGCATCGAGCACCACCGCTCCGCCGGTTGTCAGTTCGCTGACCACCAGCGTAGCTGCCGAAGCGCGCAGCGTCAGCGTCCCGCCGCCGGTGCTGTTGATCGCGCTGCCGGGGCGCAGCGTGATCACCGGCGCGTCATACCGCACCGCACCGGCGCTGCCGACCGTGGCGGTCTGCTCGATCACCGTGCCGGCAGAGACGGTCAGAGCGCCGACGCCGATCGGCGCACCGTCGAGCGTCACCGCACCGGACACCTGCAACTGCACCGCGCCACGGCTCTGGAACACGCCATTCAGCGCAAGATCGCCCGCTGCAGCCAGCGTCACCGCAGCCGCATCGCGCACCTCGAGACCACCGGCAAAGCGGTTGGCGGTGTCGGACAGCGTGATCGCACCGCGCGCATCGAACACACTCGCCCCGGTCACGTCGAGCGCAGCGGTCTGCGTCACGCCACCACCACTGGTCACGTCAAGCGCGCCGCTGATAACCGTCGAGGCAAACGCCACACTGCCGGCAGTGACGACCAGATTGCCGCCTCCGGCAACAACGCCTTGCAGCGTCAACGCGTCATCGACGTTCAACACCGTCTCTCCAGCCGTGTCGAGCTCGACCATCAGATCGCCCGCAGCGCGCAGCGTGGTGACACCGGCGGTGATACGCAGCAGATCACCGAAAACATGACCAGCGTTGTCGAGCAACAGCGTCTGGCGCGCGCCGTTCGTATCTCGGGCCACCAGCGTCGTTTCACCAGCAACGCCCAATGTCGCATCGGCGGCATTGCCGAGACTGCCGAGTGTAGTGAGAACCAGCGATCCGGCGACTGTGTTGGCGCCGTCGAACACGACGGCGTCACTGAAGCGCAGGCGCGCATCACCGGTCTCAGCCACCAGCCGCAGCGAGCCACTCTGCATGTTGTCACCGTCCTGATTGCCCAGGTCGATCGCCTGCGCTGTCAGGTCAGCCTTGCCGGTCACCTCAAGGGTAGCGCCAGCGGCATTACCGAGCGAACCCGTTGCAGTCAACGTCAGATCACCACCGATCGCGCTCGAGTCGCTGAGGGTCGCGTTTCCGGTCACACGCAGCGTGGCATCATCGGTGCTGCCGAGACGCAGGCTGCCCGCCGCGATGCTGCTGCCGGTCTGTGTGCCAACGGTGATGCTGGTCCCGCGCAACCGGGCCTGCCCGTCGACGACCACAGTCGCGTTGTCAGTCAGTGTCAGCGCACCGCTGCGTGCGCGGGCGTCGAGATCACCACGGACAGAAACAGCATCCAGCAACAACGCCGTGCTTGATGAGAGCACGACGTCGGCAGCACGCACGATCGTGACGGCGCCGTCAAAGCGGTTACCGGCATTGCCGAGCAGAATATCCCGGTCGGTGGCGTTGTCACCGGCGCCGAGCGTTGTCACACCGTCGACCGTCAGCGTCACGGCGCTGTTACGCTGGCTGATCGTGCCCGTCGCCTGCAGATCGAGATCGGTGCCGATCTCACTGACGCCGGTCAGTTCGACATCGCCAACATGACGAATCGTCGCTGCCTGATCGGTGGTCAGACGCAGACCACCCGTCACTGTGAACGTGACATTGTCGGCGGTACCAAGGCTGACGTTGCGACCAGTGAACCGGGCGTCACCACCGATCTCCAGCGTCACGTTCTCCGCCGTCGTGATGTCCGCACTCGTCCGGCTGCCAGCGCTGACGGTGAAGTTGCCTGTCGTGTCTTGCGCACCGAGTTCCAGATTAGGCACATTGTTAAGCGTCACCGCACGACCAGTCGCCGAAACAGCGCCCTCGAATCGGTGCGCGCCATCGAGCACAATATCGCGCCGATCAGCCGGCTCATTGCCCACCTGCGCCGTCAAGGTGGTGATGCCACCCACATCGATGACACCGCCATCGTTGGTGATATTGCCAGCGGCCGTCAATGTCAGGTTGCCGCCGATCTCGGTTCTGTCCACCCAGGCCAATGCGCCATCATTGACCACCGTTGCAGACCCACTGCCCGTGGTCACCAGCTCCAGCCCGGCGACGTTGAACTCGGCACCACCCGTGCCGAGGGTGATGTCGGCATTGGCCAGTGTGCTGTTGAAGCGGGCAGCGCCTTGAACACTGACGTCAGCGGTATTCTCCGTGCTGATGGCGCCACTGGCGATGACGTCGAAATCACCCTCAAGATCAACCTGGTCAAGCGACAGCGCTTGATTCACGTTCAGAGTTGCATCGTTACCGAGCAGGCTGACCGCCCCTGTCAACGCATGGTTGTTCACCAGCACAATGTTCTGACGCGCATCATCGGCATTGATCGCCGTCAGGCTGACCGAACCGGCAACCGTCAATGCACCCAATGTTTCACCGGGCGCCGAGTCTGTCATTGGCCCTGCGCTGCGCAGCGTCAGATTGGCAGCGGTGCTGGTGTCGAGCAGGGTCATGCTGCCCGAGTCAGTGATGGTCACATCGCCACCGGTGTTGAAACGCAGGCTACCGGGGTTGAAATCACCCTCGGCCCCGACGCTGATGTTGCCGTCGTTGTTCGCGATCAGTGTGGCCTTGCCGGTGATGCTGATGGTGTCGTCTTCATCCGCCGCCAGCGTAATCCCACCATCATCCGCGGTGAACGTGGCGTCACCCGTTACCGTCAGCGTTGCACCCGCGGCATTGGTGATGCTGCCATCGGCATTCAGGATCAGCGAACCCGCGCTGCTCGTACCGACCAGCTCAAGATTATTATCGACACTGGCCTCGAATGCGCCAGTGGCGGTGAAGCTCAGCGTCTGCGTGGTGAAATCGGGGTTGTTGCCTAGCCTGACGCTATCCGCGTTAATGATGGTTTCTGCACCCACATTGACGTTCCCCGTCTGTGTGAGAGCGCCATCAACCGTCAGCACAAGGTTGTTGTCGGTAGTGACCAACGCCAGCTCGAGATTCTGACTATTCACCAGTGTGATGGCATGCGCACCGGTGTTGAACGCCTCGACCGCACCACGCAGCACGTTGTCAGTACGGTCCAGGGTGATGGCGGCACTATCCGTTGTGAAACTCACCGCGTCTGCGCCTTCCGCCTGCGTGATGGCACCAGTTTGGCTGATGGCACCGCCTGCCTTAACGGTGAGGGTGCCACTGCCGAGTGTTGCGCCATCAATCACCAGTGCCGAGGTGCCGCCTTGCCGGATAGCCACGTTGTGGGTACCACTGTTTTGCAGCCGCACCGGGCCAGCGAAATTGTTACCCGCATTGTTCAGCGTCAACGCTGCCTCACCGGCATCAAAGCGGGCAAAGCCTGCCACAGTGAGTGCATCGCTCTGCGTGATGCCAAGCGCACGGACGATCAGGTTGCCCGCAAGATTCATTCCCGACAGGTCGACCACCTCATCACGGCTGCTGATGACCGTGGTGTCATCGCCGCCGATAACGGTAAGTGCACCACCAATCCGGTTCTCGTCATTGTCGAGCAGCACCGACGCGCCGGTGGCTTCGGTCAAGAACAGCGCATCACCATCAATATCCAGCTTGCCAGACTGCGTGATGTTGCCGGCCCTGGCACTGATGTCTAGCTCGCCCGCGA
>LFIK01001750.1_pt1 | contig 17354 bp, 18 predicted proteins | sample 643401 | NCBI WGS metagenome assembly LFIK01 (sample SAMN03777447, study PRJNA286221) | soda lake metagenome | biome: soda lake; feature: Kulunda steppe; material: water; isolation source: sample T5-Br brine of Lake Tanatar-5 | place: Russia: Kulunda steppe | collected 2010-07
CCACACATACAAACACAGGTGTCGCGTGAGTGAACATCCACACATACAAACACAGGTGTCGCGTGAGTGAACATCCACACATACAAACACAGGTGTCGCGTGAGTGAACATCCACACGTACAAACACAGGTGTCGCGTGAGTAAACATCCACACATACAAACACAGGTGTCGCGTGAGTGAACATCCACACATACAAACACAGGTGTCGCGTGAGTGAACATCCACACATACAAACACATGCACACACGCGCCATGTGTGCGCACAAATGAATACACAATGCAAGCATGCACAGATAATTACTAGTTAGGGTAGCTGCCAGCCTGGTCGTTAGGCTGATTGGTTTGCTGCTGGCCTTTGCCAGCCAAAAATAGCATGGAAAAAGAGTCCATTTTGTCCAAGTTTAAATGGCTGAGTTTATTGTGCAGTTGAGAAAGGAAATCAAAGACCTCATTTTGCACAGCAGCACAAGAGCATTTGTTACAGTGGCCATTTTCACCGCGCCAGATGGAGCATTCCACCGCGAGAGTATGTGAATGCAAACAAAACCTGCTCGCATTCCTCATAACATGCTTAGGGAGGTCAAGGTGCAGATAGTGAGGTGGCATCAGGGGTGCACCCCCATTCTGCACACGAGTGCGTGAATCAGCTTGAAGATCTGGGAGGGGACAGGCAAACCAAGAATGATAGTCACCACCTGTTGTTGCTTTCTAGAGGGGTCATGTCAGCAATGTCCCTCCACACTTTCCTCATCCTAAACCTCAGTTCAACAGTGAAATTTGAGTAACAAATAGGGTGCCCCTGCAAGAAAGCTTGTACATATGTGTCACAGCCTTGCAATCCCACAAAGACGCGCGAAGTATCCAAAGCCCAAGATTAAGCCCGAGGCACCATTTTGAGGTCTTCGTGAAGGGCCTGCTTACAAGTGGCACTAATAGAGGACAACAAGCTGTTTTAAAATTTAATGGTAGCTCTAAACCTATAGAATGCAGAGGTTCGTGCCCACACTCACGTAGTACAGCCCAGTTAGGCGCAGACGCACCTAGGGTGCACTTAAAGAAATTAAAGTGCAATGTCTGTACAGGTAAGCATGGACAGATAGCACAAGGGCAGGGCAACTCGTGGTATGGTGAGTGTGGAGATTTATATGAAATTGCAGATGATCTGTGCAATTGAGGTATGAGAGCTTGCTCTGCCATGTCTGCTTTTATTGACTGGCATTTCAACACCTTAATATATACCACACGATGAAATGTGATTCATGGTTTGTGAATAAATCATTGTGCTTTTTTAATCTTGGTCTCAATTGCAACAGAGTGAACACTTTAATGTTCTAGAACATTCTTTTACAGCTGTGCCTGTGTCTTTCCTTCAGTCTAATGGTGCACACATTGTCCAGCGCATGCAGATGCATGCTTTATGACTGCAGGCCTGAAACCCTGGTGCAGCAGTTCCCGCTGTGGGACTGGTGCACACAGCAGCAGCCGGGCCAGTTGAGCGCAGCATTGGCGGAGGCACGCAGGAGCAACAAGCCCTGTGCACAGGGTGGCCGCGCACCAGCGAGACCGGCTGCTACCCGGCAGCAGCTGGCGGCGTTTATGGTGAGCTGTTGAGCTGGCGATACGCAAATGAGAGGGCTGCTGCAACCTAGGTTGATCGTGATGATACTAATTATGGGTGATAGGGTTTGGCAGACCCTCGTTGAGGCTCAGTAGAGCCTCTTTACAGCCTATTTGAGCCTCTATAGAGCCTCTTTGGCATTTTGATCAGACCCTATTTACCCATCCCTAATCGTTATCATTGATAACGATGCAGCAGCAGCTGCTGCAGCAGCAGCAGCAGTAGCAGCAGAAGCAGCAGCAGCAATACATGTACCATAGTAAATTTAGAAATCCAGAGTGGAAGGGCGTGGGTTTGAGCTAGCAATGATCGAAGAGTATGATGCACTTGCGCGCATGTCTGCATGGAACAGAGTTTTTGTACTTTCACACGCATGGCTATTACCAGGTCTGCAATACTTTTGGATGGAATATGGCTGCAAGGCAAAGTGGAAGGAATTTCTGCGAACAAATGCAGGCAGCAGACAGTTCTGGAAATGATAGTGAAGCAGAAAGCTCTGAAGACGAGTTTGACCACGCCAGCATTCACAGCATGGGAAGGGGACGCAAAGTTAAGGTAGGAGGATTGCTAGCTCATGCTAATGTGCTTTGCTTGTGATCTAACCCTATCTATTACCAATCCATAGTGTGTTTCCCTATTTCCCTGCTTGACCACCACTTTACAATGTTTGACTGCTATGCGGCCAATAGTACAGGCATTGTTTTGTCCTTAGAAAGTAAGAACAGTGCATGTAAGGAGTAAGGTAGTCTACATTTGCAAGCTGAAGCCTTATCTATTGCAAGTGGGGCCCAGCACACACCCAATTACTCATAGGGCTATGCCATGGCACAAGGCTCAGATTTAGGATCTCAGGCTGGTCCTAGGTAAGACTTCTTGCCTCTCACCAGCATTGACCTCTCTCTTGCAGCCTCAATGCTATGCAAACGCTGCACACACATACGAGCCTTTAAATCAATTCCAGGAGCAATCGGAGCAACGGAAGCGGCTGCTGTCAGAGATGGAGGAATGGGAACAGGAGCACTTGTCTGCACTGCGCATGGCCATCAAGAAGCGCTTGGCAATAGCTGAGGATCAGGCCCAAAGAGAGTGTGGCGGTACGTGAAGCATGCATATGTATAGATTGTTTGTAGCTCATATGGCATGAGTCATACCTCTCCTGCCTTTGGTCATCTCCATTCAATTCAATACAGAGATAGTTTAGAAATTGCAGACAAGTGAGTGGCACAATTCCTGGTGCCTTACAAGGTGTTCCACCTCCAGGGGCATAAGTACAGGGCACACATGCCTATGTACACAGCCACTTACCATGCTCGCAGGTAAGTATCACCTGATAGACATGGCCACCCCAACTGTTGATGGTGTCAAAGCTCTACTCAGAAAGTGCCAACAGTTCCACAGGGTCTCAGCGGAGGCGATGGAGTGTGAGGCGCGGAAATACTATCCTGGTAGGTGTATACTTGTTAGAAGATGTGCATGCGCACAGGCATAAGTAAATCAAAATTGGGCGACGCATTCATAATGCAAATGGCGCTTGGCGATACCTGGAACTTTTTAAATGCTCTAGAGCTTGCTGGCAATCATTCATGCTCTTGCTCTTGCTGCACATACCAGGCTAAAGAGCACCATTTCATAAATAAAAATCTGAAATGGTCCAGGTCTGGGTGATCTGGAATAGGCCAATCAATGGCTGTTAGATCTAGCATATGCAGCAGCAGATTAGGCATTTGTTTCGTCTCCTTAAGAAATACTTTCAGAAACCTATAATTTTTTTAAGCTGGTGTGCATTGCTGCCCGCTGAAACAAAACAGACTCAAGCCAGGGAGACCGTCTGCAGTGACTGTACGTGGGAAGATTGAAAGAAAAACTGAGAGCCTGTTTGCAGTTGAAAGAAGCGTTTGGGGCTTCGATTAGCTGCCTGACAATCTTCAGCACGTATGGCAGGAAAGGCTAGCTGAGGCTCAGTATGCTATTTTTTGCATATGTTTCTAAGAAGTAGTTGCCCAACTCGCTCTCTTTGCTTGATATCACTCAAATATTGAATCAATGAATCTGCTTATGAGCTTTTTGACATTGTCCTAAATTCCATAGGGATCTGCACATCTTCAACGCCTAAAACACCAAATCACATTATGTTTGCCTTTTGGTGTCCTTGTAACGTAGAAGCATAAGCAGTTGCCCTTGTCAGTAATTGTAAATTGGCGCAAGATGTGAAATAAAGAGATGACTGAAATCAGTCGGATGTGTGCTAAGGAGGGTTAAAAGCTGACTTCCAAACTAGGTTTCCAACTTGGAAACCTAGTTGAACAACATCTCATAGTTTAAGATAATTTTATGGTGGCTCGTGCTGGTTGCAGATTCTGCCAATTCAGGCTTGAAATCCAAGCAATTCCCCCATCCAAGCCAACAGGTTCATCCATGATTTTGACTCCATACAATGCCAGGTGCCTAATAGTGCAGTCAAGGTACAAAGTGCATCAGGAAATGGACATTTCATGGCCTTGTATAACCATATCATTATTGAGGCCAGCATGTCACTAAGACCCTACACTACAAAGATGCACAATTATGCAACCATTCGGGCTGTAGCTGCCCCCAAACTTAAGCCCAACAAGTTCAGACAATAGAAGTATTCTTTCCAATCATTCCAATCAGTCATTGATAGGGATGGGTAAAGGGGTTTGGCAGACACTCGTCGAGGCTCTGTAGAGCCTCATAAGAGCCTATTTGATTGAGCCTTTATAGAGCCTCTTTGGCATTCTAATTAGACCCTATCGACCCATCTCTTGTCATTGACGTATTTTACTTCTGCAGGTGAGCAACGTGGCTATTCCAGCTTGCTCCTTGAGCTGGAGACACTGTGCATGCTTGCCGAGATGCTTTCAACTGCTGACAGTGGGGAAGGTTGTGTAAGTGTATAAAATGGACCAATTTTGATGATGCCACGATTACACAATGGACAGCACAGTGTTTTAAGTGTAGAGGTCCTTTTTAGACTGTGTTTGTCAAGTCCTTGCATGCTAATCAAGCATTTAACCAAAGAATTGAATGGATGATGGCCAAAAGGGTAAGCACATATTGTCCTGGGCAGCTGTTTTTGTATTTCCAGCTTCCTAAGGCAGCGATGAAACAAGTTCAAGTAAATCCTCTTCCTATGACATCCGGAAGTGATTCCACTTGCTTAGTTGCTTAATCATTGGCGTGAGCAGCGCCTGTCATGAATTTGGTTGCATATTCTTTAGTGTGGGCACTCTGTGTACATGTGGTGGCAGTGGTGGAATGTTCTTGTGTGTGCACGCGCATGCGTGCGCATGCTTACGCTTACGTGGCTGTGCATGCTTGTCTGCTCAAAAAGTCGTGCTCAATGAAAGACATGCTATGTCCTTCTCTTTTTCCAGGTTGAAGATTTTGATGGTGATGAGCTTCTTCTTGCAATGGATGCAGCTGCTCTTGACAGCCTGAATGACTTGAAGACAGCTGGTGTCAATGGAGGAGAAGCTACCGGTAAGGGAGATGTTTGATTGGGCACTGCACAAAGCACAAGTGCAGAGAGATGGTAGATGAGCAATGATGGTTTTTAGGACAAGTGCATGTTTGGGGGTGTCAATAAAGTGCAATACATAATGTGTGACAAGTCTACTGTCTTCCCTGTCACAGTAACCCTCTTTATGAATCTGCTTCTGCAAGTAATGCGTTTCTAGTAGCTGAATGATGTATGGATTCTGCAATGCTCATGCATGACGATGAAAGAAAACACGTTGGCAGAGAATACATTCCCCACATCAGTTGTGGTTTGAAACCTTCATGTGGATGCTTTCTGAGGATGTTCCTGGCAGTGAAAGCAGATGGTGGCCTTTCACTGTCTTGATACTGCACTGTAGGTCCTAGCATTCCAGGGTCTTATTTCCCTTTATCCTATGCTTCTTAGGAATGCATGCGCTTGATGCTAGAAAGCTGACATGCTAGAACGATCATTTAAATGATTTGTACTGAGAGGGGCAGTGTCAGGTCACTTGTAATACTGAAGGAGACAAACATTTGGTAGGGTTGGTGGGTTTTTGATGCAGCGCTCAGCATGTTGTTCTAAGCACATGTTGTTTAAAGCAGGTGAACATGCCCAGAGTCATGTTGGCATGTTTCTTGTATGCATGTCAATACTGCGCTGCGCTTACTCATGCCGTCTTGCTCTATTCATGAATGTGCAGGGCCCCAAGCAGCAGGCATCAGGAGGAATAAGGTTTTGCAAAGGGTGGCTGAGACCTTCAGCAGTAATTCCTATGGCGACCTGTTCAGGTGCAATCAAGAATTACGACTTAAGTCTGGGGGCTTGGCGACTTCGATGATGGGGCCCGCAGCAAAAGATGACAAGCCACTGAAGAAAAAGGCCCGTATGGATGCAGGGCTGTAGATGGCAAGGATAATCACGGCATTGGAGTAAGAATGGGAAATATGCTTTGTGGAAGCAGATTTTATGACACATCATTCAAACAGCTCCCTGCTTTGGAAGCTCCTATTAAATTTTATTGTTAAGGACGTGTGGCAAACACTTTGGTGTTCCTGCAAGGTTATAATCAAAAACAAAAATGACCACAAAAGTTTTACCTGCGCACACTGCCATAATATAGTTTGCACACTGTAATATTACTTCCCTGATTAAATCGACGAAAATGAGTCTTCAAACTATTAAGAGTGATAGGCATCCTCTCTATTCCTCAGTCAGCTGCCTGTTATATGATTAAAATGTTCTAAAAACTTATACTAGAAGTTCAAGTGAAACAAATTTGTTGAAAAGCATTCAATTCTGTATGTTTCAAGTTTGGGGTCAAGCCAGCCGTTACTTAATCCATTATTATCTTTTTGTCCTGATGTCTGGAATAGCATGAAAAAGACATCATACCATGATGGTATAAACGATTGTCGCTTTTATGCTGGCAATGACCAGCCATTTATCTTTTCTTTCCACTTATATGCTGGCAATGACCAGGCACAAACCAATCAGCCTTACCGCCATTGGCAGCCTGACAATAAACACTAGCTTCTGACAAAAAAGTACTTCAGAAGTGACTTTCGTTCACACATACATACAAGCAAAAGAGAAGAAGAGACAACCGTCGTGACGCCAGCAGGGAGAACCCAAGTGGCACAACTCTTTCCCTTTATTCCATTAAAATCTGTTGCTACAACCAAAGCCCACATCCACCACATTTGCTTTCTAAAGATGTTGTTGGGTGCGAAACAAAGCACGATTAAGGTTTACAAGGTTTGCAAGGATAAGGCCTTCAGTCAAGAATTGCGACTGCTAGCCTGCTCATAAAAAACGATTAATTCATGAAGAAAAAAGGAAGTTTATGGTTGTTCTGGTTTAAAAGAGATGTTGTTGGGTGCGAAACAAAGCACGATTACACATTGCCTACCAAGAGAGACAGGTCAGCTGCCCCTATACTTTTACTGGTTCCATTTTGTTGCTCGCTTTTGGATCAGCCTATTGACAACCAACTATGCCTTGCTGAGCAAGATCAATGAGCCTGCTTTGCGGCTGGCACACAAAAAGGAAGTTGGACGTTTGAGGTCTTATCTGGGCTTCGCAAAATGCCTGCAGCTGATGTACATGTTTCTGCTATCAAGAGCCCGGCCGTTCCAAAATCAACATGAGTGACTTTGCACCGTTGCTGCGTAAGCATCATACGATAATGGAGAGATCTAGACCAACTTCACCCACATGATGCGCATGGTTCAAGTAGAATTCTGAGGACATACCACACACATTTTGGAGTGCCCATTGGGAGTCAGACTGTCTGGTGGGACATCCAGAAACGTGCAACCAAGCCAACTCTACCTTCATACCTCCTACAAAATATCCCTAACCATATTTAACGTGCTCTCCCCAGAGTCAGACTCTCTGGTCACAACCTGAATATCAAGCGGCTCCGGCAACAAGAGCACAGAGTTCCTTACGAGCTCAGAATCTGCACTAAATGCAACTGGCACTGTGTGCAAAAAGAAGAGCTCCTCTTCAAGAGGACTGAGTTACATTGGCCGGGTGCTGACTTGGCAAACTTGCGCATCAAGCACCACCATCTCTTCCAAACCCCATCTAGTAGCCCAAATAGGCTAAGAGAGTTTATCAGCCAAACAGACACCAAAGGCCTGGCCTTGTACGTGCATGAGTGCCAAGAATGCTGTGCCTAGATTTCAGGAACACAACCTTACTTGCCCTCTGTTGGTTTGGCTCCGGAAAGTCAAGCAGGCGGCGGGGCACCTGCGATGGAAAGTTGATTATTCACCCTCGGGTTCGGGATTTGAACCTCACTGAAGGCTCACTACCGGCTAAGCTGCCCTCATTTGGCGGTTACAGCCTTGAAAACCTTACCTCACCTTTGTTGGTTTCAGTTGCAAGCCCGTTTGGCTTCAAAGAAAAGAAAAGAATAACTATGTAGGCACTGAAACCACTCCCTGCATCAATTAAGGAAAAGGAGACACATTGGCCCGAAGAGCCGTGAGCCTCCTCCACCAGGGAGAAGGAAGAACTAATGAGGATCTAGAGGGTGACAAGCTGCCCCCTGCTCCGGACCAAGACATTGGGAGCAACTGGATTTTTCAAGAGCTATGGTCATGCCGCGAGTCTAATTTGGATGCAGCAGTCTCTCGGCGTGACAAGCGCATCTAGTAGTTGTCAGTTTGTGCGCATAGAGCACAGAATGAGCACGTAATCTGAGGGCAGTCTTATGGGCTTTTTTGTGTATCAAGGCCGAGCTCTTTTAGGTGATTCAAAGTGTGTGAGGTATAAATAGAGCCTCCCACACCAACAAGATTTGTGTGAAGGATGACTTTTTTGGCCTTCAAGCGCTTACAAAGAACCTCGTGTTGTTTTTTAGAGGCCTCTAATTGGTGTCCACGCTGTGTATCTTCACAGTACTTAACCTCAACAAGGTGTATCTCCCTCATGCTGGTATTTAGCTCGTGGACTCTGCGTACGCCTCTGCTGGGTTGTCTTGGTTGTGACACCTGGTGCAAAAAAGGAGTGGTTGGCGATTTGGATTTTTTAGTAGGCAAGGGGGCTTCAGCTAAGCTGCCCTCGATTGGCAGGTACAGCTGTGTAACCTAACTTAACCAACTCTTTCCCTTTGGCGCACCATTCTTGCACTTAATTTCCTTCTATTTACCTTGAATTTGTTGATGGACCGCCTTTTTCTGTACCTAGGTATCTACATCTGGATATAGGCAGGCAAACACTGTTTGGCACAGCGCAGTGTGGCACGTTTCAGGTTATATTCCCGGAATATACATGGGGCCCACGTGCTGAGAGTCGAGACAAGAAGCTAGGAACATCATGATGGTACCTGTGATAAGTGTGGCTTGCAGGCAATTCAAGATGAAAAACACGCTCTTTTTATGTGCCGTTGCATGCAAATGTGTTCGTTGAGGCTTCAATTTGCAGACTTGTTTCATGATTTACCTATGGCTCACAAAATTACTGTCAATTAGACTGGAGCTTCTTATTTCTCTCAAGCTTTTTCTGAAGACGTCTTCAATTTTTTTCCAGAAACAAACTAATGATTCCTATCGTTTTATTTCAGAGCTTACTAAGCTCCATCATAGTATGGATGTTTTTTTGATGGCTGGTGTTCACCAGCAACCTGATCAGTCAAACTACCTGGCTGAAGGTCAAACTTAAACTTGTAAACTTATGAACTTTCCCTTTGGCGCACCATTCTTGCACATAATTTCCTTCTATTTACCTTGAAGCTAGGAAGTTCCTAGCTTTAGATTCAGATGGCAGGCCTGATAGCCTTCAGCTTAGCTGCCCAGATACAGCGGACACGACTAGGTAACCTTTCCTTCAAAACAAGATCAACTCGATCCTTGCCTGTTTTGTGGCAGGGAGTTGGTTCCACTGGTGCACCTTCCTATTTTCATGCTGTTGATTGCTGGCATGCAACTCTGCCGCCTAAGTATTACGGGCCAACAGCTGCATCTGCTGCCAAGTATCTAAAACCCACCTAAAACCTAGAAAAATTGAAAAACAAGGTGCTGTGGCACAGAGGCAACAAGCGTAAAATAGCTGCAACTCTTGCGTACAAGCTCGCCTGGTGGCTCTACACAGTTACCTACACAGTATTGTGCCACACCACGGTGTCTAAAATGTCTAAGAAATCCAGGATAGGTAAAGCTTATTCTGCAGGACATAGACGGCCAATACACACATCCCTCCAAACCACTGCACACAGACAATCATCTCTTCGACTCAATGCCAGTCTTCAACCCACCATACAGCGGCATCTGCCTATTGAGTATCACAGTACCTGGATGCAAAGGAGTAGCACCATCCCATCATTGAATGGCATGCCCTGCTTCCTAAGGATCACAGGTAAGCTATAGCCCATATGTGCTTGCAGTCGCACTTCTTGACTGGAGGCCTTACCCTTGTAATCCCTGAAGATCACAGGCAAGCTTGCTCATGTATGTACTGGCGCGACCAGATCTTGGTGCAGAATTCTCACTATTTGAACTGCTCGCGCTGTATAAAAAGGCATCCGAATGCCGCCTGACACGCCTGCTAATTGCAGGGGTGTATTTATGCTGCTTTGCACGCGCTATCTCCGTCCCGTCTTAACAACGCCCCTCGATGGCTTCTTGGCAACTTTGGCAACGTCTCTCTGGCACAAGGTGCACTGGCATTTGAAGCCATAGTCGCGCAGGGCAGCCTGCACACAGAGGCAAAATTGTACATCAGAGACCTGAAACAGCTACCGAATACGTAAGCTGCATCATGCCTGCTTTGCCATGCGTGAATGCGCGCGGTGGGGTCATAGCAGCTGGTCGACCAGCGCCGTGCCTCGGCCCCAAGTGGCCTTTTTTTCCTGCCCCTTTTTTTTAAATGATGCAAGGAATGTTGCCACTGCCTGCATGAGGTAACACCTCTGCTTCTTCGTGCATGCATGTGCTGGCAGCTGGTTGATCAGCGCCGCGCAGGGTGTCAGGGAGGGGAGAACGTGGGGCTGTGGGGCTCTGGGCGGCTGGTGTCCTTTTGCAAAGGTCGCGGTCGCGGGCAGAAGAGTCTCACCACCGCACACGGTACGCACCCAAGGAATGTGGCCATTGCACGAACCTCTCACACACAGTGTTTGCCACAACGCTTCCACAAGAGGAGTCTGCCAAAGATGTAGATGCGCCTTCCAAATGCACCGGGGGCGTTGCATGCATGCACGCACAAGACAGGTGCCCATCTAACTGCGTCAGCCCGACTGGTTGGAGCGCAGCCTTCCACCCACCCCACCCACCCTGACACCCCAATTGATGCAGCGGGCAGATGAACTTCCAAAACAATGAGCATAAGCAGGCACCCAGGCCACAACTCTCCTCTCCTCCAGGCTGGCCCCCACACGCCCGTTCCATGCCCCGCGCCAGAGCCCTGTCCCCATGGCACGCACCTGCCGCTGCTTGTAGCTCATGGCTTTGCCTGTGCCATCCTCATCCTCCTCTATGTACGTGATCGTGACCTCCTCCCCAGCTTTGATGGGCCTCCTGGCGTACACCGCGGTGAAGCCGCTGCCCTCGCCCTCCGTCGCTGCGTTGGGAGCGCAGCTGTGGTTGGCGCAGCTTTGCAAGGCCATGAACCCGGTGCCCTGCATGCAGACAGTTTTGCGCATCACGCAGCGAGCACACACTCAGCGTGCACACGCACACTCAGCGTGCACACACACACAGCGTACACAGTTGCAAATCTCAACTCACACACCCAGCATGTAAGCAGCTGGACACCACAACGCACACACCTGTCAGCAGCAGCAACCCCAGGAACACAGGAAACCAATGCAAGAGTGAGTAAGGTGGCTGCATTTCACCCTGAATGCAAGAGTGAGTAAGGTGGCTGCGTTTCACCCTGAATGTAAGAGTGAGTAAGGTGGCTGCATTTCACCCTGAACGCACGCATGTGTGCCCAGTATCCCTGCAAACTGGGCACTCCTTCCTGCAGCCACGTGTGCTCTCCAATGACTGATTGCCATGTACAAGTGACCAATTGTCCCCCCCAATACCTCTGCATCCAGAATTCTTCCGCTCTGATCTATATCACTGAAACTCTACTAGCCTTGTCTGGCCAAAAACAATGCGCGGGTTGCTTTGCGCAGGCATGCAAGTATGAACCAAAATGACCAAAGCCCAAAGCCACGTGAGTCTCTCAGGGTCACTGTATTAGTGCTGGGAATGCAGGCAGCGCACACACAACATGCATTAACAATCAGAACACACACGTACACTCGAGTGGCTCTCGACAACTCTCGTTGCGTAAGGTGCGCATGAGTACAGAACAGGTGTGCTTTTGCCCTTAAGCACACACAGCACGCGCCAGCCATGCGCTGACCTCTACTTGCCTTATAAGATCACAGGCTTCCTCACCTCAGCCACGGCATCAGACAGCTTGTCCAGGGCACTGAGTTGCTTGGCACAGTTTGCGCATCCCCTACCACATGTTGTCGTCCAGGGTGCTGAGCCGCTCGGCACATTCAGCATGTCCCCCACCTCTGCCCGGATAGCTTTGCAACCTGTCCACCTGTCCACCAGAAGCCTGATTGCCCCACACACCTGAGCAGGGGTGTCATACCACTTGTCCAGGGCGTCCAGCCACCTCTGGGTCAACTTCTGATGAGCTGATCGCTCAGGCTCTTCCAAGCCATCAATCTGCGCAGGCAGCAGCAGCAGCAGCAGCCTGGGCTCAACAAAGCAAGAGGCACCAAGGCAATGGATGCTCCATGCAGCCTGGGCTCAACAAAGCAAGAGGCACCAAGGCAATGGATGCTCCATGCAGCCTCTGGGCTCAGCAAAGCAAGAGGCACCAAGGCAATGGATGCTCCATGCAGCCTGGGCTCAACAAAGCAAGAGGCACCAAGGCAATGGATGCTCCATGCAGCCTCTGGGCTCAGCAACAAAAGTGGCGGGCGCTTTGTGCATGCCCCGTCTTGGATCAGGGCAGCTGCGGCGGTGCGCTGCCCCGGGCCAATGTTTTGGACGGTGCAAATAAGCAGATGGGCCCCACAAGTGACTGCCACGTGCCACCTGTAGCGGGGCCAAAGTACCATGCAGGCCATGATACCGTGTGGGCTAAGCTGGATGGATACCATGCGGGCCATGATACCGTGTGGGCTAAGCTGGATGGATACCATGCGGGCCATGATACCGTGTGGGCTAAGCTGGATGGATACCATGCGGGCCATGATATTGTGTGGGCTAAGCTGGATGGATACCCTGCGGGCCATGATATTGTGTGGGCTAAGCTGGATGGATACCCTGCGGGCCATGATATTGTGTGGGCTAAGCTGGATGGATACCATGCGGGCCATGATATTGTGTGGGCTAAGCTGGATGGATACCCTGCGGGGGCCAGCGAGGCACTTGCTTAGAGGCAATAACGAGAGAGGCGCATTCAGAAGCTCGAGGGCTCCACAGCTACGCTCCCCCAGCGGGCACAACAGCGCGGCTTCACCAGCGGGCTCGACAGCGCGGCTTTACCAGCCGGCTCGACAGCGCGGCTTCACCAGCGGGAATGAACAGCCCCCCACAGCTGCGCTCCCTCAACCTAGCACAAACAGCATATGCAGCTGACCGCCAGTAGCAAGCACTGCAGAGACATGCAGGGCCGTGATGGACATCCCTTGGACGCCTTGGAAGGCCTCCCAGAAGCCCTCGCAAGGCCTTGCAAGGCGAATGGCAGGCTTTGGCCGCTGCCCACGGCTGTGCTCTGGCAGCCGGTGCCGGCACGAGCACACCAGCCTGCCAGGCATTGATTGTCCCAAGCCCTGCCTCACTGCACCACCCACCCACTTCAGCTGCCGCCACGTACGCACCAGCAAGAAGTAGTCCTCCACGGGCGAGGGCACAGCCATGGCCAAGTTGTTGAGCTCAAACATGCCGATGAGCCCACCCCACACGTCTAGGGACAGCAGCGCGGGAAAGAGGGCGGCCACGCCTGGCCAAGCTGGCGTGATGAGTGCCAGCGACTCAGAAGTCAAGTCCCTGCGCGCGAAACGCACATTGCCAGCACAGCCGGCTGGCGGGGTGAGGATGGAATGAGCGCTTGCAGCGGGAGCCGTGCAATGCGCGAAGTGAGGCGGGCTTTCCGAAGGGCTGGCGCTCGGCAGGGAGTGGCGCAGGCCCAGCCGCAAAGCTACCAGGACCCCCGCCTGGCCTGCACGCCCTCCAAGCATGGCAGCCCACGGGGGGAGCGCGCAGCTGGTGCAAGGCAGGGGCTCCATGCCTGCCCCACGTCTCTTCTTACTTTTGGCTCAACTGTGCAAAACAAGGTCACCATCCTCATGACCACCCGCATCGGTGGTCTCATCTCAGCTATACAGAGAAGCGCCCCCCCTCAGCTACAGAGAACGGCACCCCCTACCTCCCGCCAGAAAGGGAGCAAAGTGCAAGGGGTTCAGGCGCCAAGGCCTGACTGCAGACTGATGCCCACATCCATACCCATACGTGCACCCGCTGAAGCGCAGTGGGCTGACCTGAGCTGCTGCCTGAACGCGCGCTCGTCCTCCACATCCTCAGGGACCGCCACGCTCTCCCACCACAGGCGCTTCCAGCCCACAGACAGGGGCAGCCACGCCTCCAGCAGCGCCGCATCTGCAGCACCTGCGGCAGCGCGCGGCGTGAGGGGACCAGGGGTGGCTTCACAGGTAGCAGGCTGCAGACGGATGGATCTGCACAGGCTCTTCCGACGGACAGACTGAGTTGCACGGGTTCTTGTGACGGCGTGGACAGAGCCGGGACGGGTCAGGACCTGGGGGCTGCATCATGTCAGCGGCAAATGCTGGGTGCAGCGGTAGCGGTACGCCGCATGCAACGACGCGTGTGGGCGCCGGCAGCGCCGCGACGCACACTGCAGGTCGTGCACCAGAGAACTGGCGCCAGAGCCACACAGCATGCACGCTCCACGGACTTCAATGTTCAATACCTGTGGCGGCTCATGCAGCTCAGCTCTTCCCGCATACCCCTGCCTACCACGCACCTGGCTCTGGTGGCATGGCGGACGTGCTGGGGCCAGGGCCGCCTATGCTCAAGCTCCTCATCTGCCGCAAACCCCACTCCACATACCCAGCACACGCTCCCCTGCTGGGAGCGCCGGCCTCCGCAGTCGGCGCTGCCTTACTGGCCCCTTGGCTGCCTGCCCCTTTGGGCGCAGCCTGCGCCCCCTGCTGCTGCTGCTGCTGCTGTTGCAGGATGTGCGTAGCGCGGAGTGCGGTCATCGCAACTGCCTTTGCCACCAGTACAAAAATGTCATTTGTGCGTGCGGCATGCTCGTAGAAGCCGCGGAGGTGCGCCCTGAGGAGGGAAGAGGGGTGGGGATCCAAAGGAGGCGTGAGCTGGGGGCACAGGCACGCACAGCGCACTTATGCGTTGCCTCTAGACAATATCCCCTGTTCCTGGTAAGCGGGCAAGGTGCTACTGACGGCGCAGTGCACATGGGCTTTTGCGGCTCATGTGGCCGGGGCCGCTCGGCAGTTGCCTCTTGGCAGTTCAGGAGCTCAAAAGAGGAGGGCCTGCTTGCTAGCAACAGCCACGGCCTCCATGGGGAGCGCAAAAGGCACCAAGTGACAATGAGCCCCATTGCTTGCCAAACCAAGGGGATGCATGGCATGTTGTCACAGACTCCACCCATTGCCCGAGTGGTGCTGCCAGGCACGTTACACCTGCACCACCTGCCAGTGTCGTGTGTCGCACACGCGCCACCTGCCAGTGTCATGTGTTGCACACGCGCCACCTGCCGCCTGCTGCACCAGTGGCATGCGTGCACTGCGTGCAACACAATACTCCATGCACTGCGTGCCACACAGCACTCGATGCCACCCACCAAGCCCACCAACCTCCGCCTACCAAACCAGCTGTGGTGCGCGAGGAGCCGTGTCAGCGCCGCCCACCACCCGATGAACCTGGGGGTGTGCGCAGCGCACCACAGCACCAACCGCCACCTGCCTGTTGACGGCCAGGCCAAACATGGTCTCCACGCCAGGCCCAACGCCATGGCTTCTGCTGCTGCCGCCGCCGCCATTGCAGCTGGCGCCTGCCCCATCCCCTGCTGGTGCAACAGCTGAGCCGCAGGCTGGCCCCGCCATGGCGCTCGGCCCACAGGCATGAGAGGTCCCGCAGGCGCCTGAGGCGTGGTCTGGGCGGCTGGCGCGAGGTGCCATTGGGGGGCTGCCGCCTGCTCCTGAGCTCGAGGCGTCGCCTGCATGGCAAGAGTGGCGGTGACTGCACTGAAGATTGTTCACTTCAGGTTGTTGCTTGTTTTCCCTCTGCGCCTCGTTGCTTGTGTGCCCGCTGTAGGGGTGCTCTCAATCATCTGCAGAATTCCAGATGGTAAGCTCGTGTGCAGCCAATCATCTGCAGTGGGCCATGCACATGATGGGCCAGACGCTCAGGCGGAGTCCGCATGCACGACAAGGGCGAGGCAGTGCCGGAACAGCCTTTTGCAGGGCCATCCTCTTTCTGAGCGACAGCCTGCGCAGCAAAAGATGGTCCATCCCCCTCTTCACAACATCTGGCAACATTGCCTTTGGCAGGGGTGCATGCTCGAGGGTGCAGGAGGGGGGAATGAGCGCACGCCCATGAGAGGACGCAGGCACCCAAAGCTGCTTCCTGCACTTCTGCAGTCAAGAGGATTGATTACAAGTGCTCCGGGGCTCCAGCCTTGCACTTTGTCTTGCAATGGTTTCATCCTCAATTGCATTCATGCATGTATGTTGTACTCTGCCACAAGCGATTGGTGCCCGCATACAGACACATGCACAAATACACATACATGCAAGTATTCACGCGCCTGCACGCATACACGTATGCATACACACTTGACACACATGTATGCAGCCCCCCCACACACCCACACCCACACCCACTTGACACGCACACATGTACACACACATGCACACATGCACACACGCACCATTCGGACCCCCAGGGCAAAGCAGGCAGTGCTGCTGCTGCCATGCCGCCTCCTCCGCGTCTGTGCTGCAGAACACTGCTTCGCAGCCGCCACGACAAGCCACCTGGGTGAGTTGTGCAAAGGCAGGGCGGGCGGAAGAAGGCAGGTGGGGGACACAAGGGAGCCAAGAGATGTGCCTTGGGCGGGACGTTGTCCTGGCTGCTCTCGCATGCCTTGCCATGCACGCCGGGCATGGCCCACCCTCAGCTGTCGCATGTGCTCCGCGTGTAGGTGCTCTGCACTGATGCATTATTGGTGAACTGATGCATGGGACCCGAAGGGGGACCTGCACACCACTTGTGCAGCCACTTGTGCAGCCGCTTGTGCATGCCACTTGTGCAACCAATAGGGAGCAGTTGGGGAGGGGAAGTGGATGGCGCAGCTCCCTCCTGGACCCACAATGCACCACAGTGCTGAAAAAGTGCATGACAAGTATAACAGGACCTACAGTGCACCACAGTGCTGAACAAGTGCATGACAAACATAACAGGACCCACAGTGCACAACAGTGCTGAACAAGTGCATGACAAGTGTGACAGGGCTCACAGTGCACAACAGTGCTAAACAAGTGCATGACAAGTATAACAGGACCCACAGTGCACAACAGTGCTGAACAAGTGCAAGACGAGTATAACAGGACCCACAGTGCACAACAGTGCTGAAAAAGTGCATGACAAGTATAACAGGACCTACAGTGCACCACAGTGCTGAACAAGTGCATGACAAACATAACAGGACCCACAGTGCACAACAGTGCTGAA
>LFIK01001751.1_pt1 | contig 17349 bp, 21 predicted proteins | sample 643401 | NCBI WGS metagenome assembly LFIK01 (sample SAMN03777447, study PRJNA286221) | soda lake metagenome | biome: soda lake; feature: Kulunda steppe; material: water; isolation source: sample T5-Br brine of Lake Tanatar-5 | place: Russia: Kulunda steppe | collected 2010-07
GGGGGGGGGGGGCCTGAGGCTGAGGACCAGCCCATTCCCTCAAATGTACTCCACTCTGCTACCGCACTCGGAGGCTGGGCTAAGGGGCGCGGCCGGTGGCTGTGCGGGGGCATGCTGGAGAGGGTGAGTCAGATGGTGAGCCAGATGAGCCAGATGAGCCAGATGGAAAGGCAGGGAGCCATTTCGGGAGCACCTTGAATGGGGCCTGGCACCACTCACACTTGATGCACACCAAGAGTGCATTGCCTTATCTGCTTGGCGTAAGTGCAGGTGACCAAGGCATCGCGTGCACGCCGTCGTCAGAGCCTCTGCTCCTTGGCTCCTGGCCTGCATTATGTCAGCGGCTCACATCACTCGCACAGAGCACTCTGCGCTCTCCCACATGCACTCCGCCACAGGCGCGCAGCCTGCCACATGCCCTGCATGACCTACATGACCTACATGCCCTCTGCCCCATGCCCTCTACTGCTGTATGCCCTCTGGCGTCACATGAAATCTGCCGCATGCCCTCTGCTGCTGCATGCCCTCTGCTGCCACAGACAATCCGCCACATCCCTTCTGCCGCTGCACGCCCTCTGCCTGCCACGGGCAACCAGCTTGCCGCACGCCCTCTGCCTGCCACGGGCAACCAGCCTGCCGCACGCCCTTTGCCTGCCACGGGCACCCTGCCTACCACCACCGTACACCCTCCGCTCACCGCCTCGCTGATGATGGACGTCTTGCGCGGCGTGCCGTGCTTGGCTGACACCGCCTGCGCCTCCGCATCCACCAGCGCAAGCACGCGCTCCGGGCGGGCAAGGAAGTCCTCCAGGTCAGCGATGCTGAAAGCAGACACAAAGCCAGGGACATTGAGCAGCCAGGGCAGAAGCCGGAATAGCCCTGCTCCTGCTGGCTGGCTGGCTGGCTGTGAGCATGAGTGTGGGTGTGTGCAGTTGTGTCTGTGTACAGTTGTGGTATCTGTGCGAGCTGCATCAGTCCAGCCATCCTTGAATTGGCTTTCTCTGTTTGCAGGTTTCTTAGGCCCTTCAGCTTATACTCTGGGTCCTTTCTACACTTCACTTCATGCACTTGAGTCTGTGCCCTGCGTCCTGTTTTCAAGCCTTGTGGGCCCCTCCCTTTGCGCACTGGTTTTGTGCAAATGGCCTGCAAATGAAGCTCACACAAATCAAAGTGTATGTCGTATCAAGCAAGCGGCACATGCCATGGATCAAAGGCGGGCATCAAAGTGCGTGTCGTATCGAGCAAGCGGCATGTGCCATGGATCAAAGGCGGGCATCAAAGAGTGTGTCGCACCAAGCAAGCGGCATTTGCCATGGGTCAAAGGCGGGCATGCACATTACGGCAGAAGCCAGGCTTGTGGCTAAACCTGCTTGAAGCAGAACAGTGACAACGCTTGCAGCAGCAGCAGCAGCAGCAGCAGCAGCGACGGCAGCAGCGACAGCAGTGGCGGCAGCAGCAGTGATGGCAGCAGCAGCAGCGGCAGTAGCAGCGATATGCTGGCTGCCTGCACAGCAAGCTGGTAGCAGCCATGTGGACACATCAATGTGGAGGGCAGTGTGGCAGGGCCTTACTTTGTGCTGACTTGCTGCTGCTCCCCCTCTAAGGACGACCGCTCCAAGGACGTCAGCCGGCGCAGAGGCAAGGCCAGCGTAGCATCTGCCTGCATGCATGGGCATGGTTCATGTTTGCACATGCAAGTTACGTGCCTGCGCCTGTGCCGTGAGTATATACGTGGGTGTGGGTGCTCAGGGAGCCTGGGGAGCTTGCATCCATGCATGTGCATGTCATGATGTGTCTAGCTAGGCAGCGCTGTACATAGATGATAGTAAAAATAATGATAATAATAATAATAATAATGAAAATAGGGTCATTCAGTTTTTTACATATCTTATCGCTCCTGGTTTTTATAATAATTCGCACTCTTTTGAAAGTGGCATTCGCGTATTCTACAGGCCTCACACCCATTTCGACCAATTTCCCCCCTTTCCTGCCTCATCGACCCCTGGAAAGTTGAGTTACTTAAGCTCCATAGTTTATTAAACTCTATTCAACGTTTCACTGTCATTTCAGGCAATCCCAGCTGCCTCCCCTGCGATACACCACATGATCATGCACGTTCCAGCAAAAGAGCTCCGAACAGCCATTCCTGCAACTTTTTATGCGGTCAGAATGAGTAGACTGTGCAGTAAACAGAGGGAGAGGGACCTAAACTGGATGAAATTGCCAGGGAAGAGGGCCAATCCCCAAAAGTGAACAAAAAAGCGCCCGAGTAATTTGCGTGCTTTTATCAAATAATTCGCGCTTTTCAAAGATGAAATGATCAAATGACCCAACCCTAAAACAATAATAATGATGATGATGATGTATCTGTTGGCAGGGTTGAATTTTTAAAAGGCTCAGCATATCTCCACTTTTGCAGGACACGTGCACGTGCAGCACCTTAGCTGCAGCGCACAACCCATGCGCTTACGTGCTAAAAGTCAGGCGCCACGATCCCTATGTGATATCCTGCCTTGGTCAAACCAGAGCAGCCCAGCACATTCTGAGCATAGCACCTGAAAGCCACTAAATAAAGCAATTTTCAGGGCTGAGCTGGTCCCATTTTGTGAACCCTGCTGCGCGCTAGGCCTGCTTTCGCGCAGGGAACTTCTCTAAAATTCACAAACTGCGTGCCCAAACCATCAAGCTGCACACCCAAGCGTGCAGAATGACTCCGTGTGTGCCCAGAGTGCCCAAGTGTCCAGCTGGCGCGAGCTGGAGGGGGGCTGTGCAGAGGGCAGCTCCAAAGTCTAGTACCAGGAGCGCTGATGGAAGGGGATGAAATTCTTATAATATTTATTTAAATTGAGGCTTGAGACCCGGGGGGGTAGGTGGGGAGGTAAACATTCCAAGTCCAATTCCGATCAAATTTTGCTAACAGATGGAGATGTGAGGCAGCAAATCATGTATTCAGGTCATTTGGAAAAGGAGTATGCTTTCGAAATCAAGCAGCAGCCGACAGATCCGGGCTTTACAGACAGATCAGGAGCACTGCAAGCAGGTTCAAGAATTGGAAAGCATACTTCTTTTTTATAGCTCCGTTTCATAAATTCATCAGATGCACTCCGTGGGCCAAGAAATAAGGCATGGGAAACAGCAGAGCCAGGACAAAGCATCTCCAGGAACTCTGGGCTCAGCAGAAGGCTGCAAGGAGGGCCCCGCACTCATATAAAAGCAACAGCAAGCATCAGCCAGCAAATGAGCAGCTGCAGCTCCAGCCAGCAGCAGCTGAGCAGCCACAGCCACAGCCACCGGAAGTGCCTGTTGAGCAGCAACCAGCTGTTGCAGCTGATGCAGCAAATGCAGTTCAGCAGGAGCAGCAGCAGCAGCAGCAGCAGCGGCAGCATGGCAAGGCAAGGGCACAAGCCAGCCCGCTTAACGCTTCCCCAAAAAAGGGAAGAAGAAGGGCAAGGCATGAGTCATGTCTGTACAGCTGCTTTGAAACAGACACACAGACGCTACAAATGGCTCTATTCACACGTGTGCACCACCCGAGACTCAACTCTCTTTGTTGCATCCTTCGCATGCATGGATTGCGAGAGAGACAGAATGTAAGGAACTCTGAAAGAAGGGTCTAAAATGGGCTGGCCGGGGAACGATCCCTGTTTATGAACTGGCCTGACCCCAGTCCAGCCTGAAGCCTGAGCCTGGTGGTTGGTAAGGTAGTTGGAGGTGATCTGGTGATCAAGAAAAGCCTGGTTTTGTTACACAGAACTTCAAACCCATTCCAGATCTGCTGATCTGATGGCTGTGCATCATTCATGTTGCAGATGCAGCTGAACTTGCTTGTGTAAGTGCTTTTTTTCACACCAGCCTTTTTTGCAAGCCTCCTTTGCTTGATGGGCAGTGAACGCTGCGGCCTCTTGAGCTGAGATTGCTTCGCAGTCCCTTATCTCGCGTGCAAGCCTACCTTGAAAGGCAGAAAAAAGCCTGCCACTCTTCGTAGCTCTTGCCCTCCTGATGCACACTCTGACTATCCTTGTGTGCCCAGAACACACTGGCAGGTTGGGGTGGTCTGGGAGCACTTTCGTCTGAGCCACTCGACATTACCGAGACAAAAAATTGTAAAAAATTCAACAGATTTATAATACAAATATTGATATCATTTGAAGCTAAGAATGACAGCGTAATGTACCAGCTAATTTGGTAATGTACCCGCTAATTTCGAGCAAATCCACCGGGTGCACCCCCCATGGACCCGTGTGTACCAAAAAGTCCCTAATGATAATGGAAGACATATTCCGTGCTTAAATCCAGGATTGAAAGGCTCAGCAGGATATCCCCCTCTTTTGGCAGGGGTTGTGGTGCCTGCCTGACTAAAAGAGTATTTTGCTAAAAACACCCTGTATGCAGGGACCTATCAGCAGGGCCCTTTGCCCGCGGCTTTGTCTCACATGGCAAGAAATAAGATTCTCGTTTTTTGTCAGTAATGCAGGGACAGGACAAGGCGGGCCAGTGCAGGGCTTAACTCACTGACAGCACATGCAGTACAGGGCTGCTGCAACTTCAAGGACATGCAGGGGTGTGTCCCTTGTCCTTGCATAGCTGTGGTTGGCGCAACCCTTCCCACCCCACACAACACACGCACACAGCCACCTACCTGCGTCTGGCTGAGTTTGATTTCCTTCATCAGCCCCGCACGAGCATCAGCTGTGTCCTTGGCGTCCCTGATGAGCTACGAAGCAGCACGGCCCCCAAGCACATGACTGCTCAGGTTGAAACTCACAAATCTGCACCGCGCATGATCTGGCTAAATCCATGGTTTCCATGATGGGCTTGAAGGCAGTGCACGAGGGCGAGCGGCAACTCAGAGAATTGGCACATCAAACGAATTGCTGCCATAGTCATTCCTGGAACTGCATGCTGACATTGCAGGAAATGCGAGTATTGCAACATAAGCAAGCTTGGCAAGGTGTCTGGGCGAATGCTTGCAGTGTCAATTGGGCAGCATTAAATATGAAGTTTGCACACTTCAAAATGACACGTAAGGTTTTTGAACATAGAAACAGCTTGGCCATGAAGGTACACATTCCTTTCTCAGCACCATGCTCACACAGGAAACCAGATGGTAGCGGCCAAATGAACGCAGCCGTTAGGAGGAACTCAGTGACAGCAGATGAGTAAAAGCAAATGAGTGAAAGCAGACAAGGGAGAGCAGATGAGTGACAGCAGATATGTGAGAGCAGATGAGTGATAGCAGATTAGTGGGAGCAGCTGGGTGATGGCAGCTGCAATCGCGGAACACTCAACGCCTGGCAGCCTGCATAGCAGTTGCACCAAAGGCAAACAAGACAGTGTCGTAGCAGGTGCACTTGCTCACTGTGACGACGTCATCAAGCCGTCCCATGGCTGAAAGGAACCCAGACACAAGGTGTAGCCGGTCCTGTGCTTTGCGCAGCTGGTTCTGAGCCCTCCGTACCAACACGTCACGCCTGCAGCGCTTGGCAACAAGCGGCAGGCAGTGAATAGAACAAATAAAGCAGCAGCTTGAGGCAGCGTGCGCGGGCCTTTTAGTGCATACTCAGCAAAAGCGACCACACACACTGCTGACCGGTGCAGACGCTGTAAATTGCAGGGCTGATAGAGGCAGTGGCACATGGTATTGGGACCAAATCACTTTCAAAGGTTGATTGCTGCATGAGACATCATGCAGGCAGGTTGTGAGCCGTCTCAGATTTTGTAACAGACATGATAGGTACCCTGCCTGCATTTGCAATGTTGCCAGCGTACAGCCAAGAGAACAGCCTCAACTGGCGCCCAATGCAGCGATTGATGTGACTAAATTACCGGCCACTTCAGACAGCTTTCGTAGCAGCCACACTGCCGCCGCCAAGGAAGGGATCGCTCCAAGGGCTTACCCACCTGAACTCCAGGAAGTGCTTGAAGAAGTCTCGCAGAGCTAGCTGCTTTGGGGTGCCATCTACCAGGGCCACCATGTTACAAGGTACCCTGGGCACAGGTTGGATGTGGCAAGGACAGCATCTGGACACCTTGGATGTGGCAAGGACAGCATTTGCCAAGTCGGACATAGCAAGGACCGCACCCGATATGTTGGATGTGGGCGCATTGGATGTGGCGAGCACAGCACCTCCTTGCTATGCCCGCTTGTCATGTGACATTGCAAAGAAGTGCAGCACGATCCGGCATCAATTCGATGCCTTGACCAACGGAAAGAGCAAATGGATGGGAAGCCTCAGCCAACTACCCGCCACAGCGCCCTGCAATGCAGCGCACCTTGCCTTTTGCTAACTAAGGGTTGAAGCAGCGCTCAGACAGAACAAGGTACCCAGATTACATGCCGAGCCATTTGGGTATGGCTGCAAGATTCTTGCTGCAGCTCACAACAGAGGAGGGAAAAGCACATTTTGTATGGAAGACTGCACCTGCTCTCCAAGCGCGTGTGCTTGTACAAGCCCGCCAGGACCATATCAGAGGACACGCCAGGTTTCAGCTGCAAGCAAGAGCACGTTGTGTATTTGTGCTTGTGTCTGTGTTTGTGTGCACGTGTGCGCGTGTGTGCGTGTGCGTGTGCGTCTGTGTGCGCGTGTATCTTGCGTTAAGCCCCTTGTGAATAAATCAGTCCGCATATTCTACTTAGGGCTGCTGAAGGTATGCTGCAGGGATGTAGGGCCGGGGAGGGTGGGCAGAATAACAGGCCACCTTGGCAGCAGCGTGGAGACCCTTATCATTTTTTCTCTTTTTCTCACCTCCACAACAACACGCAAGCCTTGGCGATCACTCTCATCTCTCACATCCACAACACCCTCCAGCGTCTTGGCCTCCACAAGCTCCGCAATCTTGGCCACAAGCTCCGCCTTTGAGGGGAAAAAAGAGAGTTACTTTTGAGCAAGCCTCTGAATGCACTGCTTCCAAGGCAACTTAGCAGTTTTGCACCATCTGTGTAATGGCAGGTAGTAAGGAACGAAGGCACACGTAAAGGGATGCACAGTACAAGAACAAACGAAGGGTGAGGAAGTAATCTAGGCAAAAAAACAGTTTCAACGCACTATGGTTAGACCTAGAAGCTGCTGCAGAGAGAGTATTTTTTCCCCGTTAGAGGAGAGGAAGGCAATGAATCCAAAACTTGCGCCTGGGGGGGAAAATACCATGCAGCAAGCCAGCTGTGTTGGCTGCAAGGTCTTCACACCCAAAAAAAGATCAAGAGAGGGCAGTCCTGATACCTTGCTGGTTTGGAAAGGGACCTCTGAAATCACAATGTTTGTGGATGTTGGGCGCTTGCTGCGGGTGCGTGATTTTGATGATGTGCTAGGCGCCTCTGTGTCTGCCTCCTCGACATTGATCTGCAGCAGCTCATACAGTATCCACAAGTGAAAAGGGGGCAGCGAGCGTTCTCTCATGAGCATAGCACCACCCAGCCTAAGCTCCGGTGCCAGTAGTAGGAGGCATGAGTAAAATTACACACAGGAAGGACTGCTGAGTGTCTTCAGGATTCCCAAGATCATCTGTGCATGTGTTTTATGCAGCCTGTCCAAACAAGCAGTGCTACAGTTTAAAGTGATGAGCCTGAGACTCTCCTCACAATAAACACCGCCTGCAAACAATGAAGAACGCAAACGCAAAAGATTGCAGGCCAAGAGACGAGGCCACCTTGTGCAGCCATCCTGGATATATGGCCGTCAACGTCACACACACCTTGGCGCGCAGCAGCACAGAGCCGCTTCCAGTCTCATACGCATCCACCAGGCCCTGCCCCATGCCAATCACACCACCTGCATTTAGCGGCACCGTGCCCCGTGCAACATAGAAATAGGTGTGAAAGCTTACATGCAACATGTAACAAGCTGCACAAAGGCATCACCCTACTTGCACTGTGCTGTGTTTTGTCAAAACTCCGCATCGCCGACCACGAGTGATCTTCATCACGACTCTGCATTGCCGATCACGAGCAATGTCTTTCCAGACAGGGAGCAACGCCCGATCTTAATGCATTCCAGCCCAGGCAAAGCTCCCGCGCCGCCCCCACTCTTGCAAGGATCCTGTTGAAAGCGCACCTGTGGGGAAATCTGGCCCTGGGACATGCTTGCGCAACTCCTCATTTGAAATGTCTGGGTTGCTGATGAACGCTGCAGGGACCAAGCCAAGATAGCGATCGGGTATAACACACTTAAACTTGGAATAGCATGGGAGCCAGCAGAAACTTGAATCAAGGGGTCCAGGGACTAGGTTGTGACAGTCAATTTAGATGCTTTGCCCTGAACAAGTAAGCAAGGTGCACCAACAATTTCATTTGTTGCCTGGAATGGCAGGTTACTTGCAGAAGCAGGTACAGTATGATAGGTACAGTATGATAGGTGCAGTATGATAGGTACAGTATGATAGGAGCATGCTCACCATCTCTTGTGCTTGCAAGTACTTGTGGCACGGAGAGTGGGTACTCACAGCCCAGACAGGCAAAGTTTGCATGGGATGAACCTGGGCAGCCAGGCCCAAGTCATCATTAACCCCACGTCTCGTGATTGTACCTCACACCATGCAGAGATGGCCACGATTGCAGACACCCAACCCATACAAGCAGAGCCCAGTGCACCAGGCAGTGAACAGCAAGCAGGCTCTGCACCAATGCGTAAGACCACGAGGAAAGGCTAATGTGAGCCGCTTGCAGCCTCATGTATGTCAACATGCCATTTTCTCCGGCGCCATGTTGGCACATCCAGCATGGGTGGAGAGTTGAGTTTTGTCCTCAGCCAGGAAACTAAGGAACGTTTCTCAGCCTGTGAGACGCATTTGCTGCATGCACCCCCGCATGCACACACCTGACAAACCAGCTACCACCTCTTTCAGGTTGTGGGGAGGGATGCGCGTGGCAATGCCCACCTGACAAACCAGCTACCACCTCTTCCAGGTTGTGCGGAGGGATGCGCATGGCAATGCCCACCTGACAAACCGGCTACCACCTCTTTCAGGTTGTGGGGAGGGATGCGAGTGGCAATGCCCACCGCGATGCCATTGGTCCCATTCACTAGCAGGTGTGGAATGCTGGCCGGCAGCACAGCTGGCTCATCCTGCAGCGGCAGACAAATCAATCCCAGTCACGCCGTCAAGCCATTGAAACCAGGGTCCTGAAGCAGGAATTCCATCTACAGGAGTTACATCAGCATGAGCAGCAGCAGCAGCAGGATTAGCATGTGCAAGCAGCAGGAAGCCTGCAGCACAGAGGTTTGAAAAAATAAGCATATACTAACTCTTGCAAGTACAAGACAAGCATGGACAATCAGAATCTTAGAGAGTTCATGCAGCCTTGATCGGGTCTTGGCTATTTGAGCTGTCTACAGAAACAATTAACGTGAAAAAACATTTCCAATACAGATGTTCCCACAGCATCACCTGTGAGCCATCAAAGGTGGGAATGAACCTGACAACATCTTCGTCCAAATTTGTAAGCAGCATGTCCGTGGCCAGAGACTGAAATAATGTCATGTGGCAAATGAAAGAGCCGAACAATTGTAAGCAGCATGTAGGTTCTCGGGGAATGCAATGATCTAGTGTGATGAGAAATCTCTTAATTCATGTGGCAGCTATGTTGATGCAATGGCAACAACCAAATAGGTCATGTGAACGGTTGCTAAGAAAAGCAGCACATTAGCACACACCTGCAGGCGGCACTCAGTGTAGCGCATGGCTGCTGGCGGGTCATCATCCAGGGAACCAAAGTTGCCATGGCCAGCAATCTGCATCACCCACAAATGGAGGCAAATGCATGCTGTCATGGTGCGTTTTTGTCTTGTCGGTTCAATGCCTTTTTCACGCAAGTCTTGTTGGAATAGCTATGATGCCTGCTGCAGGCCAGGGCGCCAAGCTGCATCCCAGCCATTGAGGGCTACATTCATGACAACCAATTAGCACCTGGGCGTTGTTTGAAGAGGCAGCAGCATCACATTCAGGCTTTAATAAACTTGTCAATATTGCAAGTCAAAAAGGCCAAGTGTACCTTATCTATGGATGGCAACTCACCAGTGGGTGCCTCATACTGAAGTCTTGTGCCAGGCGGACTAAGGCATCGTACACAGCAGAATCGCCATGAGGGTGGTACTTTCCCAGCACCTGGAAAAAGGAGGAGATATCAGTGTGATGATGTGAACAGTCATCAGCTGGTCATCAAACCCGCCTAAATCAGTATTGGTACAAGATGATGTGCACGTCCGCTCGTAGGTTGTGTCACTTCTGCAGCTCTTGCTCAAAAAGCATAAGCACAATGGCAAGCAACAATTTTCATTCACATTGTGATCTTGAAGAAATCAACCCTTTCTTAATTCTAAGTGGCCAGCTCCCTTCCTTCCTTCATGACCCACCTCACCAACCACCCTTGCACACTTCCTGAAAGGTTTATTGTGCGCAAGCCCCAGGTCATGCATAGCATACCTACATTCACATTAAAGAAGAGCAGCGGGCAATCCTGAATTATGTACTTGGGCACGCCGGCATTTCAATGTGAGGAATAGAGGGTTTGGCAACCAAAGAGACAGCGCTTGAGCTAGAAGCTTGAAGCCAAAAGCATGCAGCTAGGACCTCACTCAGTTGAGCACTGCAAGAATGTCTAGACCACCAGCTCATCAACCAAGCACATATGGTCAAATTGAAGGCAGCGATGAAAGCGTGCATGCGCATGCACAAAAACGCACATGTACACACAAGCATTTGCGCGCACGCACACACACTCTCTCTCCCTCCCTGACACGTGGAGGTCAATACCACGCACAGGATGCGGCGATGAACAGGCTTCAGGCCATCACGCACATCTGGCAAGGCTCGCCCCACAATCACACTCATGGCGTACTGCAGGCAGGGTCCAGTGGGAAGACAAGTGGTGCATTGCACAACATGAGATCTTGAATTTGCCTGCCAGACCAGTGCTGAGGTCATGACGGGATGCCTGTGCATCAAAATGGTAGGCAATATTCCATGAGCATGCAACTGGAAAAAATGATTTAAAAGCACTGATGAGGAAGCACATCGTTATTTGTATGTCACGAGGGGTCCCTGCTCCAAGGCATGTTTGGCCCCTGTCTTGGTCACACACCGCCAAGTAAGACTCGGAGGCCTCCACATGGAGCTCCCGATCTTCAATGTTTTCAGAGTAGGGTTGTTGGGCCGGAACAGCTAGTCCAGCCCCCCCTGACGCTCCACGCGAGGCAGCCATGGGTGCCAGCCTCCGAGTCTGGTTGGGGCGGATCAAGCTGTGCTGGGGCTGGGGCGCAAAGGCTGCGGCATGCTGGGCAGAGCTCACACTTGAGCTTTGACCACTGCTGCCCACGTGATGGAGATGGACAGTCCGATGCGCGCTGGCAGGCGCAGCAACAGGCGAGCTCGCAAGACCTCCAGCAAGCTGCATGGGGGAGCTGATGGTTCCACTTGCTACATGGTGCCAATTTCCCTGGGATGCAAGGTGGCGGGTGCCTGCCAGATGCATACTTGATTCAATTAAAAGCGATCTTCACATGCCAGGCATTTCACTAGAAATTTTTCTAACAATTACGTTTTTGAAAGAGAATTGTGGAAGAGAATCGTCTTAGGTTGATCTGGTTTGTTGTCCGGCATTTTGTTCCGGAAATAGGTATAATAATAGAGTTCTGTATCGGAAGGTGGCCCTTGTCCCTGCTTCCTCTCACTTGAAGAGGACGAGATGGCTGGAAGAGCCTGCACTTCCGTGTTGCGGGTTCTCCAGCGCCTGCCAGGTAGGACAATGAGTCTGCAAACTATGCTGAAGGTGCTCCGGGAGAGCCTGCTCTACAGGGGTGGGCAGCAGTAAAGCTCAGCATGCATGTAGGCAGCGGCGTGTCTAGCAGCTCAGAGGGCTGCATGTTTTGAATCTTGCACATCACTCCATTACACAGAACCTCGCGTGTGCTTGTTGGAATTTGGGCAATGCATATACGCGTTTGTGGGAGGGGTAATCTCTTGTTCAAATCACCATCCTGCGGGGTTGCGCTTCGACTACCTGCAGCCCTGAGGCTTGCTGATCTCTTTGTGGATCCTCCCTGTCTTCTTCACTTCTCCCGCAGGTGCAGGCTTCCAGGGAGAGGCCGTTGCTAAGTCTCTTGCTGGTCACGGGTTTTCCTCCCTTGCCGGGAGCAACGCAGGATCTTCCTCCTTCCTGCAAGGGTGAGGAATGACGCGTGCCCGTCCCTTCACGATTCAAGAAGTGCTGCTGCAAATTGGTTTGTCGGATTTCGGGTTTTGTGCAAGGGGCTGACCTCGACACCCTTCCCGCGACTGTGTGCAGGGCCACGCAGGGTACAAATGGTTTCCAGATGCAGGTGGGTAAGCTTTGCTTCGTGGCGGGCAGGTGGTCACAGTCCTTTGCCGCTCGGCCTCCTCGCCGATTGACCATGTGTCGTGCTTGCACACGGAAGCTGACATGAGCGAGCTTTTTCCTTGTCCTCTTCCTTGCAGGCCCGCAGCAGTCTTCCATTCTCTTTTGCTGCCCATATGCACAGCCTGGGCCGCAAGGAGGATGAGCAGAGCAGCACCGCAGTAGGCAGCTTCGAAGTGCCCAAGGTCCCCTCTGCCCTGACGACCCTTCCCCCAAAGCCTAAGTGAGACTTGGGGTTGATAAATGCTACATGCTCCTGTGGTGTGGTGTTACAGATCCAGGCAGGAGGGCTGCTTGCTGGTCCCAGTTACAGGTATGAGTTGTGCTCGAGCGAGCCTCTTGCGCGTGTGCACTCCATCATGTGTGCGCGATTGCAGGATGATGACCCAGGCCCGCCGCAGCATGGCAACCGCTTCAGATGAGGCCCCGCACATTGACTCCACCATGGCCCACCCCTTCCACATCCTCCCTAACTCCCCCTGGCCCTTTTTCGCCTGCATGGGCGCCCTGACTTCACTGTTGGGCATGGCAGGCTGGTTCCATGCCATCCCAGGCACAGGGGCCGTAATGTATACTGGTGTGGCCTCCACCGCAATGACTGCGCTTGCCTGGTGGCGCGACTGCATCATTGAGGGTGACATGGGGATGCACTCTGAGGTAAGCAACGCACTGCGCAAGTGCTGTGCTGGCGGTTACTCGTTTTAGGTCACGCCCTTCTTGCTACAGCTGCTCTTATGCTCCCCTATTTATTTCTATAGGAGGTGTTTGTGTTCTGTTCTCTAGCCCAAATGATGCTGTATGAAGGGGATCATCCCTTTTCCAACACTTTAGATTGAAATAAAGGCGCTGCAATGTTGCCGCCTGAGCATGCACACAATCTCAGTGTTTTTCCTTGACGCCTGCACATGGGACCAGCTGCCGCCCTTAGCCAAGATTTCTTTGTTTCTTCCCACACTGTTCTGCAGCTCCAAAAGAAGAACCTGCTCAATGGCGTGTGGCTCTTCATTGTGTCCGAGGCCGTCCTGTTCTTTGGCCTGCTGTGGTCCTGCGTCCACCTGGGCATGTCTCCCAACGTATGGGTCCAGATGCAGTGGCCCCCTGTGGGCATTGAGGCCATTGGGTGGGAGGGCCGTGCCCTCGTCATGAGCGCCGTGCTGGCAGCATCCTACTACTCCGCTAACGTGGCTGTGGTGGCAAAGGAGCCCAAGGTAGGGAGGCTGTTGCAAAGAATGGCAGGTGCTTGTTTGATGGTGAACTCACATGTTCCTGCATGCTTGAACACACACAAAGCTTCCTGTGCTTGTGCGCTGGGGCCAAAAGCCCCATGCTCTTGGTGCCTTCTCTATCTCCCAGATGCACTCTCAGTCAGGGATGGTCTTGCAACACAAGCATGTCATTGTTTCTGCTCACTACCACATGTGCATTGACGGTCTATTTTGGGCTTCGATGCACCAACTAATGTCTAGAACATTTTTTAGTGCTTAATGTTGACAGGCCAGCAAGGGAAGTAAGCAGCTACTGCCTGGTTTATCTGACTTACCGTGCCATTCTGCAGGTGGTCCTGGGTGCTCTTGCTACCACCTGCGGTCTGGGCGCTCTCTTCATGGCAGACCAGTACCTGGAGTACACTACTGCACCCTTCACCATCACTGACAGCCCTTATGGTTCCACTTTCTTCGTGACCACCGGTTTCCACGGCTTCCACGTGCTTCTGGGCTCCATCTGGCTGGCAGCAGCCATGGCCAACTACTCTAAGTGAGTGGCACATAAGATGCACTCTTTGTGCATTGATGTGTACGCCACGAGTTTGTAGGCCTGCCCTTTTGCCAAGTGCAATTGAGATATACTTGGCATGGTTACTTAAATTCGCCAAGGAACAGGGAAAGCTGCTGTTTTCATGGGAAGTGCCTCCCTTTGGATTAATCCAATGCTGTGAACTGATGGTGAGAGGCTGACTGATTTTGACATTAGATGCATGCAGTCCACGCATGCTTTTTATCAGTGCGCTGGCTGGCATCAAAGAGAAAGCGTCTAAGGCAATAAACCTTGGAAGGAGGCAGATGACGCATAGCACGTGCTTGGCTGACTCGTTTCCAAGCTCAGCCTGTTTGTCCTGTTCTCATCTTTACACACTTCCTTGCGTGCGTTACCAGGACCAACAAGCCAACAGTCAACCTGCGTGGAGCCGTGTTGTACTGGCACTTCGTCGACATCGTTTGGATCGCTGTGTATGGTATCATTTACGCAGCCCAGCTGTAAAACAAGTGGACCATTGTCTTTCTTTGGACACTCCTGGCTTATATTTCCTTTCAATGGCTTCTTCAGTGAGCCTGTATTTTTGGTGCAAATGCGCAGAGCTTGTGTTGAACTCTAGTCTTCGACTCTTTCACGCCGTCTGGTTCCAAGTTGTGAGTTAGGGTAAACTGCCGTCTGGTTCCAAGATTTTTATGGCTTGACCCATTTAAGTAAAAATAAGCCAGCCTAACTCCCCACTGACGCAGTATTACTCTCCTTGCAGCGAAAACGAGTTTTGAAGATGTCTCCTTAGATATGGTGTCCGTGCTTCTCTGGGTTAAACAATTGTTTCCTAATTTGATGAAGTTAAGTGAGGCTGTCTGTGGCAATACTATCATAGTATGAGTATGATTGTGTGTAACTGCAGCAGCTATAGCTGCCAATTCTGCTCTCCCTTTAGTGTTGGTTATACCAGCACCATTAGGTCAAACAGACTAGAGTTGCCCGTACTGGGTTGGTGGACACCTGCCCCAATTACTTGTCTGCCTTCTTGGATATAGCAGCTTCCATCTGTGGGGGTCCAGGATTTTCACGTTTTGGACTGATGGGAAAGGGGGGGGGGGAGACATTTCGCCCCCTGGGGTGCCCAGGGGCTGGTGTGGGCGGGCATGCATCCATTCCAATTGGAATGGATGGAACCATCTTGCAAGATGGTAGGAACATGAAGGTGGCAGTTGCCACATGCTGAGGATGGCTGAATAGATAGCATACCTCAGGCTGAGATGCATGGTATGGTCGTTACAGATGGGATGGCACACAGAGAAATCAGCGAATTGGGACAAGAGGGAGTTAAGGTGGGCACCAAAGAGCGCATCGTTCAATTCTGCACTCCAATAATGGGGGTAACTAGGGTTGTGGTCTAGCTAAGAGGTCATTTTCTCTTGTGTTACCAAAGCCCATTTTAGGAGAGATTACGAATATGAATTGGCAGAGCTCGCGAGTAAGAGTCTTTGATTTGCTGTGGTATATCCTTTTTAATTCTGTTCTCCTGGCAGTCCAAACAGTTCTGAAGCAAAGCTCCCAGCTGCAGGTGTGATGTTGTTAAGGAAACCTTTTAGGTTGGCTGTGTGGAAAGCTGTATTAAGGTTGTTAAAACATTAAGGTGCCATCATGCCCAGGCATTTACCATTTGTGTTGTAGATACAAGCCACTCTTGATGAGCATATTTCTGGGAGAATAAGACTTGGAGGAGGGGGGGGGCTGCTCAGTGGTAGCTTTGTGTTACGTGGTAACATCTCTCTGTTAGAAGGTGTGTAGGAGCTGAGATCACGGTGACCGGGTTAGTTGGGTTTGACTCCCAAAGGCAGACAATATAATAGGAAATACACACACCACCCTGCTGCCTCACCTGTGATCCAGCTATGCATTGCTACAGTGTCAACGATCCGTAGCGCACTTCGATAGAGGTGGTCTCCACCACGCAACATTGGTATCGGAGCTCCTTTTGTTATCATGCCATGTGTAGTGAGCTTTTGCTCGCACTTGTCTATGATCACACGCCTATCATATGGCAGGAGCCTACAGGGGTTTATAAGATGCCAAGGACATAGATCCCATTTGGCTAATGTGCAGAGACTCGTTGAGAATGACACAGACATGTTGTTCCATTGCCTATTGTGCAATATCATATTGCCAATATGGGTGGTACAGTTATCCATACCTAAGTGGGCAAAGCACCATGCTGTCCTACTTCAAGGTACCATAGCAGATAGGCTCATACTCACCAAGAGGGTGGTAATTAAGCTCACACACCCGGGGGTGATGTGTAGGCACACTCACCACATGGTGACAGCAGTTGGCTTCTGGTTCTAGGACATGGATTAAGGCTGTGTTCTAGAGGGAGTAATGACCCCTACTAGAAGGAAGGCAGGCAAGGATTGGAAGCAGGCATGAGTGCCACTTAGAAGTCATTCGCTCAAAGGGGTGAATAGTTTTGCACGCTCAAGGACTTTTCAATGCCTTCCGTAGCCTTAGGTGAGGTGAGGTGAGGTTTCATGGCTGTATCCGCCGAACGAGGGCAGCTTAGCCGGTAGTGCCTCCAGTGAGGTTCGAACCTCGAACCCACAGGTTGCGAGGGTGGATAATCGACTTCCATCTCAGGTGCCCCGCCGCCTGCTCGAGTATCCGGAGCAATTGTTTTTCCTAGCCTATATGCCAATGAGCACTATCACACATCTGTGCCGTCATTCTCAGTGACACTCTTGGCATGCCTCGCTTATGAGGAGCATGGAAGACATCTATGGATGGTCTTGGCAGAGCTTTGCTAGAGGAAGCTGTGACTTGAGAATTCTTTCTGCAAGTCCGTGCACCATTTCTTTACAATGGTGGCACCGTAGTTGAGGCATATTTGGCACTTGTGTGCCCAGGCCATCAACTTATTGAGTCAGGCAGAGCTCGCAGCGTTTGAACAACTCATGGGGACCTTAACATTGGCTCCTGTTCTTGCTGTTCCTGACTTAGACAGACCATGTCAAGTACAATCTGATGCCTCGATTAGGAGCACAGATGGTGTACTTTTGCAAAAGGACGCGTCATCGCATGAACCAGTAGCTAATTCATCACAGCTTAGCTGTTGGCACTGGTGCGCGCCTTGCAAGAATGGTGCTGTTATCTGGAGATGAGCATAGAGGCAACTGCACAATCTTTTGCAATCTATGCTCGAGTGGTGGCGCGGGAGAGGTCAA